>Ga0172367_10000485_pt1 | contig 61320 bp, 62 predicted proteins | sample Lak10m_FD_114542 | JGI IMG/M metagenome (GOLD analysis project Ga0172367, IMG submission 114542) | Freshwater microbial communities from Kabuno Bay, South-Kivu, Congo - kab_022012_10m | ecosystem: Environmental > Aquatic > Freshwater > Lake | place: Democratic Republic of the Congo: South-Kivu... | reverse complement strand
CGTGGGTATGTATTGGAGACCGGTAAAGTCGTTCTTGAGGGTGTGGCAAGCGAACTTATGGAAAATGCTGAAGTAAAACGCGCATATCTTGGCAAGGATAAAAAGGAACTGTGGGAGCGATAAATGACCCGTGATGAAGCAAAAAAGAAAATAATATTTGCCCTTGATGTTAATGGGGTCGCAGAAATAGAGCGTTATGCTGAAATGCTTTCCGGTTCTGTAGGAATGTTCAAGATTGGGAAGGAATTGTTTACTTCCTGTGGTCTTGAGGCTGTAAAAACGGTTCAAAAGCATGGTGGGGAAGTGTTTTTAGATCTGAAATATCACGATATTCCCAATACCGTGGCAAAGGCTATGATCGAGACATCACGTCTTGGGGTTCAGTTAGCCAATCTCCATGCACTGGGTGGAAGTGAGATGATGGCAACTGCTGCGCAGAGAGTGCGTAAAGAGTTTGGTGAAGATCGTCCCAGGCTTCTTGCGGTAACGATTCTCACATCCTCTACTGCTGAAACATTGCGTGGTATAGGAATTGATTATCCGGTTGACCAGATGGTAGTCAGACTGGCAAAACTTGCCCAGGAAGCAGGGATGGATGGAGTGGTCGCGTCACCATTGGAAATAGGCTTGATTCGCCAGGCGTGTGGCAATGATTTCCTTGTCGTCACTCCTGGAGTTCGACCTTCATTTGCTTCTGTAGATGACCAGAAACGTATTATGACACCGGCTGAAGCTGTTGCGGCTGGTTCTGATTATCTGGTGATAGGTCGTCCGATTGCCAAAGCTGATGAACCAGTAGTCGCAGCAGAAAAAATTATAGAAGAAATTATGGCGGTATCCTGAATGAATTCTGAAGAGCTGGTTTTTGGTGTCAACCCTGTAAAAGAGGCGCTTTCTGGGCATCGTGATGTTTTTGAGCTGTTTGTTCAAAACTCGGCTACAGATCATCGTATCGAATCAATTTTGAAAAAAGCTCATGAACGAGCTGTTCCTGTACATAGACGTGATCGTGAAGTGCTTACAAAACTTTGTTCATCATCACACCATCAAGGTGTCGCACTTCGTGTTGCTCCCTTTTCTTATACTGAAATTGAGGAGTTGGTCTCTATGGAGGGCGATGGTTTTCTCCTCTTGCTTGATGGTATTCAGGATCCCCACAATCTGGGAGCTTTGATTCGTACGGCAGCGTGTGCCGGAGCAACCGGAGTAATTATTCCAAAAGATCGTGCATGCGGAATAACTTCGACTGTTGAAAAATCTTCAGCAGGGGCGGTGGAGACAATACCAGTAGCCCGTGTTACCAATATATGTAATGCTCTTGAGTATCTTAAAAGAGAAGGTTACTGGGTTTATGGACTTGCCGGTGAGGCTGGAACATCCATATATTCAACAAAATTTTCTGGAAATATTGTCCTGGTCGTCGGCAATGAAGGTGAAGGTATTCGTCAGCTGGTTCAAAAACAGTGTGATGTTCTGATGGCAATTCCACATTATGGTGGAGTTGGGTCGTTAAATGCTTCAGTCGCAGGTGGGATAGCTCTTTTTGAAGTCGCAAATAAACGTTCAAAATAATCCTGCTTGACCTTTCTCTCGCAGGGATGCTATACAAGTTCACCAAAATTATTTTACCTTTTAATCTGGTACGAGAGACCGGCAAAGGTTATCACATGATGAATTCCAATACATACCATAAAAGTCTTGCCTTGTTTTGACACGGCAAGGCTTTTTTTTGTTTAAACTCAAGAGGTGTGCTTATGTCTGGAGATGAAACAGTCATTATTGATGCAGATGGAGTTAAACGTGCTTTAACTAGAATTTCACACGAAATTTTAGAAAAAAACAAGGGACTAAAAGATGTTGTCCTAATAGGTATTCGTTCTGGAGGCGCTTTTCTGGCTGATGCCCTGGCTGTATCAATTATGGTTATCGAAAAGGAGCAGATCCCTTTGGGAACCGTTGATATAACGCTGTACCGTGATGATGTAAGTGGTCAAATTCCACATGTGCAGGTTGGTAAAACCGAAATTCCATTTTCCCTGGAAGGGAAAAAAGTCATACTGGTGGATGATGTTCTTTTTACCGGGCGCACGATAAGAGCGGCTATGGATGCAATGATGGACTATGGACGACCTGCCTGTATTCAACTTGCAGTGCTGGTAGATCGGGGACATCGAGAACTTCCAATCCGCGCTGATTTCGTCGGCAAAAATGTTCCTACGAGCATAAAAGAAAATGTAAAAGTAGTTTTTGATAATAATAACAATCCGTTAGAAGTTATTCTCGAAAAATAGAAAGAGGGGGGATAGCATGGGTGAGTTCAAACATAAAAATATCATAGCGTTACGGGATTTGAGCAAAGAGGATATTGAACTTTTGCTCTCTACTGCGGAGAGTATGAGGGAGATAAACAGCCGCGATATAAAGAAGGTTCCGACTTTGCGTGGCAAGACGGTTATCAATCTGTTTTACGAATCATCAACACGCACCCGCACCTCATTTGAAATTGCGGGTAAGAGGCTCTCCGCAGATACGGTTAATATAACACCATCATCAAGCTCTGCCACAAAGGGGGAGACCCTTTCTGATACAGCCCTCAATCTGCTTGCCATGAAGCCGGATATTATTGTTATGCGTCATTCTGTCTCCGGCTCCCACTATTTTCTATCCAAATATATGCCGAACTGTTCGATAATCAATGCTGGTGACGGAGCGCATGAACATCCGTCACAAGGGCTGCTTGATCTCCTTACTATGAAGGATCGCTTTGGAAGGCTTGATGGGCTGAAGGTTGCCATAGTTGGGGATATAACCCATAGCCGGGTTGCACGTTCAAATATTCAGGGGCTTACAAAGATGGGCTCTTCTATCTTTCTTGCAGGTCCACCTACGATGATTCCCCCTGGAATTGAAAAAATAGGCAACACAACCGTATGTTCCAGTATGAAAGAAGCTATAGAGGATGCTGATGTTGTTATGATGCTCCGTATTCAGCAGGAGCGACAGGGGAAAACATTGATGCCGAATGCAAGGGAGTATTCGAGATATTTTGGGCTTAATCCTGAAAATGTAAAACTTGCAAAACCGAATGCCATGATTATGCATCCAGGACCTATTAACAGAGGGGTTGAGATGTCAAGCTATGTTGTTGATGGTGAACAGTCGTGGGTACTGAAGCAGGTTGAAAATGGGGTGGCGGTGAGGATGGCGATGTTATATCACGTCTGCGGCGGCGAACTGGAATGAATAGGTCACTTTCACGCCATCTCGGCGTAACTCTTCAGGATAGCTTGTGCGGCGTAGCGAGTGCTACGCCTCCGCACTATCCTTCGACAGCCTTGATATGACGCAAAATTGACCTATTCTTTAAACTATATATCAGAACGAGGTGACTATATGAATCTGTTGATAAAAAATGGTCGGGTGATTGACCCTTCCCAAAAGCTTGATGAAGTGTGTGATCTCTCTGTAGAAAACGGAGTGGTTAAGGAGATTGGTAAAAATCTGACAGCTCCGGCAAATGCCGATATTATTGATGCTACCGGTAAATATGTTGTTCCGGGTCTTGTCGATATGCATGTTCATCTGCGCGATCCCGGGCTTGAGTACAAAGAGGATATTATAAGCGGCACAAAAGCGGCTGTTTCGGGAGGTTTTACCTCGCTCTGCTGTATGCCAAACACAAAGCCTTGCATTGATAACAAGGCTATAGCCAGCTATATAATCAACAAGGCAAAATCAGAAGGTTTCTGCAATGTTTTTCCGGTAGGTTCAATTACATACGGTCTTGCAGGTGATCGCATGTCCGAGATGGGGGAGTTGAAAGAATCAGGTTGTGTAGCTGTCTCTGATGATGGTCGTCCGGTTGTAAATTCAGAGCTGATGATGCGTTCACTCCAGTATGCTCAAGGGATCGGAATTATGGTTATCACCCATGCCGAAGAGCTCTCTCTTGTTGGTCAAGGGGTTATGAACGAAGGTTTTACCTCAACAGAGCTTGGGTTGAAAGGGATTCCAAGAGTTGCCGAAGATATTGCCACCGCCCGTGATATAATGCTGGCTGAATATACCGGAGCACCAATACACATTGCCCATGTTTCCACCAAAGGTTCTGTGCGTATTATACGAGAAGCTAAAGCCAGAGGGGTAAAAGTCAGTTGTGAGACAGCTCCTCACTACTTCACTTTGACCGATGATGCGGTGCGTGGTTATAATACCAATGCCAAGATGAATCCGCCGTTGCGTGAATCTGATGATGTGGCAGCGATTAAAGAAGGGTTAAAAGATGGAACAATAGAGTGCATTGCCACTGATCATGCTCCCCATCATATTGACGAGAAAGATGTTGAATTCAACGAAGCCCTAAACGGGATTATCGGGTTGGAAACATCACTGCCGCTTTCTCTACAACTTGTAGAAGATGGCGTGCTTACACTTAATCAATTGATTGAAAAAATGTCATTTAAACCATCAGAAATATTACAATTAAATCGTGGAACTTTGAAGGCTGGCGCAGTTGCGGATATCACGGTTATTGATCCCTCTCTCGAATGGACGGTAGAAAAAGATAAACTTGCAAGCAAGTCAAAAAATTCACCATTTATCGGGTGCAAGATGAAGGGGAGAGCTGCGGCGACTATTGTGTCTGGGAAAGTGGTGTATACTCTGTAACTTGGTAGGGTAGGGAACTCTGGTTTGTAGTTGTAAGTTTGGCACAATGAAAACTTGAGTTTTAAGAGTATGAGCATTGTAATGAGGAGGAAAAACATGCATGGAATGCACGAAATAATTCAGGAAGCAAGCGCACTGCCGGTTGAAGAGCGTGCAATTATTGTTGATTCCCTGTTGCGTTCTCTCAATGTGCCGGATAGGGGAATTGAGAAAGAATGGATTTCAGTAGCGCATCACCGTCTTGAAGAATTGAGAACAGGTGCCGTTAAGGGAATTCCTGGTGATGAAGTTTTTGCAAAACTACGCAAACGATTTCTCTGATGAAATACATTTTTCATGATGAAGCGGAGATGGAGTTCATTGAAGCTATCAACTACTATGATGAATGTGAAATTGGGCTTGGTGAAGATTTTTTCCTTGAAATACATTCAACAATAAAAAACATTCTTGCACTTCCGACAGCATGGCAGGTTATAGATGCTCCGGTTCGTCGTTGTTTAGTTCATCGCTTTCCCTTTGGAATACTTTACATCATTGAACAGGATACCATTTTTATTCTTGCAGTTATGAATCTTCATCGCCATCCTGATTACTGGAAAAGTCGTTTTTAATTTATGAAAATGGAGCAGAATATATGAAAGCAATTTTAGCGCTCGCAGATGGGCGCATATTTGAGGGTAAATCATTCGGAGCAACAGGCGAAGCTGTTGGGGAAGTGGTATTTAATACCGCCATGACAGGGTATCAGGAGGTATTGACCGATCCATCATATAAAGGGCAGCTTGTAACTATGACCTATCCACAGATCGGCAACACCGGAATAAACCGAGAAGATATAGAGAGCCGAGGGCTTTTTCTTTCCGGTTTTATCGTAAAAGAGTACATAGACCACTATTCAAACTGGCGCTCTACAGAATCTCTTGATTCCTATCTAAAAGAAAATTCAATAGTTGGGATTCAAGGAATTGATACAAGAGCGTTGACCCGTCATCTGCGGGATAATGGCGCACAAAATGGTATTATTTCAACCATTACTCTTGATAAGGAAGCGCTTATAGCAAAGGCTAAAGCTGCGCCAAGTATGACAGGTCTTGACCTCGCAAGTGGTGTGAGCTGCGACAAGCCGTATCACTGGAGCGAGGGGGCTTGGGATCTTGCTGATGGTTATCCCAATGTTGATACATCAAAGTTGAAATATAAGGTTGTTGCCTATGATTTTGGAATTAAATACAATATTCTCCGCTGTCTCATAGACGCAGGTTGCGATGTAACCGTTGTCCCGGCAACATTTCCGGCAGAAGATGCTCTTGCGATGAATCCTGATGGAATATTTCTCTCCAATGGTCCTGGCGACCCAGAACCACTTGTAAATGTTCAGGAAAATATACGAAAATTTGTTGGTAAAAAACCTATATTCGGGATATGTCTCGGTCATCAGCTTCTTGGGCTTGCCCTTGGTGGTAAGACTGTCAAACTACCGTTTGGCAACCATGGCTCAAATCTACCTGTAATGGATATGTCAACACACAAGGTCGAAATAACATCACAAAATCATGGGTTTGCGGTTGATCTTGATTCACTTGGCAGCAATGCCTGCCTTGGACATGAAAACTTGAATGACCAGACGGTAGAGGGGATCAAGCATTGTGAATTGCCGATTTTCTCTGTGCAGCATCATCCAGAAGCATCCCCGGGACCCCACGATTCGCAATATCTGTTCGGGCGGTTTGTAGAAATGATGGAGAAATATAAGATGTAGAAAATTGCTTTAAGTTATAATATGCATTACAATTGTAAAAAGTAATGTTTGTTATAAATATAAGGGGTAATGAAATGGCGCACGCTGCAACAATAACTTCTAAAGGGCAGATAACTATTCCTTTTTTTGCTCGAAAAGTTTTGAATAGTAGAACTATTGAGATTGAAGTACAGGGTGATACTGTAATTCTGCGCCCCGTAAGAAGTGTTGCGGGTGCCTTATCAGCATATACTGTCGATAAAGTGCCTTTTAACAAAGTGAGGGATGAAGTATGGCAGGAGGTGGTTAATGAAAAAAACGGTAACCCTGCCTGATACAAATTTTATTCTGCGATACCTTTTGCGTGATATTCCAGAACAGTTTGCTGAAGCTGATCTTTTTTTTGAAAAGGTTCGAGTTGGTAAAATGAACTGTTGTATCAACGAAGCGGTTTTGGTTGAGTGCCAATATATTTTTGAGAAGTATTATAAAGTTTCCCGTGTTGACATTGCCAGCAGCTTAACAGGGCTTTTGCAATACAAAGGGATAGCCAATAAAGATAGAGAAGTTGTACTGAAAGCTCTTGCAATATATTCTAACACCACTCTTGATCCTGTTGATTGTTTGCTTGCAGCTCATTATGAAATAAATAAAAACAGTATCTTAACATTTGACAAAAAATTGAAGACTCTATGCAGCACTACTTGAAAAATGAAATATCACGATCTTTATCAATCAGGCGAATTGCTTTGTCGTCTCCGTGAGGCATACAGACGACTATCCTCCTGTGATCTATGCCCCCGCAACTGCGGTGCAAATCGTATAAAAAATGAATTTGGAATATGTGGAGCCGGATTGAAGCCGAAGATAGCTTCAGCAAATATCCATAGAGGTGAAGAGCCTCCTGTATCAGGCACCAATGGTTCTGGAACAATTTTTTTCAGCGGCTGTTCACTTAAATGCATCTTCTGTCAGAACTTCCCCATCAGCCAGCTCTGTAATGGAAACGCTATAACTACAAAAGAGCTTGCCGCAAAAATGCTGCAGCTTCAGAAACGCAGGGCTCACAACATAAACTTTGTAACACCTACCCACTATCTCCCACAGATACTTGCCGCACTATGGCTTGCAATTCCACAAGGTTTCAATCTCCCTCTTCTCTGGAATTCGAGCGGTTATGAAAAAGTAGATGCGCTAAAGCTTCTTGAAGGGGTAGTTTCAATCTATCTGCCGGATATGAAATACAGCGATGATGCTGTCGCAAAAGAGCTTTCATCGGTATCAAATTACAGAGAAATAAACAGAAATGCTCTTCTTGAGATGAAGCGTCAGGTCGGAGATTTTGAAGTTGATGATGATGGAATCGGGATAAGTGGGGTGATTGTGCGGCATCTGATACTCCCCGAAAATATTTCCGGCAGCAGAAAAACATTGAGCTGGATTGCAGAAAATCTTGGAGTTGATACACATATTTCACTGATGAGCCAGTATTTCCCTGCGCACAAAGCGGTTAAGATAAAAAAACTCAATCGACCTATAAATGCAGATGAGTATGAGGCAGCTATGGCCCAACTCGAAGCAGCCGGACTTGAAAATGGATGGATACAGGATCTTGAACAGGAACGCAGATCTGTATGAGAACAGTCCTTTTGCTGATACTTTCAAATATTTTTATGACATTCGCCTGGTATGCCCATCTGAAAAACTTTAACAACAGACATTGGTTTATTGCGGTTTTAGTCTCATGGGGAATAGCGTTTTTTGAATATCTGATTCAGGTGCCGGCAAACAGAATCGGCTATGCCGGCAATTTTTCACTTGCGCAGCTCAAAATTACACAAGAGATTATAACCCTTGCCGTATTTATCCCATTTGCCGTCTTTTATATGGGTGCGCCTCTAAAGCTTGATTACCTCTGGGCTGGATGCTGTATGGCAGGGGCGGTCTTTTTTATATTCAGGTAAAGAGTTTGGCAGAATAGTCGCCCATAAAATTCTACTTTTAAAATTTTATGTAGGTAAAATCTGCTGCTCTCGGGTTGGATATTACCCTTGAAAATACCACCAATAAAGGGCGCATAGATATGGCGGTTCGCTTTAATGGCAATATTTACCTCTTTGAATTCAAGGTGGTGGAGATGGTTTCTGAAGGTAAGGCTCTTCTACAGTTGCAAAGCAGAGGATATGCAGAAAAATACCGGCAGTTTGGTGAGCCTATTCATCTAATCGGAGTAGAATTCAGCAAAGATGACCGGAATATTGTGGCGTTTGATGTAGAGTCGATATGAATCAAAATATGGGGCAATAGGTTTTTAGAATAAACCTATATTCTGCATTTGGAGGTAGCCTTAATTCGTGCGAAACCACTATTTCTGTAATTCTAAACTCATTTCACTACAGTCGATAAACTCACCCTTCGGGTTCAGACAGTATCGACTGTTTGCGCTACATTTCGTTAAGAATTACAACGAAATAGCGCTTAATGCACTTTTAAGACTACCTCTAACTGCTGTTTTTAGGATAAATATGCTATTTGGGATATTGATCAATAACTAGTTGAGGACAAACCGAGAAAAACAATCCGCGCTTGACTGTGTTAACGCTTAAATGTACCTTTATATGTACATACAAGGAGGTTGTCATGCCACACACATTGTCAATTATGGAAGCACGAAAACAGCTTACATCCCTACCGGAAGCTCTTTACCACAACGGTCAGCTTGATGTTCTGGAAATCACTCGACGTGGCAAGCCGGTATTGGCAGTGTTGCCGTGGGAATTGTACGAAGCGCTTTCGGAGACATTGGAAGTTATGGGGGATAAAGAAATGATGGCTCAATTGCGTCAGAGTATATTAGAAATTGATTCCGGTTCACTCATCTCCTGGCTGGATGCGAAGCAGGAGCTTTGCCTGTGAAGTGGCAAATTCTGCTTACACCAACAGCATTGAAGCTATTGTCGGATATTTCGGATCGACGCATCCGTGAAAAAATCGGGTCGGCGATTGAACGTCTGGCTGAAGACCCTGAAAAACAGGGCAAGGCATTGCTTGGTGAATTGGCAGGCTTCCGTAGTATAAGGGCTGCTGGGCAACGTTACTGCATCATTTATCAGATCAGAGGCAACGATATTGTTGTAGTTATTGTTGCCGTTGGTATTCGTCGAGATGGAGCCAAAGATGATATTTACAATTTGGCAAGGAAGCTTTTCAGATTGAGATTGTTAAGTGAGTGAAACCAGTTCCAGAATAAATCTTCCATTTGGGTGGATGACCGGTTCACTCGCGCACGCGTGAACCGGTCAATAACAAGTTATACCAGTTAGGTGCAGAGATGAAGTGGTTTCAGAGAACAATTGAACTTATATGATCAAACAACGACCATTGCCAATCGACATATCAGACCATTTGCCAGAGCTTGCTGCTAAATTGCAGCAGGATGAGCGTATACTATTCTGTGCTGCCCGTAGCAAAATATATGAAATTTGAAATTGACATATTCGATTTTCGTGGTAATTTTGCTATATGATTGATCGAATTGATACAAAAAAACAGATTGAAATAGCTCTTTCAAGGAGCAGGATTACTCTTCTTCTTGGTCCGCGTCAGTGCGGTAAGACTACTCTTGCGCGGCAGTTTGTGCCGAGTGATTCTCCGAACTATTTTGATCTGGAAGACCCTGTTTCTCTTGTAAGGCTTGAGGAACCTCTGACAACTATTGCCCCGCTTTCGGGTATAGTGGTTATTGACGAAGTTCAGCGCCGCCCTGAATTATTCCCGGTATTGCGAGTTTTGGCTGACCGTCAGCCGCTGACAGCGCGTTTTCTGATTTTGGGAAGTGCTGCTCCCGATCTGTTGCGTCAGTCATCTGAATCGCTGGCAGGTCGCATGGAGATTGTCATAATGTCCGGTTTTTCCCTTGCTGAAACTGGCATCGAATATCAAATTAAACATTGGCTGCGTGGAGGATTTCCCTGTTCATATCTGGCGGCTTCGGAGAGTGATTGTTTTGCCTGGCTTAAAAACTTTACGCTCACGCTTGTTGAGCGGGATATACCGCAGCTTGGGATTGGTGTACCTGCTGCCATGCTTATCCGCTTCTGGACAATGCTTGCCCATTGTCACGGGCAGATTTGGAATGCTGCATTACCTGCACGCTCGCTCGGTGTTTCGGAACCAACAGTCAGACGCTATCTTGATCTTCTCGAAGGTGTTTTTATGGTGCGCCAACTGCAGCCGTGGCATGCCAATCTGAAAAAACGACAGGTGAAATCACCTAAAGTCTATTTCCGAGATACCGGTGTACTGCATCATCTGCTTGGAATCCGTACTGAAAAAGAACTTTTGAATCATCCTGCTTGTGGCGCTTCTTGGGAAGGGTATGTCATAGAAGAAACTATAAAAACTCTCTACCCTGATGAGGTATATTTCTGGGCTACCCATAATGGTGCAGAACTTGATCTTTTGCTGCTCAAGGATGGGCGCCGCATAGGTATTGAATGCAAACGTTCCGATGCACCAAGAGTGACACCCTCCATACGAACCTCACTTGCGGATCTGGAACTTGAACGTATTGTAGTTGTGTATCCTGGCACAAGACAATATTCCCTTGCAGAAGATGTAAAAGTGTTACCTTTATCTGAACTTCCTGAACTGCCAGCTATATTATAAATTGGGTTAATGGAACAATATCTTACGCTTTTGTTACGACCATGTTTTTAACAAAAAATGATAACTAAAGGAACAGTGACTAATGCCTAAACGTACAGACATCAAAAAAATACTGATTATCGGAGCAGGTCCGATAGTTATAGGGCAGGCGTGCGAGTTTGACTATTCCGGCACCCAGGCTTGCAAGGCGCTTAAAGAGGAGGGGTTTGAGGTGGTTCTGCTGAACAGCAATCCGGCTACCATTATGACAGACCCTGATTTCGCAGATCGCACATATATAGAGCCTGTAACTCCGGAAATTCTGGCAAAGATTGTTGAAAAAGAGCGCCCTGATGCTATTTTGCCGACTCTTGGTGGTCAGACCGCTTTGAATACGGCGGTTTCTGTGGCAGAGATGGGGGTGTTGGATAAGTATGGTGTAGAGCTTATCGGCGCTAAACTTCCTGCTATCAAAAAAGCTGAAGATCGTACACTTTTCAAAGAGGCGATGGAGAAGATAGGGCTTGCTATCCCGAAATCTGGTCTTGCCCATAATCGTGAAGAGGCGATGGATGTTATAAAAAGTATCGGTTTTCCGGCTATTATCCGCCCTTCGTTTACTCTTGGCGGTACCGGTGGCGGCATTGCCTACAATATGGAAGAGTATGAGCGGATGTCGATTGCCGGCATCGATGCTTCGCCGACCGATGAGATTCTTGTTGAAGAGTCTGTTATCGGATGGAAGGAGTATGAGCTTGAGGTTATGCGTGATACCGCTGATAATGTTGTAATTATCTGCTCTATAGAAAATTTTGACGCCATGGGTGTTCATACCGGCGACTCTATAACTGTTGCTCCGGCGCAGACTCTTACAGACAAAGAGTATCAGATTCTTCGTGATGCTGCTCTAAAGATTATCCGTGAGATTGGTGTTGATACCGGCGGCTCGAATATCCAGTTTGGTATTAATCCGCGCGATGGTCGTCTTGTCGTTATTGAGATGAATCCTCGAGTATCACGTTCATCTGCGCTTGCATCAAAGGCGACCGGTTTTCCTATAGCCAAGATTGCGGCAAAGCTGGCTGTCGGTTACACTCTTGATGAAATTCGCAATGATATTACCCGCGAAACTCCGGCATGTTTTGAACCCTCAATAGATTATGTTGTTACAAAAATCCCCCGTTTTACATTTGAAAAATTCCCTGCGGCTGATGCAACATTAACAACCCAGATGAAATCTGTCGGAGAGATAATGTCTATCGGCAGAACCTTCAAAGAATCATTTCAGAAAGGGCTTCGCTCTCTTGAGATAGGTGTCTGTGGATTCGATTCCAAATTTTTTGACCTTGGTGATGAAACAAGAAGAGCTCTTACATCAAAGGAGCAGCAGCTTCTTCTTGAAAAGCTTCGTGTCCCTAATGCTGATAGGCTCTGGTATCTTGCAGATGCCCTCCGATCTGGAATGTCAGTCGAAGAGATTTACAAACATACAGCCATAGACCCATGGTTTTTGCACAACATCAGGCAGATTTTAGATTTTGAAGTTGAGCTGAAGAAAATTAAGGTTGATGTTGAAGATAAGGAGAGTCTGAAATCTATTCTTCGTGAAGCGAAGCAGATGGGATTCTCCGATAAGATGCTTGGTAAACTGTGGAATATCAGCGAAGATAAAGTGCGAGAGTTCCGTTATCAGCTTGCGGTCAGACCTGTCTACAAGCGTGTAGACACCTGCGCCGCCGAATTTTTGGCATATACCCCATATCTATACTCAACCTACGAAGATGAATGTGAAGCTGAGCCTACCGATAAAAAGAAGATTATGATTCTTGGGGGTGGTCCAAACAGGATAGGGCAGGGGATAGAGTTTGACTACTGCTGTGTTCATGGTGTTTTTGCTCTGGCTGAAGATGGTTATGAAACCATTATGGTCAACTGCAACCCGGAGACTGTATCTACAGATTACGACACATCAGATCGGCTATATTTTGAACCCCTTACCCTGGAAGATGTACTTGAAATTGTTGATAAAGAGAAACCTGTTGGAGTAATTGTCCAGTTTGGCGGGCAGACTCCACTTAAATTATCTGTCGCTCTCGAAAAAGCTGGAGTTCCGATTATCGGCACATCACCAGATGCAATTGACCGTGCTGAAGACCGTGAGCGTTTTCAGGAGATGCTCCATAAACTCGGGCTTCTGCAGCCTGAAAATGGTACAGCACGCTCGTTTGAAGAGGCGGTAACTGTTGTGCAGAAAATAGGTTATCCTGTTGTAGTACGCCCATCATACGTTCTTGGCGGTAGAGCGATGGAGATTGTCTATGATGATGATAATCTCAAGCGTTATATGACAACAGCGGTTTTGGTATCGCCAGAACATCCGATACTGATAGATAAGTTCCTTGATGAAGCAATTGAGATTGATGTTGATGCGCTGTGTGACGGAACAGATGTGGTTATTGGTGGCATTATGGAACATATTGAGGAGGCTGGGATTCATTCAGGTGATTCAGCATGTTCGCTTCCACCATATTCAATCTCTCAAAATGTTATAGATGAAATCCGCCGAGAAACTGTCGCAATGGCTCTTGAGCTTAATGTTAAAGGACTTATGAATGTCCAGTATGCTGTAAAAGGGGATACGATCTATATACTTGAGGTTAATCCGAGGGCATCACGCACCTCACCTTTTGTTTCAAAGGCAACCGGAAGACCTCTTGCAAAAATAGCAGCCCGCATAATGGCAGGCAAGAGTCTGAAAGAGCTTGGCGTATCTGCTGATATAGTCCCTGAACATATTTCTGTCAAAGAGTCGGTATTCCCATTTGTAAAGTTCCCGGGCGTTGACACAATTCTTGGACCTGAAATGAAGTCAACAGGCGAAGTTATGGGGATTGGTGATACATTTGCAGAAGCTTTCGCTAAATCGCAACTTGGAGCGAGTGTAAAGCTTCCACTCCAAGGAAATGTCTTTATTAGTGTCAGAGATGCTGACAAGAAACATGTTGTTTCTGCTGCAGAAAAGTTGTATAAAGCTGGTTTTGGTATCATGGCAACTGGCGGCACTGCAACCTATTTGGCTGAAAAAGGAATCCCTATAACGCGGGTAAACAAAGTTTTGGAAGGTCGACCGCATATTGTCGATGCAATCAAAAACGGTCAAATTCAACTGGTTGTAAACACTACACATGGCGCCCAGGCAGTTGCCGATTCTTTTTCTATCCGACGAGAGTCACTGATGCACAGCATTGCATATTTTACAACCGTTGCAGGTGCCAAGGCGGCGGTTGACAGCATTGAATTTTTAAAACTTCATGAACCAGGTGTAAAAACGTTACAGGATTACCTGAAGCTGTAATTGAAGTCCGGGGCTGTAGCTCAGCTGGGAGAGCGATGCGTTCGCAACGCATAGGTCGACGGTTCGATCCCGTTCAGCTCCACCAAAGTTATGAACAAAAAAATGAGGAGTTGTTAGTACAATGTCGCACTCAATCCCGTTGACAAAAGAAAGTCATGAAGCACTGCAGGAAGAATTAAAGCGTCTGATCAGGGTAGAACGCCCAAAAGTAATTCAGGATATAGCTGAAGCTCGCTCGCATGGTGATTTGTCTGAAAATGCAGAGTACGATGCTGCAAAGAACAGACAGGCATTTGTAGAGGGGCGTATCCAGGAGATTAATGGCAAATTGGCTCGCGCTTATGTGGTTGATCTTACCAATATGCAACCTGACAAGGTTGTTTTTGGCTGTACAGTCACTTTGTATGATACCGCTACAGAAGAAGAAATTACTTACAAAATAGTTGGTGAGGATGAAGCGGATATTAAGCTTGGAAAAATATCTTGCACTTCTCCTGTAGGAAAAGCTCTGATTGGTCACAAGCTTGATGATTCTGTCAGAGCAGTTGTCCCTTCTGGCACTAAAGAATACGAAATTATTGATATAAAATATGAATAAAGAGTATATGCGGAGATTTAATGTTCCGTGTTTACGAGAAAATTCAAGGGGAATAATTATGAGTGCAAAAATTACTGGAGATATGACTTTTTTTGAAGTCATGAGAATGTATCCACAAGCTGTTGCTGTTCTGCAGAAGCATAACCTTGGTTGTATCGGGTGTATGGGTGCGCAGAATGAGAGTCTGACACAGGGAGCCAATGCTCATGGTTTGAATATTGATGAACTGCTCAAAGATTTGAACGCTGCAGTAGCATAAATTTACGAATCATACTCCAATATGAAGCCTCACAATAATTATGTGGGGCTTTTTTATTGGAGTTTATTTGTCTTTGCGCGGTACTACAACTATTCCTGATTCGGTAACCGTATATCCTTTGGCGCGATCCGATTCCGTATTATAACCTATTACTTCGCCGTCAGGAATAATGACTCCTTTATCTATAATAGTTCTACGAATTTTGGTGTGTCTTCCTATGTGGACATTTTCAAATAAAATTGAATCTTCCACAAGACTATAGCTGTTAACCTTGCATAATGGACCAAGAATAGAGCGTCTAACTGTACTCCCGCTGGTGATGCATCCTGCGCAAACGTATGAATCTATATTTTGTCCCCGGCGATTATCATCATCGAAAACAGTCTTGGCTGGTGGAAGATTCCCCTGGTTGGTGAGAATAGGCCATTTGTAGTTATAGAGATTAAGTTGAGGTGAAACATTGATAAGATCCATGTTTGCTTCGTAATAAGAGTCTATCGTTCCCACATCTTTCCAGTAACCACGTTCTTCAGATTTCATTCCCGGAATCAGGTTGTCATTAAAATTATAGGCAAAAACCGGGTCACCGGCATTCAACATCATCGGAATGACGTGTTTACCAAAATCCAGATCCTCATGCTGCTTTTTACCCTCTAATAATACTTCAATCAATTTTCTAGTGGAAAAAATGTAATTACCCATGGATACCAGGCAGCTACTCCGTCCCGGAATGGTTTCCGGATGTTCAGGCTTTTCGGTGAAAGCGATTACTTTTGAATCATCGTCGACTGAAAATACTCCAAAGCGGGAAGCTTCTTGTGCTGGTACCTCCAGGGCTGCAATAGTAAGGTCTGCACGGTTCATACGATGATTGTTAATCATCTGTGTTATGTCCATCTTATATATATGATCGCCACCAAAAATTGCTATGTAATCTGCGTCAGAAGACTCAACAAAACGTAAATACTGTAGGATTGCATCCGCAGTTCCTTTGAACCATTCTTCGCTTTCGCTGCTTGTTTCCGGGGAAATTGCAACATAAAATTCACCAAGTCCAGTCCACTTGCCCCATGATTCTCGGATATGTTTGTTAAGTGAATAGGCGCGGTATTGGGTTAATATGTAGACTTTTTTGATGCCGGAATTAAAGAGGTTGGAAAGAACAAAATCGATTATTTTGTACTTCCCTCCAAAAGATACGCTCGGCTTTGCCCGTCGCAATGTGAGCGGACTCAAGCGCTCTCCTTTGCCACCGGCAAGCACCATTGCGATGGTGTTTCTTCCCACATTATCTAAAGAATGCATTGTCACCCCTCCTTGCGCTATTCTATCAGTCAGTCTTGATTTTTCTAACAACAAAAGTGCATCCGAACAAAAAGAGATTTATAAGAACTATTGTTGCGCTGGTAGGGAGGTTCGTGGCAAATGATACGCAAATGCCAGTTATAACCGAGACCCCCCCCTGTAATGCTGAAATAAAAATACATGATTTAAAGCTTCTAGCCAGCTGTAAAGCCGAAGCAGCCGGTAGAATAAGGAGCGAGGAAATAAGCATTATTCCGACCAGTTTCATGGCAAGCACAACTGAAAGTGCGGTAAGCATAACAAGTACGGAATTAATGGCTTTAGTCCTGATGCCGGAAATTTTTGCAAGCTCTTCGTTAAATGTGCTTGCCAGAAGGTCGTTGAAAAAAAGAGCAATTAAAGAAATCACAGCGCAGAATAATACAAATGCTATGATCACTTCTTCAAAGGTGATTGAAAGAATATTGCCAAAAAGGTAGCTTAAAAGATCTGCGTTGTAGCCGCCGCTTATGCTTGAAAGCAATATGCCGACGGATATGCCGAGTGCTGAAACGATGCCGATTGCAGTATCGCCATTCAAGCGGTTTTTTTGCGTTAAAGCAAGTATACCGAGAGATGACAAAAGTACAATTGGGATGGAAATCAATAGTGATGCAGCGGAAAGCAGTTTTAATCCCATGGCAATGGCGGTGCTTCCAAAGGTAATATGCGCCAGACCGTCACCAATAAGCGACAGACGACGAAGTACAAGAAAAACCCCCAGTATTGAACAGAGAATTGCGATTAATGTACCAGCTAGCATTGCTCGCTGGATGAAAGTATATGAGAAAATTTCCAGTATATTCATATTGTTAATGTCTATGGCACATCAAGTGCTGTGAATGTTCCCCGAAAAGGGCGGACATTTCAGGTGAATGGCAAAAATCATCAAAACTGCCATAAAAGAGCATACTGGTGTCAAGGTATAGCATACGGGAAGCATACTGACCAATTACGCCTGTATCATGGGTTATTAGCAAAACTGTGACTCCTTGCAACTGATTGATTTCTGAAATTAAATGATAAAAATGTTTTCTGGTTTCAGGATCAAGAGCAGCAGTTGGCTCATCAAGTATCAGAAGTTCCGGATCGTTTACCATGGCGCGTGCCAGTAATACTCGTTGCTGTTGTCCTCCGGAAAGTTCTCCTATCAGTTTTGAGCGGATTTTGTAAATGTCCAGATTTTCAAGAGTTGCGTCAACAAGCTCGTGATCCAGGCGTGTCAATCTTCGGGGAAGGTTCTTGAGTGATAATAACCCAAGGCTTACGATTTCGGATACAGTGGCAGGAAAGGACGGGTTAAAAAGGCGAAGGCTCTGTGGTAAATACCCTATACGTCCCCATTGGTTAAAACAATTACTTTCAATGCCAAACAGCCTTGAAGAACCTGATGCGACCGGCATGAGTCCAAGAAGTGCTTGAACCAGGGTGCTTTTACCGGAACCATTGGGTCCCACGATCCCCACATAGTCCCCTTGTGATGCGGTAAAAGTAATATTTTGAAGGACAATTCCTTCGTTGCGTTTGCAACAGAGATTCTCTGTGCTGACTATATGTTCGTTCATGATTTTTACCATAGTGCAACCGATGCGTAGCCGACAACCTGGCGATTGTCGCCTGTTACATCTCCACTGGTTCTATAGGATACCAGTTCTGCCGTGGTTGCACCGAGTTCAAGGGTTGCCCACATCATGATTGCTGCCGGGATAACGCCGCACATACTGATTTTATCAGTACGACAGATCCGCAGCAATGCCTCAGGATCAAGATTTATGACAGCTTCCAGCGCACGCTGGTCTTTGGCGTGAACGGATTCGGCTGATTCGTAGTGTGTCATATCGGAACTTGCAACAATCAGAACTTCGTTGCCAAAGTTACGGATCGCCGTAGCAATACCGTGACCTATTTTCAGAAGTAGTTGGAAATCATTAAATTGACCGATACAAATTGCGGAAAGCGACAGGTTTGGTTGCATATATTGGAGAAACGGGAGCTGAACCTCAAGGGAGTGCTCCTGGATATGGGCAAGCGAGTCAGGTTGCAGATATGGTACAGATGAGAGGAGTGATTGATTAAGTGCATCACAAATCTGGACTGAACCTAATGGAGTTGCCCATGAACCGCCGGGGTATATGGCACAAGAAGATCCAAGCCCGTGATGGTTTGGTCCAAGAATAAGAACAGTATGAGGCAGTTCAATGTCGGAGTACAATTTACCAGCGACAGAACCTGAATAAAGATATCCGGCGTGCGGGGCAATGCACCCTAAAATTTTACGCTTGTTTTCTGATACAGGAATCAGTGCTGCCAGATCTTTTCTCAATTGTGGCAGCGAAGCGCTATAAAATTGTCCTGCCACGGCTGGTTGACGTTGCATGGCGCTACTCCCCAAAAGGCAAAGCAGGTTCTATGGTAGAGGGTGAATTTGATGATTTTTCTCCCAAAGGTAATTCTTCCTGGAGTTCAAAGAGAGGTGTTTCATCAAGCGCTTGAATTTCTTTAAGCGTAGGGAGGCTTTTCAAGTCCTTGAGACCAAATAGTTCCAGAAAATCCCGTGAGGTACCATAGATAATAGGTCTTCCTGGAATATCCTTTTTTCCCAGTATCTTTACCAGTTTTTTTTCAAGTAATGATTTAAGAACTCCGCCGCTATCAACACCGCGTAAATGCTCAACTTCAACGCGCGTAATAGGCTGGCGGTAAGCGACAATTGCTAATGTTTCCAAAGCAGATTGGGAAAATTTTGTTGTTCTTGTTTTAAGATGGCGTGCCACATAATCCTGAAAGGCAGGATCGGTTCTTAGCTGCCATCCACCGGCAACTTCCACAACTTTGATAGCGCCTCGCCGGTTATCAAAATTTTCAGATAACGTTGTCACTGCTGATTTAATCGAATCACGATCAAACTCAGGGAGCAGGTCGCATAGCTTATCAAGTGAAAGTGGGGTTTCGGCGGTAAAAAGTATGCTTTCAAGTATTGCGTGTAATGGCACGTTTTTTCCTTGTTTCAAACCTATCCGGTATTAGAGTAGAGCTGGTTGTGAAACCGGATCTGGCATGACTGCCGGGATAAACCATAACGGGCTTTGTGGTGCGTTTTGAAAAATGCGGATCATTTTAAGGCGGCATAGTTCAAGAAGAGCAAGAAATGTCACGACGATCCGTTCGCGGGTCTGATCTTCCAGTACCAGTTCGTCAAACTGAATCTTTTCCCTATCCTGCATCATAGATAAAATTTCATTTATACAGTCGGCAATACTAAATGTTTCTGCTGCAGCCACATCATGGAATTGTTCAACCGGGATACGTTTTAACAATGACCGGAATGCATCAACCAGTTCAAACAGGCTTGACTCCAACGGTGCTTCCATATTGCTTAATGACGCAAGGAGAGGATCTTGTGCAGAACGGGTAAAAACTTCCCGCCCAAGTAGAGCGCGGGAGGCGATGACCTGTCCAGCTTCTTTGTACTGCTGGTACTCCATCAAACGGCGAATCAGTTCAGCGCGCGGATCATCCTCTTCTTCTGTTTCGTCCTCCGGTTCATCAACCGGCAAAAGCATTTTTGATTTTATCTGCAGCAGCGTTGCAGCCATGACAAGAAAATCACCGGCAATTTCAAGGTTCAGCTCTTTTAAAACTTTTATATATTCCAGATACTGTGCAGTAATAAGTGAAATAGATATGTTGCGTATATCAAGCTCGTTTTTTCGGATCAGGTGCAGCAGCAGATCCATCGGCCCTTCAAAGCTGTCGAGATGGACATGGTAATGCTCATGCAAACCATCAAGAAGTGCGGGTTTATCCTCGTGCTGGGCGTTTCGCCTGTAATCCATGAATAATTAAAACTTGAGCGCAGCGCGTACTTCAGCCATGACAGCATCTGAAATCATGGAAGCCTTATTACTCCCCTGTAGGAGAATATCGTCCACAAAGGCGGGGTCTGCCGATAAGGTCTCACGCTTGGCACGGAACGGTGATAATCGCTCATTAATACACCCCCCAAGGATTTTTTTGCAGTCAACGCAACCGATAGCGGCACTTTTGCACGCAGGGATTATTTCATCCAGCTTTTCCTGTGAAACATAAATACGATGAAGGTTAAACGCGATACAGCGCTCCGGATCGCCCGGATCAGCACGGCGTACTCTCTCCGTATCGGTGACCATTGATTTAATCTTTTTATCGGTTTCTTCAGCAGAATCAGAAAGATAGATAGAGTTGTTGTATGATTTACTCATCTTTCTGCCATCAAGACCGAGCAGCTTAGGTGTTTCAGTCAGCAATGCTTCCGGTTCAGGAAATACGTTTCCATAAAAGTTATTGAACCGGCGGGTAATCTCGCGGGTTACTTCCAGGTGGGGTAGTTGATCATGTCCCACCGGTACGCGTGTTCCTTTATATAGAATAATGTCGGCAGCCATGAGAACCGGATAGCCAAGGAAGCCAAAGGTTGAGAGATCCTTTGCTTCGAGATTTTCTTGCATTTCCTTGTAGGTCGGGCAGCGTTCAAGCCAGGAAACCGGAGTTATCATGGAAAGAATCAAATTCAGTTCGGAATGGTGTGGAACCATACTCTGCCGGAATACCACACATTTATGGGGATCAAGGCCAAATGCCAACCAGTCCAGCACCATTTCGCGGACATTTCCCCTGATATTTGAAGTATCGGCATATTCAGTGGTGAGCGAATGCCAGTCAGCGACAAAGAAAAAACAATCAAAATCATTCTGTATTTTTACCCAGTTTTCCAGCACACCGTGGTAATGCCCGATATGCAGTTTTCCGGTCGGTCTCATGCCGCTTACTACGCGTTGTTTCATACAGTGAAGCTCCTTTGTTTGGTTACCGCATCATTAACTTGGTCACACCCAAAACCAGATTGCTTTGAGGACCGGCAAGAAGATTAACCCCAAAATGCAAAAGAGGGGAAATGATATAAGAAAACATATCTGTAAAAAATATCAGGGCAATAATTATAATCATTCCGTATGGCTCAATGCGTGCAAGAGCCTGGGCCTGACGCAAGGGAAGCATTCCGACCATGACTCGACCGCCGTCAAGAGGGGGGAGGGGAATCATGTTGAAAATTGCCAATAACAGATTTATATAGACTGAAAACGCCAGCATCAGCACGATAGGTTCAAGAAACATCGCTGCGGGTGAGCCTGCTGCAGCCGGATTTCCAATCCCTACTATGCCTCGCAGGAGCAGAGCTGAAGCGGTTGCCAGGAGAATATTCGTAATTGGGCCGGCGGCGGCTACCCAGATCATATCGCGTTTCGGATTGCGCAGATTTTCAAATACGACTGGAACAGGTTTTGCCCAGCCGATACCGATAAAGAAAATCATCAGTGTACCAAAAATATCAATGTGTTTTAGTGGGTTTAATGTCAATCGACCCATCATCTTTGCTGTTGGATCGCCATAGTGCCAGGCAATATAGCCATGAGAAACTTCATGGCAAGTGATTGCAAGCATGCCGGGAACAAGCATTATCGAGAGTTTAAAGAAGAAGTCTTCCACAAAATTCCTTATTGTAGTTTGAGTCAATTTTACAGGGTAATCACACTAACCAAGAGTACGTTGGATGTCAACCGGGATTGGGGGATTTTTAGTGGTTAGATGTATAAAAAAACGCAAGGTTGAGAGTTTCAACCTTGCGTTGTGTGTTTTAGGAATGTAAGAGCTTCTATTTTCTTACAAAATCATCTTTTGAAAATGAATATTCAAAATTCATATGATCTGTATAGGTTCCGTTCAGGATAGCAACAACATCTTCAGTAAATACCAATTCCTCATCAGTTGGAATAACATAGACTTTAACCGGTGAATCATCTGTGGTTATAAGAGTTTCACGCTTACGAGTCATAGCTCCCTTGTTTCGCTCTTTGTCAAGGCAGATTCCAATATGCTCAAGCCCCTCTATCGCTTTTTCACGAATTAATGCGCCCATTTCTCCAACGCCGGCGGTGAAGACAACGGCATCAAGTTTGCCTATTACCGCCATGAATGAACCGATATATTTTTTCAGGCGGTATGCTTCAATTTCAAGGGAAAGTTGGCACAATTTATCACCTTTTGTCGCATGTTCAATAACGTCACGACGGTCGGTAAAACGACCGGTGATACCGATAACCCCACTTTTTTTGTTGAGAATACTGTCAATTTCTTTAGCAGAAAGATTTTCTTTTTGCATCATAAAGGCTGGAATTGCAGGGTCAATATCACCGCAGCGCGTACCCATGACTGCACCTTCCAACGGTGTCAATCCCATGGTTGTATCAACTGAAACACCGTTTTTAATGGCACAGTGTGATACGCCATTACCGATATGCATGGTTATGATGTTACATTCTGATGGCTTTTTCCCTAAAAGTACTGAAGCACGCTTGGAAACGTACAGATGTGATGTCCCATGAAAGCCGTATCGACGGACCTGATACTTTTCATACCATTCATAAGGTAACGGGTAAATGTATGCGTGTTGAGGCATGGTCTGGTGAAACGCGGTGTCAAAAATTGCCACATGCGGAACTGTTGGCATAAGTGTCTGGGCTGCTTCAATACCTTCAATATTTGGCGGGTTGTGAAGAGGAGCAAGGTGCTGCACCTCTTTTACTGCATCGAGAACTGTTTCATCAATCATTACCGAACAGGTGAATTTTTCGCCGCCATGAACAACTCGATGTCCAACAGCTGAAATCTGATCGACACTGCTAATGACGCCATGCACTGGATCTGTTACTGTTCTTATTACAAGATCAATAGCTGCCTGATGATTTGCACAGTCCTGCTCGTGACGGTAAGTTTCTTTGCCAGGTACTTCATGCAGTATGAAAGAATCACCAATAATGACTCTTTCTACCATTCCTTTGGCAACTACTTCCTTTTTATCCCAGTCAAAAAGCTGGTATTTTACCGATGAACTACCACAGTTAAGTGCCATTATAATCATGTTTGCCTCCTGTTTTAATGCATTTAATTTTTATACTATAAATAAAAAAACAAACACCCAGACTAAAATAAACGTCTGAAATCAAACTGTTTTTGATATATACATGACTCTATAATTGAATTCAACATTAATTGTGATCGCTGAAAAATTTATGTTCTGATAAAGCGACTAAAACGTACTATTCATTTTCCAACAGATGTCTGAATATTTGTATTTGATATTCCGATATCTGATATATTCTTTTTATGAAAAAAATTGACGATAGCTGCTTTTTATGATTGTATCACAAAGTTTTGCGAAAACTAACTTCACATACTTTTTACCTGACACTCTGTGTAATAATAATTATTCTGTTTTTGATGCAGAATGATTCAACTGTTTCTGCGTTTTCAGCTGATTCTGCAATACGTGTTGCGATTGCAAAAAATGAGGCTTCAATTACTCTTGAAGGTGATGGGCTTATTGCAACTGCGACAAATGGTCAGCCTGTAATTCTTGATTCACCTTCTATTGTTACGCAGTCCCGTGGCTGGATAATTATAAATGGTATTCAGTATCGTTCTTTGACTATTGCAGCTGCATCTCATGTTATAATTAATTCCAAACCTTATCGCGGGAGAGTGGAAATACACCCACAAGAGAAAGGTTTGCTTGCTGTAAATGAGCTTTCTGTAGAAGAATATCTTGTTGGTTTGATAAACGCAGAAATTTCATCAGCATGGCCAATTGAGGCTGTAAAAGCCCAGGCGATAATTGCCAGAACATACGCTCTAAATCGTAAAAATGCGCGTAAAGATTCCTTGTATCATCTTGAATCATCGGTTATTGATCAGGTGTATGCCGGTAGCGAAAAAGAAGATAATCGTGCCTTGCGAGCTGTCTCTGAAACATCTGGTCAGGTTTTGACATATTCAGGCGCAATTATTCAGGCTTTTTATCATTCAAACTGTGGTGGTAAAACTGAAGCTGCGGAAAATGTCTGGGGTGCACGCCTTCCATATATGACAGGTGTTGATTGCCAGTATTGCCTGACAAATCCATCAACCTTGTGGGATCTCAAGCTCCCCTTAAAGGATATAGAATCAAAGGTCAGAGCAGCAGGCTTTAAAGTAGGCACCCTTACTGATATTCGCACTGGAGCGAGAAATAATCGTGGTCGATTGATAAATGTTATTCTTGTTACAACACGTGGGAATATTACACTGACAGGTGACCAGTTTCGAAAAACGGTTGGATATGGTGTAGTTAAAAGCACTAACTTCATGGTAAGAATCAACCACGGCGAAGCATCTTTTTCAGGCTATGGAAATGGACATGGAGTCGGTTTGTGTCAATGGGGAGCAAAACAGCGCGCCGTTGATGGCTTTAATTATACCGAGATACTTTCATACTATTATCCTGGGACGGAGCTTAAAAACAGCTCTGAACTTGCTAAATGATTGACTTCTATTATGCTTGTTTCTGATTTTTCTTATATCCTCCCAGATGGGTTGATTGCACGGTATCCTGCAGAAGAACGCGATTCATCCCGTTTGATGATGCTTGATCGTGCCACTGGTTCTATATCAGAAACTATTTTTTCTAATTTTCCTGACTATCTCCGGGAAGGTGATTTATTGGTGCTTAATGACACCAAGGTTATTCCGGCGCGTTTGTCAGGTTATAAAGAAAGTGGTGGTAAAGTAGAATTATTTTTGCTTGAGAAACTTTCTATCCCAGGAGAACAGTGGCACTGTCTGGTGCGTTCTTCAAAACGTTTTAAAGAAGGTCAGACGGTCATCCTCCCAGACGACATGATTGCCACCATGGTTATAAAAGATGACTCCGAACGATGGCGTGTCAGTTTTTCAGGAAATGAATCTTTTGGTGAATGGTTGGAACGTGAAGGTCATATCCCTTTGCCGCCGTATCTTCAGCGAAGTGATGAAGTAAGTGATCGTGGAAGGTATCAAACAGTTTATGCCAAAAATTCAGGCGCTGTTGCTGCGCCCACAGCTGGTCTTCATTTGACGGAAACTGTACTGAAAAAGGTAAAATCAAAAGGTGTGAAAGTCGCATACTTGACTCTTCATACCGGGTTGGGCACATTTTTACCTGTTAGGGTAACGAAGGTTCAGGAGCATCAGATTCATAAGGAACGATTCACTCTTTCTGAAGAAACAGCTACCATGGTAAACGAAACAAAATCCTGTGGTAAGCGTGTGCTGGCTGTTGGCACAACAACGGCGCGAACCCTTGAATTCAGTTCAGACCAATCTGGTTTTGTAACTCCTGGACAAGGCGAGGCAGACATATTTATATACCCTGGATATGATTTCAAAGTTGTGGATGCGTTGCTTACTAATTTTCATCTTCCCGAATCAACGCTATTAATGCTTGTTTCTGCATTTGCAGGTCGTGAATCAATTTTAGATGCATACCGGCAGGCAATAAATAGTAAATTCAGATTTTACAGCTATGGCGATGCCATGCTGATTGCATGAGAGGGCGCGTGACAGATACTTTCAGTGTACTGCAGATGGATTCAGGCTGCGGTGCCCGTCTCGGTTCTTTGAAAACTGCCCATGGCATTATTCAGACCCCGATTTTTATGCCGGTCGGAACAAATGCCACGGTAAAGGCAATGACTCCGGAAGACCTTATTGCTGTGGAAGCCCAGATTATCCTTGCCAATACCTACCATCTTTATCTTCGTCCAGGTCATGGCTTGATTGAAAAACTTGGCGGTCTACACAGCTTTATGAACTGGCATGCTCCAATATTGACTGATAGTGGTGGTTTTCAGGTATTCAGTCTTGGAGAGTTGCGAAAAATTTCCGAAGAAGGTGTCAAATTCCAGTCCCATATTGATGGTTCATATCATTTATTGACCCCTGAACGTGCAACCGGTATTCAAGAATCACTTGGTGCCGATATCATTATGTGTTTTGATGAATGCCCACCTGCTACAGCAGATAAAAGTTATGTTGAGCGTTCCCTTGATATGACAACCAGATGGGCAAAACGCTGTAAGGATGCACATACCCGTGAACAGCAACAGTTGTTCGGTATTATACAAGGGGGGATGCATCATGACCTTCGATCTCGCAGTGTTAATGATATCTGTGAAATCGGATTTGATGGATATGCTCTAGGTGGACTTTCAGTTGGTGAAACAAAAGAAGAGATGTATGGAGTGATGGAGTGCTGTGCTTCAATGATGCCCCAAAATGCTCCTCGATATATTATGGGAATTGGTTCACCGGAAGATTTGTTGGAAGCAATATGGCATGGTTACGACATGTTCGATTGTGTTATGCCGACACGAAATGCTAGAAATGGAATGCTTTTTACTAGTCAGGGTAGGGTAAACATCAAAGCAAAATGTCATGAGGAAGATGAATCTTCTCTGGATCCTGAATGTGATTGCTATGTTTGCCGGAATTACTCCAGAGCTTATTTAAGACATTTATATCGAGCGGGAGAAATTCTTTCCTCACACTTAAATACATATCATAATCTTTATTATTATCTCAATTTGATGAAAAAGGCGCGGGAAGCAATTCAGTCAAACAGATTTTCAGATTTTCGTTTGCGATATATATCATCACAAAGTAATTATTCAACAACAGGAGGATAACAAGTATGCTGGGAGTAGCTTTTGCAATGGGTGGTGCGCCGGGAGGCGATGCAGGACAGGCAGCAGGTCCTATGGGTGCATTGGGGCAGGTATTACCTCTGGTCTTCATGTTTGCCATTTTTTACTTTCTGTTGATAAGACCACAACAGAAAAAGGCAAAAGAGCATAAGGCGCTTATTGACACACTTAAAAAAGGTGACAATGTAGTGACTGCGGGTGGGGTTCATGGGAAAGTAATTGCCATCGAAGATGCGGATCTAACTCTTGAGATTGCTCCAAACGTAAATATCAAAATTATTCGTAGCTATATTGCTTCAGTAAAACAGTAAATATTGTAGTTTAACTTATTAAATATTCTCTATTGTTGTGTTGAAGGGAGATCGAGCTTTATGCCGAACGGAACTGGCTGGCGCATCAGCTTGATAGGCGCTTTTATTCTTATATCACTTGTCTACTTGACACCTACACTGGTGTCATCTTTACCTTCATGGTGGAAGGGAATACTCCCGAAGGACAAAATTCATCTTGGGCTTGATCTTCAAGGTGGTACGCATCTTGTTCTTGAAGTTGATACGGAGAAGGCTGTTGAGGGAACATTGGATGTCGTTTCAACTGATCTTGAGGATACGCTGAACAGTAAAAATTTGAGGTTCAAGCGTATAAGTCGTGTTGGCTCTGACACTGTGTCACTGATGCTGTATGAAAAGGGTACGGCTGATGCTGTTCAAAAACTTCTGAAAGATAAATATCCAGGGTATGAGCAGACTCCAGCGCTTGATAGTGGCGGTTTCATTACACTTAATCTTAAGGTTAATCCAAAAGATGCCCAGGATCGTAAAGACAAAGCTGTTGCCCAGGCTTTGGAGACAATCCGCAATAGAATTGACCAATTCGGAGTTTCAGAGCCGATAATTCAACGTGAAGGAATCAATCATATTGTTGTTCAGCTCCCAGGCATCAAGGATCCACAGCGTGCAATTGATCTGATTGGTAAAACAGCGCGTCTTGAATTTAAAATGGTGCGTGAGGAAATATCACCTGCAGCAGGCACTATTCCGGATGATGCTGAACTCCTGAAAGAAAAAATCACAGATCAAGCCACCGGCGCTGTTAGTGAAACATCTTTTGTAGTGCAGAAAAAAGCTCTGATTACTGGTGATCTGCTGACCGATGCACAGGTCAGAATAGATTCCCAGTTTAACCAGCCGTATGTTGCCATTGAATTTAATGCACTGGGTGCAAAACTTTTTGATCAGGCAACTGCTGCAAATGTAGGTAAGCGTTTTGCCATAGTTCTTGATAACAATGTCTATTCAGCTCCGGTTATCCGTGAACGGATATCCGGTGGTAGCGCACAGATATCAGGAAGCTTTACTGAAAAAACAGCATCTGACCTTGCAATTGTCCTTCGCGCTGGTGCATTGCCAGCGCCTGTAAAAATTATTCAAAACGTAACAGTAGGTCCATCACTCGGTCAAGACTCAATCAATAAAGGATTGTATGCAGGCATGATTGGTGTGCTTCTTGTCATTGTATTTATGACAATCTACTATAGATTGTCAGGTCTTGTTGCCAACTGGGGAATGGTTTTAAATGTTATCTACCTTATGGGATCATTGGCTGCGCTCGGCGCAACACTTACCTTGCCTGGCATAGCCGCCATTGTATTGTTGATTGGTATGTCCGTTGACTCTAACGTATTGATTTTTGAACGTATCCGTGAGGAACTCAAGCTAGGTAAATCACCAAAAGCTGCACTCGATGCCGGGTATGACAAGGCGTTCATGACTATTATGGACTCCCATATCACAACTCTGATAACAGCTGCCGTTCTTTTCCAGTTTGGAACCGGACCAGTTAAGGGGTTTGCAGTCTCTTTAAGTCTCGGTGTTATCATCAACCTCTTTACCTCTCTTGTTGGAACAAAAGTGATTTTTGATCTGTTCCTGCAAAAAGGTAATGTCAAGAAAATGAGTATATAGGGGGAGCGCCATTTATGGAATTGCTCGGCAAAACCAACATAGATTTTATAGGTAAACGTAATATATCATTCGTTATTTCTGGAATAATTGCTATTATTGGAATTATTGGAATTATTCAGATTGCACGCGGGACTGCCAATATGGGGATTGATTTTTCCGGCGGAACATCAATGCAACTAAAATTTGTAAAACCTATTGCAATACCTGATGCAAGAACTGCTCTTCATAATGCAGGTATTGCAAAGGCAGATTTGCAGGAAATCAAGGATAGCAACAAGCTACTTGTAAAGATAGACCGTGCAACATCCCTTTCTCTTGGAAAAGCTGCTGAAGCGGTTCAGGGAGCATTTAAAAAACAGTTTCCTGATAATAGTTTCAGTGTGGAAAGTTCAACTGAAATTGGACCATCCATAGGTGACAAACTACGCAATGATACCCTTGTTGCTGTAGCTATTTCCCTTGTTGGAATTATTCTTTATATTGCATGGCGATTTGACTTTAAATTCGGAATTGCTGCTACGCTTGCAACCATGCATGACTGTTTAGCAATGTTTGCTGTTTTCTTTCTACTGAATAAGGAAATAAATCTTCTTTTCATAACAGCCGTACTCACCATAGCTGGTTATTCACTAACAGATACTGTTGTTGTTTTTGACAGAATTCGTGAAAATATGCATAAAGACCTGAAAGGCGCACTGCATAATATTTTTAACCACAGCATCAATGAAGTACTGTCCCGTACAATTGTAACTTCGCTGACAGTTTTTATGGCAACAGCCGCACTGTTCTTTTTTGGTGGAGAAGTAATACATGATTTTTCTCTGGCGCTTTTAATCGGTGTTCTTGTTGGGACTTATTCGTCGGTGTTTGTTGCCAGTCCCATAGTTGTACTCCTTGAAAACAGAGCTGCATCAAAGAAGGTCGAACAGGGATAATAAGGGAGATATGGAGTATGAATAAAGAATCATTATTAGTCGCAGTAGTTGCATTGATAGTTGGTTTGCTGGGCGGTTTTCTGGTTTTTTCCATGAGTTCAAGCGGGAAAGGTCAGCAAGCTGTAAATGCGATTCCAAATGGTTCAGGTTCACCTGTGGATTATACGAACAGAATTGCTGAAGCTGAAAAAATTGTTGCCAAAGACCCCAAGAACCTTAATGCCTGGATGTCACTGGGTAATGATTATTTTGATACTGAACAAGCGCAAAAAGCAGTCAATGCATATTCCAAGGTACTTGAACTTCAGCCTGACAACCCTAATGTTCTAACTGATCAAGGAGTTATGTACCGTAAACTTGGTTGGTATGATAAAGCGCTTGAAAATTTTGCCAAAGCCCAACAGCTTGATCCTAAACATCTTCAAAGCCTTTTTAATGCCGGTGTGGTATATGCCGTTGATCTTAAAGACCATGTAAAGGCTCGTCCTTACTGGAAAAAGATACTGGAAATTGATCCTAATAGTCCGGTCGCTCAGCAGGTCAAAGGAATGATGCAGGGTGGTGGAGAAATGCCGCCGCCAGCAAAAAAATAACTTACAATCCCCCGCTTGTCGGGGGATTTTTTTTGGTGTTAAATGATTAAAAAACGATGGAATTATCCAGTTACTGTTAATAAAAATGATCCATCAGGAACTTTTAACCATATAGTCAACTCAATATTGTTGTCACGTGGTTATGAAACAGTCGCGGAACATGAGGCTTTTTTAAATCCTCGTTTTTCGGATATGATTGACCCGATGCAGCTAAAAGGAATTGGAAAAGCTGTTGATCGTATTGTGAGAGCCCGCAATAGTGGCGAAAAAATCACGGTTTATGGTGACTACGATGTTGATGGGATAACGTCAACAGCACTTCTGGTTTCGTTTCTAGCTCGTATTGGATGTAATGTATCTTATTTCATACCTAACCGTTTTGATGATGGATATGGACTGAACTCCGACTCTATCCTATCATGCATCTCTCTTGGCGCGCGTCTCATTATTTCAGTAGATTGCGGAATTACATCTCGTGATGAAGCTCTGTTTTGCATGGAGCATGGGGCTGAATTAATCATTGTGGACCACCATGCGCCGAATGGATCCATACCGGATTGTTGCGCTGTGCTTAACCCTATTCAGCCTGATTGTCACTATCCATTTAAAGGACTTGCAGGGGTTGGAGTAACCTTTAACCTTGTTGTGGCATTACGCACTGTATTGCGTAATCAAGGATTATTTGATTCTTCAGAAGAACCGGATCTTCGTGACTGGCTCGATCTACTTGCGCTTGGAACGATTGCTGATATTGTTCCACTTGTGGGACAAAACAGGATATACGTTCATCATGGGCTGCGACAGTTTTCAAATTCAAGGCGACCTGGTATTATTGCCCTTAAACAGATTGCCGGTATTAAAGGTGAAATTCGTTGTGGGCAGGTTGGATTTCGTCTTGCTCCACGGTTGAATGCAGCAGGACGGATGGAAAGCGCGGTTCCTGGAGTTGAGCTTTTGTTAAATGAAGATTTGCATCAATGTATTCAGATAGCAGAGGAGCTAGATTCAGCTAACTTGGAGCGACAGCAGGTAGAACGGTGTATATTGGAACAGGCAATTCAGATGATTGAAACATCCGGAATCTATCCAGACTGTCGTTCAATTGTGCTTGCATCGGAACAGTGGCATCAAGGTGTCGTAGGGATTGTTGCTTCACGTATTGTTGAACGTTATTATCGTCCGACAATTCTTATAGCCATGGATAGTGCTGGGAATGGTAAAGGCTCTGCACGCAGTATACCTGGTTTTCATCTTCTTGATTCATTAAAGCCATGCTCTATGTTTCTCAACCGTTTTGGAGGACATCGGTATGCGGCAGGCATTAATATTAATCTGGAACAGCTTGAAAACTTCAGAAACTGTTTTGAACTTCAGGCAAAACAGCTGTTGTCCCATGAAGATTGCATACCAATCCTGAATATGGACGCTGAAGTTTTTCCTACAGATGTGACAATGGAACTGGCAGAAGCGCTTGAAATGATGGAACCGTTTGGTGCGGGAAACCCGGAGCCTACTCTTTTGATGCGTGGTTTGACCGTTCTTGAAAAACGTATAGTTGCAGAAAAACATATTCGTTTACGTTTGCAGAACAAAAATATTACATTCAGTGCAATTGCATTTGGTATGGCTGAATATGCAATAGATGGTAAAATTGATATTGCTTTTTTCCCGGAAATTAATAAATGGAATAATAGTCGTACGTTGCAGCTGAAAATTAAAGATATCCGACCAGCGGAGTATGCCTGATATATGCAGAGAAATGAAAGATTTGACAGTGCTGATCGGATTATTTCGGTCGGATTCTGGGTAAACGCGGTTTTAATGGTTGTAAAACTGGCTGCCGGTTATTGGGGCCGATCTGATGCCGTTTTTGCTGACGGCATTGAAAGTGCCTGTGACTTTATTGCACTTTTATCGACCATGATAGCGCTTAAGCTTGGGCGACAACCGTATGACAAAATGCATCCATATGGGCATGGTCGTGCAGAAAATCTGGCGGCTATCTTTGTCTCCCTGGTTATTTTTTCCACCGGTGGATGGATTTTATTTGAATCAATTCATACCATTCTAGGTAATTCATTCAAAAGTCCAGAGCCAATTGCTGTTGCAGCAGCCGTGCTTACTATTATTATAAAGGAATGGCTTTATCGTTTTTCATATATAACCGGTAAACGGATTGCAAGCCCTGCAGTTTTGGCGATTGCCAAAGATCATAGAAAAGATGCTGTTACTTCAATTGCAACCGTTATCGGCGTGGCTGGAGCATTTTTAGGGTTCGGTATTATGGATCCTATTGCTGCCGGACTCACATCATTTTTCATTCTACACATCGGTTGGGAGACATTCAGGGAGGCTGCGCATGATCTAATGGACGGATCTGCACCACCTGATTTTGTGGAAGAAGTTACCATGCTTGCTGAAGCTGTTGGAAAGGTTGAGCATGTTCATGAAATACGGGCGCGTCGTTCAGGTCAGTACATAATCATTGATTTAAAAATTGATATGGACCCTGATATGAGTGTCAAAGAGTCACACGCAATTGCAACAGAAGTTAAAAGGCTTATTTTTGAGAAGTATTCCAATGTGGGGGATGTCATGATTCACATAAATCCACATGAAGAAGAACATGAAGATATGATACGGCTATAAAATAAGATTACCTTGTTTCATGAATATTTATTATGAGCACCGTGCAAAAAGCTTGTCATCCCCAATGATTATATCAGAAAACAACTTGCTTTTCTGCTTGGCGCTCCGGTTATTTTTCTCAATATCAGGACACTCGTAAAAACTTTACTGCTATGAATCGGAGCAGATATGGTCAAGTATAAAAACCTGTGTAAGGCGACAAACATTCATTGGCAGCCACTTGAGGTTAATATTCAAGCAAGGGCTTCCATAAAACATCAGAAACCTTGTTGTATCTGGTTTACCGGGTTGTCTGGCTCCGGAAAAACAACTATTGCAAATTTACTTGAAAAACGTCTCTATTCTGAAGGTCGCCATACTTACATTCTTGATGGTGATAACGTGCGGCATGGCTTGAACAGAGATCTTGGTTTTACGGAAACCGATCGGGCGGAGAACATCCGTAGAATTGCAGAAGTTGCTCATCTTATGGTGGATGCTGGTCTGATTGTGCTGGTTTCGTTTATTTCACCATTTACGGCGGAGCGTCAAATGGCGCGTGGGCTGTTTCAAGATGGTCAGTTTTTGGAAGTTTTTGTTGATACTCCGCTCGCAGAATGTGAACGGCGTGATTCAAAAGGACTTTACGCCAAGGCTCGTCGAGGAGAATTGAAAAATTTTACTGGCATTGATAGTATCTATGAAATTCCAGAAACACCGGAGTTACATTTGAAATTCAATTATGAGCCTCCTGATTTCTTTGTTGAATCGATTATGAAGCTGATTCCTGCATAATCGAGCCGGAAAAACTTTAAACTGTTTTTTAGTTGATTTGCTGAAGAGAGTCTGAATTAATATGCTTCAGGTCATATTTTCTAGCTTTATTAATCTCTTATGTAATGACATGTGTATCCACTAGGGTTTTTAACAAGATAATCCTGATGATAATCTTCCGCCTGATAAAACTTTTTCGCCTGAGTTATTTCAGTAACAACGGCGCCCTTCCACTTCCCGGATTTGTCAACGGTAAGTTTTACACGTTCTGCAATAGCTTGCTGCTGTGGGCTTTTATAAAAAATAGCTGAACGATATTGACTGCCAAAATCATTCCCTTGACGATCCTTTGTTGTTGGATCATGCATTTTGAAGAACCATTTTAGTAGTAGTTCTTCGTAGCTTAATTTACGGGGATCAAAAATAATTTCTACACTTTCTGCATGACCGCTTTTAGAGTTGTGAGTATCCTCATAACTGGGATTTTCGATATGACCACCCGTATATCCGACTCTTGTTGAAATAACTCCTGGTATCTTTCGTAAAATATTCTGCATCCCCCAAAAACAACCACCTGCCAGTACAGCTTCCTCTTTTGCCGGCGCATCAGTTTTTATACCAACCGCTTCAAATTGCGGTACATATAGACCGTACCCTTTGCTCCATAGCTGTTCAACAGGGATAAAATTGAGCGATGCTGAATTTATGCAGTACCGCTCGCCTGATGGCATGGGACCATCACTAAAACGATGACCCAGATGGGAATCGGCATCCCTGGATCTAACCTCAATCCTTTGCATGCCAGCGCTGATGTCATTTTTACTGATAATATGATCTTCAGCCAAAGGCTTACTAAAGCTTGGCCAACCAGTTCCGGAGTCAAACTTGTGCAGTGAACTGAATAACGGTTCTCCGGATACAATGTCAACGTAGATTCCATGAGCGTGATTGTTCCAATATCTGTTATTAAAGGGAGGTTCTGTGCCACATTGTTGAGTAACCCTGAATTGTTCCGGATTTAATTTCTGCTTGATTTTATCTTGTTCAGGTTTTGGATAAACTTTAACAGTACTATTCATAACAGTATCTTTCTCAAATTTACTGGTACAGTAAATTAACAGTGAAGATAACAGACATGCAGCTGTTAACATAATAAATTTATTGAGATAAGGTGATCCCATATAGGTATCTCAAAGCCATGCCCCGGTTTATGAAACAATGGCGTTTGTTGACTTGTTTATCAGATGTGAATCATAGAAAATTGCTGATTCCAATTATTCAAGGGCTTAAAAAGCTTAAAAAACATCACGTCATGTTCCAAATCATCATTTCAAAAACATCCTTCCAGCTTTTGCCTATTTCATTCACGACTGTAGGTTCAAAACCACAATGCATCATGCATTGAGCGCAACGTGGGTCTTTCCCGACTCCATATTTTCCCCAGTCTGTTTTTTCCATCATTTCTTTGAATGTCGGGTAGTGAGCATCGGTGATTAAATAACATGGCGCTTTCCATCCACGCGGGTTGCGTGTCGGATTTCCCCATGGAGTGCATTCAAGCTTCTTTTCACCTTTTAGGAAGCGTAGATACATTGGAGTTGAAAAAAATCGGTGTTTTTTGCTCATTTCGTAAACATCCGCAAACTTCCGTTCAATATCCCGTCGTTCCAGAAATAGTTTTTCTCCAACAGCTTCATATCCGAAACCTGGAGCAACAAGAAGACCATCAACTCCAATTTCTTCAAGATGGGTGAAGAGCATTTCTATCTCAACCAGGTCTGTTTCGTTGAAAATAGTTGTATTGGTACATACCCTGAAGCCAAGTTGTTTTGCTTTTTTAATTGCATCCATGCTGATTTTGAAGGCGCCTTTACGTTCAAGGATACGATCATGAGTTTCTTCCAGTCCGTCCATATGTACGTTCAGTGTAAAGTTTGGATGAGGGTGCAATTTATCCAACGCTTTTTCAAGCAGCATTCCGTTGGTACATAGATATATATGTTTGCCACGATCCAGAATCCCTTGTATCAGATCGTAAATGTGTGGGTATAGAAACGGTTCACCGCCGGTAATAGTCACAACAGGCGCAGGGCATTCATCGACAGATTTAAGGCAGACCTCAAGGCTGAGCATTTCCTGGATAGTGTCTGCATATTCGCGGATTCTTCCGCATCCTGAACAGGCAAGGTTACAAAGATGGGTTGGCTCAAGCATTAATACCAGTGGGTATTTTTCAATCTTATTAAGTTTGTTGCTCATGATATATTTTGTAAGGTCGTAATTGAGACGCATGGGAAAACGCATGGATAAATCCTTTCAAATATGTTGAATCTTTTTATTGTTTTAAAAATTGAATCGCAGAGTTGGTAATTCCGGTAGAATCAATACCGATATTCTGGCGTAATTGAGTCTGGCTGCCATGTTCTATGAAATCATCAGGAATGCCAAGGCGATGGACTTTGATATGTTGCAATCCATGCTCATATAAAAATTCAAGCAGGGCGCTTCCAAAACCACCTTGCAGTGCATTTTCTTCAACGGTCAGAACTCGTCCGGTTTTTTTAGCAGTAGCCATTATCAGTTCCGTATCCAGTGGCTTTATGAAACGGACATTGACAACAGATGCGTTGATACCGTGTGTCTTGAGTTTGGCTGCTGCTTCAAGAGCAGGATAAACGGTGGATCCAATGGCAATTATTGACAGGTCGCTTCCATCAACCAGTAATTCTCCTTTCCCTATTTCAAGAGGCTTTATCTCTGCATCCAGCTCTATTCCGTAACCAGCTCCGCGTGGATATCGAATAGTCATTGGTATCCCCGAATCTATTGCTGTTTTGAGCATTCTACGAAGTTCGTTTTCATCTTTTGGAGCCATCAGGTTCAGAGCAGGAAGATGGCGTAGATATGAAATATCAAAAACACCATGATGTGTCGGTCCGTCATCTCCCACAAGACCGGCGCGATCCATTGCAATTGTTACAGGTAGCTTCTGCAGGCAGATGTCGTGGAACACCTGGTCATATGCACGTTGTACAAAGGAAGAGTAAATTGCGACTACAGGTTTGTAACCATCCGCTGCAAGCCCTGCGGCAAACGTCATGGCGTGCTGTTCGGCAATTCCGACGTCAAAAAAACGATCAGGGAAACGGGATGCGAATTTGGATAATCCGGTGCCGTCCGGCATGGCGGCAGTAATGGCAACAATTTTGGGATCCTGTTCCGCCAGTGCGATGACAGCATCACCAAAAACATCGGTAAATGAGGGTGCTGCTGACTTTGCTGCACCTTTGCCGGTGGTTATGTCAAAAACGCCTACGCCATGGTATTTGTCCGGAGTTTCTTCTGCTGGTTTATATCCTTTTCCTTTGGTTGTCATAACATGCACAAGAATTGGACCGTCCAGTTGCTGGAGGTTATTGAAAACATCAATTAATTGGGGCAGATCATGACCGTCAAGTGGTCCAAGATAATCAAATCCAAGTGCTTCAAAAAGCGAACCGGGGGTGAGGAAACCTTTAAGCGAGTTTTCAGCCCGTTTTGCAAAGTGTAATATGTCACTACCGATGGCTGGGATGTTTTTAAGCAACCCTTGCATCTCTTTTTTCAGATCCCGAAAATATTTACCGGTCATCTTTCGGGAAATAAAGGCAGAGAAAGCTCCTACATTTTTTGAAATTGACATCTCATTGTCATTCAGTATGACGATCAGGTTTTTTTTGAGATGTCCAGCTTGATTGAGCGCTTCAAATGCCATGCCGCCTGTTAGTGAACCATCGCCGATAATAGCTATGGCACGGCTACCATTATTGCTCAAATCTGCAGCTGCCGCCATCCCCAGCCCTGCAGAAATTGATGTGGAAGCGTGTCCTACTCCAAAAGCATCGAATTCTGATTCAGAACGTTTTGGGAAACCGGATAATCCTTTGTATTGGCGTTGGGTGTGAAAGCGCTCACGTCTCCCAGTAAGGATTTTATGAGTATAAGCTTGATGTCCCACATCCCAGACAATCTTGTCAGCAGGTGCGTTGAAACAATAATGAAGAGCAATGCTTAATTCAACAGTTCCCAGGTTTGAACCGAGATGTCCACCGGTGGTAGAAACAGTTTCCAGTAAAAACTGACGAATTTCAGCAGCCAGGGACGGTAATTGATCAATGGCCATTTTTTTCAGATCGAGTGGGGAATTTATATGTTCAAGAAGCATGGTTACCTACCTTTTTGACGTATCCATTATGAATAAACCATTCTACAGCTCGATGCAACGCTTCCTTTGGAGCTGTTTGGGGTAGATTCAGTTCTTTGATGGCTTTGGAGGAATCAAAATACATGAATTTTGATGCCATCTGGACTCCGGCAAGCGGAATAAGCGGAGCTTTACCGGTAATTTGTGACAATCCCTCATTCAAGTAAGCTGCTAAAAGTATCGGAGTGTATGGAAGACGGATTGCTGGGGGATTCAAACCTGTTATTTCAGAAAGGATGTTGAAAATCTGGTGCAATGTAAGGTTGCTGTTGCCCAGGATATATTTTTGACCGATTTTACCATGCATTTCAGCAAGAATATGACCGCGAGCACAATCTTCAACCGCTATTATATTAAGACCGGTGTCAAGGTATGCAGGCATAGCACGATTTAAAAAATCAACGATAATTTTTCCGGTCGGAGTTGGCTTTATGTCATTTGGTCCGATGGGTGTTGATGGGTTAACAATAACAAGCGGGAGTCCTCGAATAATAAATTTTTCCGCTTCACGTTCTGCCAAAAATTTGCTTTTTTTGTAGTGTCCAACCATTTGAGTGAAATTGACAGGAGTTTCTTCTGTGCCAGGGGTTTTGTCTCCCGGATTTCCAAGTGTGCCGACGCTGCTGGTGTATACAACACGGGAAACTCCATGTTTAAGTGCAGCTTCAAGGATTGCAGCTGTTCCTTCCACATTTGTCCGGTACATTTCAGCCGGTACGCGAGTCCATAGTCGGTAATCAGCGGCAGTATGATAAAGAACATTGCATCCGCGCAATGCTGTATCAAGGGTGGTATGATCCTGCAAATCACCATAACAAAGTTCAACCGATAGATTGGTAAGGTTTGAGAGATCTGCATTTTTACGCACTAAAACACGTACGTCCCGTCCATCTGCAAGCAGCTGACGCACAATATGACTTCCTATAAATCCTGTTGCACCGGTGACTAGTGTTTTCATACGCTCTTTGTACAATTCTTTATTAATAAAAACAGGCAAAGCTCCGCATAGTTACGGAGCTTTGCTTATATAAGCCGACTGAATAATGAAAATACAACTTATGGTTTGCTCACCTCATGAAGCGATGCAGTAAGGCGGCGGTATTTACCGAGCGCTGTAAGTGGAAAACAGTTACGGTAAATATGGTATTTAATCATGAAAAATTTGGGGAAACCTGTTCCGGTAAAGGCATCTTCATCCCAGGTACCATCCTGTTTCTGTGTCGCCAAAAGGTACTCAATACCTCTAACAGCAGCCTTTGACGACACTTCTCCCGCAGCAAAGAGAGAGAGAAGCGCCCAGCTTGTTTGGGATGCGGTGCTTGCGCCACATCCCATGAGTGTTCTATCAATATATGATTCGCAAACTTCACCCCATCCACCATCCAGGTTTTGCTTTGATTTTAACCAGTTAACCGCTTTTTTGATGTATGGCTGGGACATATTTTCGCCTATTGCTTCAAGTCCAGATATGACTGACCAGGTTCCGTACAGGTAGTTGACTCCCCAACGCCCCCACCATGGACCTTCCGGTTCCTGCTCCGATTTAAGAAATTCAAGCGCACGTATGGCTGCAGGATGTTCATTTGTATAACCAAAATTTCCCATCAACTCCAGCATTCGTCCCGTAAGATCAGATGTTGGTGGATCAATTAAAGCTTCAAGGTCGGCAAAAGGAATCTTGTTAAGAAGATATTTGGTGTTGTCTTTATCAAATGCTCCCCAACCACCATTTTTGCTTTGCATTCCAAGGCACCAGTTTATACCGCGCTTGATAGCCTGTTCCTTATTTTTTTTGTCCCTCACCTTGATGTTTTTGATTGATAACATGACAAAACCTGAATCATCAACGTCAGGATACCAGTCGTTCAAAAATTCAAAAGCCCATCCGCCAGGTTCCAGCTCCGGTGATTTTATCTGCCAGTCACCTTTCCGGCGGACCTCAAGATCCAATAGCCATTGCGCTCCCTTTACCATAGCAGGGTGATCAGCCGGAACATCTGCTTCCTGCATTGCCACCAGAACTAGCGCAGTATCCCATACCGGTGATACACATGATTGAAGCAGAAGACTTTCATCATCTTCAATACAGAAGTTTGCAAGTGCCTCAAGCCCCTTTGTAATGGCTGGGTGGTCATTGGCATAGCCAAGACAGTGAAGCGCAAGGATAGAATTCAGCATTGCAGGCTGGATTCCGCCCCAATCGCCTGAAACTTCCTGATGATCAAGAATCCATTTTTCAGCCATATTAACTGATTTTTTCTTGAATGGACGAATAGGGCTTGATTCGTAAATTTTCAACAGATGGTCAACGCCGACAAAAAAGTTTTTCCAGGTGAGGATCCCATCTTCCTTTGTAAATGTATAATCTGTAGGGCGGGGAGGGCGTACAAATAATTCCTGAACCCGTGCCCATGGGGGAAGTTTACGCACTGGACGTTCAGACATTACAACTGACAGAGGTATGATTGTGGCGCGTGACCAACTTGAAAACTCGTACAGGTTGAAATATGCCCATTCTGGAAGAAGCATCAACTCAATCGGCATTGAAGGTATGCCAAGCCAGGAAAACTCTCCAAAAAGAGCGAGAAATATCTTTGTGAAGACCCGGCTTTTAAGTAACCCACCGTTTGCGAGGATAAAACTGCGCGCTGCAACCATGGCTGGGTGGTCTGCTGAATACCCTGCAAGTTTGAGTGCAAAATACGCTTCAATGGTGGTAGAAAGCTCTCCAGGTCCGCCTTGCCATAATGACCAGGCACCATCAACCTGTTTATTGACAATATATCGAGCCATTTTCTGCTCGCGTTCTTTGTCAACCATGCCAAGGAAATGGAATAACATGATATATTCTGCAGTTATGGTTACATTTGATTCAAGTTCGGCCCACCAGTAGCCATCAGGAAGTTGCTCGCGGAAAAAAAAGTCGCGTGTTTTCTCAATTCCTTTGTCAAGAGGGCTTTTGGCGTCTCCAACCATTTTTTTCCATATTGAAGGAGGAAGATGGTGGATTTTTGCGGTAGCTTTTTTTGAAGATTCAATAGCCGGTTCAGCAGAATCGTTTGAAAATGATGTCAATGCTGCTGAAATAGGATATTTATTAGATTGCATGAGCTGGAACTCCGGCTTCATTTTAGGGGTTTTGTATGCTTTAATCAGACGTAAAATTGTAATTTCTTACCACAACTCACTATAAATGTATATTCTTTTTCATATCACTCATTATTCCGGGTTAGGCGAACATTGCTTTTCACTCATTCAGCATGCTATACGGTATGTCAGTTTATTTTGTTTTTTGTATTGGAATATAGAACGTATTTAAGAGAGGTTATCAGATGCTGACAGGTAAACAAAAACGACATTTGCGATCGCTGGGGCATAAGCTTAAGGCGCTGGTGCAGATCGGTAAAAAAGAGATAGAAGGTGGGGTGGTTGCTGAAACCAGTTCCGCTTTGGAACATCATGAATTGGTTAAAGTGAAACTTTTAGAAAGTTGTCTACTAGATAAAAATGAAGCTGCCGAACAATTGGCAACTCAATGCCACGCCGAAATCGCCCAGATTCTTGGCAGGACATTTTTATTATATCGACCTGCAGAAGAGCCGGTAATAAAACTGCCCAAAGCTGATAAAGTACTGAATGAATTAAAATTATGAATGGTTGGCATGGCAAGATATTGTTTGTTGACTTAACGACCGGAAACTCAAAAACAGAAGAAATTCCGGCTCTCATCCTACAGGAATACCTTGGAGGACGAGGAGTTGGAGTAAGATTGATGAGGGATTACTTCCAGCTTGACCCATTTGATCCTGCTATGCCACTTATATTTTCAGTTGGTCCGCTCTGTGGAACCTTATCCCCCACTTCTGCCCGTATGTCGGTGGTCTCCCGTTCTCCACTTACCGGCACAATATATGACTGTTCTGCAGGTGGTCGTTTCGCATGGCGCCTCAAGGCAGCTGGATACGATGCGCTTGTTATAACTGGCAAAAGCCCGTTCCCGGTTGTTCTTTCCTTGGATAATAATTCGACTTCGACCCATCTGGCTGACAACCTTTGGGGAAGAGATATTCCCGCAACTGTCGATGCATTAAAAGATCGTGGTAGTGTCGCTGCCATTGGTGTAGCAGGTGAGAATAAGGTCTTGTTTGCGAATATAATGACGGGGGAATGGAATTCTGTCGGTCGCGGTGGACTAGGCGCTGTCATGGGAGCAAAAAATCTCAAGGCGATTGTCGTCAACGGCAACTTAAAAACAGACATTTCATCTTTGTCACACTTTGACAAAGCCTGTTCTAATATAATGAGGCTTTTCAAAGCTTCACCAGTTATTTTTGGACCGCTCGGATTATCAGAATTCGGTACGCCAGTTTTGGTTGATTTGATGGCTCAACGTCGCATGGTCCCTACCGCCAACTTCAGCAAAACTTACTTTGAGAACTGTTCAAACTATTCAGCACCATCTATCAAGGCAACATTCAATGCCAAAAAAGATGGTTGTTATGCATGCCCAATCCAGTGCAAAAAGTCTGACAGTAGCGGTGAACATCTGCCAGAATACGAAACGGTATCCCACTTTGGTGCACTTAACAATATCGATAATCTGAAGGGAATAGTTTCTGCTAATACGTTGTGCAATGATCTGGGTATGGACACCATTTCTGCCGCTGCTTCAATTTCTGCGCTCGGAGAAATCCGGGGCAGGTACCCGTCATTTGAGGAAATGCCTGGATTACTGCAGAATATTGCATTGCAGCGAGGCGATGGTAAACTGCTAGCTCTCGGTTCCCGGCGTCTGGCACAATATTTTGGTGTTCCCGGATTGTCCATGAGTGTAAAATCCCTGGAGTTGCCTGCTTATGATCCGCGTGGTGCCTACGGTATGGCACTTGCTTATTGTACGAGTAACCGTGGGGGATGTCATCTTCGAGCCTACCCGATTTCCCATGAAATTTTGCGTAAACCGGTTCCTACAGATCGTTTTTCCTTTTCCGGTAAAGCGAGGATTATTACTATTGCCGAAGATACAAATGCAGCGGTTGATTCATTGGTAGCGTGTAAATTTGCTTTTTTTGGCGCAAGTCTGGAAGAATATGCCGAACTATTGACTTCAGTGACCGGAATTGATTATTCACCACAGAGACTCAAGGAAATAGGGGGGCGGATAAATTTGACGGAGCGTTTTTATAATTGTGTAAATGGGTTTGATCGTAAAGATGATTATCTACCGGAGCGCTTTTACACTGAATCTGGAAGCAGTGGGGATGGCATTGATATTCATCCGATAGACCGCAAACGTTTTGATGAAGAGCTGGATAAGTATTACCGGATACGTGGATTGAATAGTAATGGATGTTTTGATGACACCTCTTTTCTGGAACAACAACCGTGATGCCGGAAGCTAAAGACCCTCGTAAACGAATTGGCGACAAGGGTGAAGAAATAGCGGCAAACTATCTTATTGCCCATGGATACCGTATTCTTGAACGTAATTTTCGTTGTAAAGGTGGCGAAGTTGATATTATTGCCCGTGAACCCGGCAGCTGTTGCCTGGTTTTTGTTGAAGTCAAAACAAGACGGAATCTTTCTTATGGTGTTCCACAGTTGGCAGTTAATTCATTTAAGCAACATCAGATATCCAAGGCAGCTCTAACCTGGCTTTCCAAAAACCGGTTACATGACAAAGCAGCGCGTTTTGATGTGATTGCGCTCCTCTTGTCGTCTGATGAAGCTCATCAGGTGGAACATATTGTCAATGCTTTTGAGCTGACATATTAAAATCGGGCCTGGTTTATATCTGAATCAATAGAAGACTAATCAACAAAAATAAGATGTAGAAGGGTGATTGATTAGAAAAGGAGCGTAATCATTATGAAAATAAATATTGTTTTGGCCCAAATAAAGCCGAAGCTTGGATGCATTGTCCATAATCTTGCAATGATTGAAGGTTGTATTGAGCGTGCAATTTCGGAACAACACGATCTGATTATCTTTCCGGAGCTTGCACTGACAGGATATTTTTTAAAAGATCTGGTTCCTGATGTTGCCGTCTCAATGCAGTCACCCGAAATTATTAAAATTCAGGAGTTGTCAAAAAAAATCTCTATTGTTATCGGGTTTGTAGAAGAAACCATTGACCACCTGTTTTACAATACAGCCATCTATCTTGAAAATGGAGTTATCTGCCACGCTCATCGCAAGGTTTACCTTCCAACTTATGGTCTGTTTGATGAACAGCGTTATTTTGCTCGTGGTGAACAGTTTCGTGCATTTGATACAAAATTTGGTCGAATGGGGCTTCTTGTTTGTGAAGATGCCTGGCATCTTTCCGCTTCCTATCTGCTTGCAATGGATGGAGCAACAACCCTCATTTGTCTTTCCAGCAGCCCTGGCAGGGGGGTGGATGGAGAAATGCTCGGATCGGCTGCGGCTTGGCAAAAATTAAATTCCACAACTGCTATGTTTCTTAATTGCAGGGTTTTGTATTGTAACCGTGTGGGGTACGAAGATGGAATAAATTTTTGGGGTGGTTCGGAGTATGTCGCACCTTCCGGTGAATCGGTGATAAGGGCAAAAATACTTCAAGAGGATAGCATTGTGGCAATTTTGGATGATGGTATTTTGAGGCAGGAACGCATTGTTTCCCCTCTTTTAAGAGACGAAAATTTATCCATAACCTTCAATGAGTTGCAACGTATAGCTACAGAAAGGGGAAAAACATGGCAGGCTTGACAGCTAATGTTAATCTTCTAAAGCAGATTCTGGTCGGTTTTGTGCGTGATGAAGTGCTAAAAGTTGGTCTTTGCAAGGTTGTCCTTGGTCTGTCAGGGGGGATTGATTCTGCATTAGTGGCATTTATCGCAGCAGAAGCGTTGGGATGTGAAAATGTTCACGCTATATGCATGCCGTACAAAACCAGCAACCCAGAGAGTGAAGCTCATGCTCGACTGGTTGCACAGGCTTGTGGTATCTGTTTTTCGGTAGTACCGATTACCCCTATGGTAGATGCCTATTTTGAAAATTTCCAAGATGCTGACCAGATGCGCCGTGGTAACAAAATGGCGCGAGAACGTATGACAATTCTGTTTGATCATTCAGCCCTGCACCGTGCTTTGGTGCTTGGAACGAGTAATAAAACTGAATTGCTCCTCGGCTATGGAACTCTTTACGGAGATATGGCATCAGCATTAAACCCGATTGGTGACCTTTACAAAAGCCATGTCTGGCAGCTTTCCGAAGCAATGGGGGTTCCACAAGCGGTTGTTGACAAGAAACCATCTGCTGATCTTTGGGATGGTCAGACTGATGAAGAAGAGTTGGGCTTTTCTTATCATCAAGTAGATGCTTTGCTTTATCGCATGATTGATTGTCGATTGACATATACAGAGCTTATAGCAGAAGGTTTTAGTTCTGACTTTGTAGATTCGATCCGTCTGAAAATTCAAAAATCACATTTCAAGCGCCGTCTGCCGGTGATTGCAAAAGTCTCAAATCGAACTATCGACATAGATTTCAGATATGCACGCGATTGGGGAATGTGATGAAGTCATCTGAAAACAGACTTGTGTATTCCTCTGAAGTTGGCCGTATTACTGATACAGGCAAAAATAAAATCAACAATAGTAAATATCAAAAAAATATTGCATTACCCCCAGATGGCACGGTACGTCTCCGTCGTGAAACAAAGGGGAGGGGTGGGGGAACAGTCATCGTAATTTCCGGCATTCCATTGCATGGGGGAGACCTGAAGGAATTTGCCGGTTTTTTGAAAAAACGTTGTGGTTGCGGAGGAACAGTTAAGGGGGATATTATTGAAATACAGGGAGATCATCGTGATTTATTGCTTCAGGAGTTACAGGCAAAGGGGTATAAGGTAAAGTTGTCCGGCGGCTAGTTTTTAACCATTAGTTGGTTTTATTCGACATAATTTGCTTGACCAGAATCATTTTTTGCACTATTTATTCAAATTCTATTTCATCAGCGAGAGTGGCGGAATTGGCAGACGCACCAGACTTAGGATCTGGCACCGTAAGGTATAGGAGTTCAAGTCTCCTCTCTCGCACCACTTAAAATTCCCCTTCTTGATACTTAAATAATACGCCAACGGCTCACATTACGTCTGTCAGAAAGGTCACACCAATGCAGGTTACTGTCGAATCAATAAATTCAGTTACTAAAAAAGTTTGTTTTGAAATCCCTGCGGAACGAGTAGATGCAGAAATCGAAAAAACATTTCTGACAATACAGAAAAAAGCTAAATTGCAAGGATTTAGACCTGGCAAGGCACCACTTGCCTTGATAAAGCGCAGTTATTCAGATGCCATGCGCAATGATGTTATGAATAATTTTTTCAAACAGACTCTTTATTCAGCTTTGAATGATCATAAAATTGAACCTGTTGACTCCCCTACAATAGAGAGTGATTTATTGGAAGCGGGAAAACCTTTTAAATACAGTGCGCTAGTAGAAATTATGCCTGAAATAATGCTTCAGGACTACACTGGGTTGGAAGTTACAAAGGAAAAGTTTGTACTTGTTCAGGCAAATATTGATGGTGAAATCAAACGTATGCAGGAAAACATGGCTCAACTTGTACCTGTGGAAGACCCTGCTGCAGTTGTTGAAAATGGGCATTCAGTTGTAATAAATTATAAATTTTCTGTTGATGGTTTCCCCCAGGAATCTGATGAAGCAAATGATGTTGAAATGGAAATTGGCGCAAAAAAAATGATCCCGGGATTTGAAGAACAGGTTCTTGGTATGGTCTGTGGTCAGGAAAAAGAAATAAAGATCAATCTTCCGGAAGGTTATCGTAATAAAGATGCTGCAGGCAAAGAAGCGATTTTCCAAATTTGTTTAAATGAGATAAAAAAGAAAGAACTTCCAGAGCTGGATGATGATTTTGCTCAACAATTTGGCGATTATGAAACAATGGAAGACCTTCGTACAAAGATGACTGAATATCTGGAAAAACAGGAAACAGAGCGTATTGAAAATGAATTAAAAGAGAATGTAGTCTCTGCGCTTATCAAAAAAAATCCGATAGATGTTCCTCAATCAATGGTGAAACGTCAGCTTGAATATATGCTTGAAAATCTTAAAAATCGTCTAAAAGGACAGCAGATCTCATTAGAGATGATGGGTCTTGATGAATCCTCATTTGCTGATAGATTCAAATCTACAGCTGAAGACAAAGTTAAAGGTGGCTTGCTCCTTATGGCGCTGGTTGAAAAAGAGGCTATAGCTGTTTCTGATGAAGATCTGGAACAACGCTATATTCAACTGGCTGCTGGCAATGATGATATGTTAAGCAGAATCAAAGATTACTACACTGTTAATAAACAAGCTTTGAACGGTGTGATTGCAGAAATTAAGGAAAATAAGGCAATTAGTTTATTGCTTGAAAAAGCTATTATCACTGAAGTAGAAAAAACCGAAACAACAGCAGATCCAGTAGAATAATTTGTCTCTGTTTATGTTTGCCTGTAGGTAAGAAAGGGAATCATGTATATTCCGATAGTTGTAGAACAGACAGGACGTGGTGAACGCTCGTTTGATATTTATTCGCGTTTACTGAAAGAACGCATAATTTTTCTTGGTGGTGGCATTGATGACAATGTTGCCAATCTGATTATTGCACAACTACTGTTTTTGGAAGCGGAAGATGCAGATAAGGATATTCATCTTTATATAAATTCACCAGGTGGTGTTGTGACAGCCGGCATGGCCATATTTGACACCATGAGATATATTAAAGCTCCTGTATCAACAATTTGCGTTGGACAGGCAGCGTCGATGGGAGCGTTTTTGCTTGCTGCAGGTGAAAAAGGGAAACGTTTCAGTCTTGGTCATTCGCGTATTATGATTCACCAACCACTTGGTGGATTTCAGGGACAAGCAACTGATATTAATATTCATGCGAGAGAAATTTTGAGAATGAAAGATGAATTAAATTCTCTTCTTTCTGAAATGACTGGTCAGGAAACATCAAAAGTTGAAAATGATACAGAACGTGATTACTTCATGTCAGCAGAAGAAGCAAAAAACTATGGATTGATTGATGCAATTGTAACAAGAAATAGTATCGCCGGAGGTGTTTCATGAGTCGTCGCAGTATCAATGATGATACACTCATCTGTTCTTTTTGTGGCAAAAGCCAGGATGAAGTGAAAAAATTGATTGCAGGCTCTGGCGTATATATCTGTGACGAATGTATCGATTTATGCAATGATATTATAGCTGAAGAAACAAAAATGGAAGAAGCTCAAGGTATAGACATCGCCAAGCTTCCAAAACCTCGGGAAATAAAAGAAATTCTTGATGAATATGTTATAGGGCAGGATACGGCAAAAAAAGTTCTTTCAGTAGCAGTATATAATCATTACAAAAGAATAGAAGCAGGTAACAAACCAGGCGAAGTTGAAATGCAGAAAAGTAACATTCTACTGCTTGGTCCTACCGGCTCCGGGAAAACATTATTAGCTCAAACATTGGCTCGTATTTTAAAAGTTCCTTTTGCAATGGCGGACGCCACAAACCTGACTGAAGCAGGTTATGTTGGTGAAGATGTTGAAAACATTATTTTAAGTCTTTTACAGGCATCTGATTATGATGTGGAGCGCGCACAAAAAGGTATAATCTATATTGATGAAATTGACAAAATTGCCCGTAAGAGTGAATCTCCGTCCTTAACCCGTGACGTATCCGGCGAGGGTGTCCAACAGGCTTTGCTCAAAATCATTGAGGGAACTATTGCCAGTATTCCCCCTAAAGGTGGTCGCAAACATCCACAGCAGGAATTTATGAAAGTTGATACCACAAATATCCTTTTTATATGTGGTGGGGCGTTTGCAGGGCTCGAAAGGGTGATCGAACAACGGATCGGTAAAAAAAGTCTTGGATTCGGAGCCGATGTCAAAAAGAGGGAAGAAAAAAAGCTTGGAGAGATGCTTGTTAATCTTACCCCGGAAGATCTATTACGTTACGGATACATTCCGGAATTCATCGGTCGTTTACCAATGATGGCTACACTTATGGAACTTGATGAAGAGGCAATGGTTCAAATTCTCAAAGAGCCAAAAAATGCACTGGTCAAACAGTACCAAAAACTATTTGAAATGGAAAATGTTCGTCTTCGTTTTACTGATGGCTCACTTGTAGCTATTGCCAAAGAAGCGCTAAAACGCAATACTGGAGCTCGTGGCTTGCGTGCTATTCTTGAACATGCCATGCTTGATATAATGTATGAAGTCCCATCTCAAGGGAATGTAAATGAAGTTGTGATTAGTGAGGATGTTATTTATTCAAAGGAAAAACCAATTGTTGTTTATGAACAACAAATAAAAGAAGCTGCATAAAATTTAGACTTTCCCATGTTTTTCAACTAATTAGTTCTTGGTTGATTATATTAAGGTTAAGTAAAATTGGTATCTAAAGATAAAAAACTCCATAATTGCCCATAAACTGCAGGTTTGCGTAAATTTTATCTTGACAGATACAAAACAAATTGTTACAAACTGACTCGCTTTTAATTCACAAAAAAATCAGGAGGTGTCACATGACAAAAGCTGAACTCATTAGTGCAGTAGCTGAGCAAGCTGGACTGAAAAAAGTAGAAGCTGAAAAAGCGGTATCTGCATTTATTGCTGCTGTAACTGGTGCTCTTAAGGCAGGAGACAAGTTGAGCCTGGTCGGATTTGGCACTTTCTCTACAGCTAAACGTGCAGCACGTAAAGGTCAGAACCCACAGACTGGCAAAAAAATTAACATTCCGGCTGCTACTGTTCCTAAATTTAAGCCAGGTAAAACACTTAAAGAAGCAGTTAATAGCAAAAAGTAATTTTATAGATCTTCAAAATTTTGCGGGGTTGTAGCTCAGCTGGTTAGAGTGCCAGCCTGTCACGCTGGAAGTCGCGGGTTCGAGCCCCGTCAACCCCGCCATAAAATTTTGGGCGAATAGCTCAGCTGGGAGAGCGCCAGCCTTACAAGCTGGATGTCACAGGTTCGATCCCTGTTTCGCCCACCAATAGATAGAGGGAAAAGTTCTCTTTTCCCTCTTTTTATATTTAAATGAATATTGTGTTTGCAGGGGGTTGTAGCTCAGCTGGTTAGAGTGCCAGCCTGTCACGCTGGAAGTCGCGGGTTCGAGCCCCGTCAACCCCGCCATATTTAAAAGGTATCTGTAAATTACAGATACCTTTTTTTATTTTCAAACGTTGTGCGGTTAAAGTTCTTCAGGAGTGAAAGTTACTACTTCATCAATTGTTTTTGAGCCTGTTGCCAACATAACGAGTCGGTCAATGCCAAGCGCAATACCAGCGGATGGTTGCATGGAGCCAAGTTCATTCAAAAACTTTTCTGGAAGTGGTGCAATTGTGGAACCGAGTCTGCTTCTAACTTTATTTGCTGCAATAAAACGCTCTCTTTGCTCATCAGGATTATTCAATTCACTAAAGCCATTCGCTATTTCAAGTCCTCCCAAATAGAGCTCAAATCGCTCTCCTACTGTTGGGTCTGAATGTTTTAATTTTGCTAGAGCAGCCTTTTCAGCAGGATAGTCGTACAAAATAAATGGCACACCGCTGGGTAATGAAGGTTCAATTTCAACTGCCATAAGTTCATCAAAAGTTCCATCTTCCACGGCATCTTCCATTGTTTTAGAAGCATATTTTTTATAAACGTTACGAACAGTCATTTGATTAAATTCTGTATGAAAATTTATTTCTGATTTAGTTGAACGGTGTGGTTCCAGGTATTGTAGAAGATTTTTGCAATCATTAATAAGATCCTGGTAGTCTGCATTTGCTCGATACCATTCAAGCATTGTAAATTCTGGTAGATGCTTCGAACCACGTTCTGCTTTTCGCCAGCAATGGCTGATCTGGAAAATTTTGTCGTATCCTTTGCATAGAAGTCTTTTCATACAAAGTTCTGGAGAGGTTTGGAGAGAATAAGAATCAAAGCAAATTGGATCAATATATTCTTCCGGGGCATTTGCTGGCAGTAAATATGGCGTTTCAACTTCAAGAAATCCTTGTGTGTTAAAAAACATACGAATAGCTTGAATAATTTCAGCTCGTTTGTGCAGATTAGTCATTCTTTGCATTGGGATCTCCGGCATTCGTGAAATAAAAAAACGGATCATTTTTCAAAATGACCCGTTTTGTAACTATCGATATGATGTATAAGAAAAAGTAGTTATCCTTTGACACGCGTTGAATATTCACCGGTTCTTGTATCAATAGTGATTAGTTCGTTTTCTTCGATAAAAGGTGGAACTCTTAATACATAACCTGTTTCAATTGTTGCGGGTTTTGAGTCATTTCCACTAGTATCACCCTTTGCCCATGGATCTGTCTGAATGACTCTAACATTTACAAAGTTAGGAAGTGTGATGCCAATTGCTTTTTCGCCATAAAGAAGTACGTCTACTTTCATATTTTCAAGTAGATAGTTCTTGGCATCTCCCATTGCTTCTTCTTCCATTATCACTTGTTCGTATGTCTGTTGATCCATTAAAGTGTAATGATTACCTTCCTTGTATAAATATTCCATTTGACGTTCTTCAAGGCTTGCCGGTTCAAATGTTTCACCTGATCGATAGGTGCGGTCAAGTATTGTTCCATTGATCATGTTACGCATTTTTGTACGATACAGAGCCTGACCTTTCCCAGGTTTCACAAAATCAAATGCAATAACAAGATATGGAGCGCCATCCAAAGTTATTTTCAATCCTTTTTTTAAATCAGCTACACTGTACATTAGATTTCCTCACGTATAAATTTTTAAAACACAACAAGCCCATTTCATTGATGGGCTTGTTAAGGTGATGTTGGTTGGAAATAATTATTTTGCTCTATAAGTTATGCGACCACGTGTTAAATCGTACGGTGAAAGTTCGACTGTAACTTTGTCACCCGGAAGTATTTTTATGAAATATTTGCGCATTTTCCCGGAAATATGGGCAAGCACAACATGTTCATTTTCAAGTTTTACCCTGAACATTGCATTTGGTAATGGCTCAATAACAGTGCCTTCTACTTCAATTGCTTCTTCTTTACTCATGTATAAAACCATCCTCACTACTCATTGTATATGCAAAACGTCAGTAGATTACCGATAGTTGGGCAAAATTGCAAGTTTAATAAATAAAAAACATACAGTTATTCTTCGTCATCATAAAACTCATCGTCAAAGAACTCATCTTCATGTTCAGAGTCTTCATCGAATTCATCCTCCAATTCATCCTCCCACTCTTCAGAAAGTTCAGGATCGGGTCGCCGTGATTCCAACTCTTCAATTTTTTCAAAACGAGAAAGTAGATAATGGTCAGTACAGAATCTACCGGATTTTGAAGAACAACTGTTTTTGTCGCACAAGTCAAACAACTGTATTTCATTGCAAAGTCTTTGTATCGGCTCTGTATTTATGGTCGGTTCCATATTTTCTAAATTCTCTTGTAACGTCCTTGTCATATTAGCAGGTACCACTCAAAAAGTTTCCAGCCTTTGCAACGTCTTCCCTGCAACCGATATAAACTGCAGAGCGTTGATCGAGACCGTCTGGCACAATATCCAGTATGGCTGTTTTGCCATCAGTTGCTGCGCCTCCAGCCTGTTCAATCAAAAATGCCATTGGATTTAACTCAAATAACATACGCAACTTGCCATTAGGGGCATCAGATAGCGCTGGGTACATGAACAATCCTTTGCCCTTCATTAAAATCTGGTTGATATCAGGAACAAAACCACCTGAATAGCGAAGTTTTGACCCTTTTTCTTCTAAATAACGTATAAAAGCCTCATTTTCCTGGCTGTATTTTTTTCGCAAACCGCCGGGTGCATAGATATCACCGGAAGGTTTCATGGTAACTTTTTCTCTTGTAAGGGTGTATTCCATAAGTTGATTCATGGTGAATTCGTATACCCCTTTGCCGACTGAATATACAAGAGAAACCCTTGGTCCATAAAGAATGTACATCGCGCCGACCATATTTCTGCCAGGCTGCAGAAGATCGTTCCCCTGATAAATGCCAACAATTGTTCCAACGGCAAGATTAACATCAACCAGTGACGATCCATCCAAAGGATCATATGCAACCGAGAACATTCCTTGTGGATTGCTGGTTACCTGATAGATTTCTTCCATCTCTTCAGACGCAATATTGCATACTACACCTGAATGCTGCAGGCGCTTACGCATGATTCGATCTGAAAGAACATCAAGTGCAAGTTGTTCTTCGCCATATAAGTTTGATGTCCCTGCAACTCCCAACTCACCGGTACGTACGGCGTTGATAACATATTTACTTGCCTCGGCAATTTCACAAATCAAATGAACAAGATTGCCACTAATATTCTGATCGCGCAAATGTTGACGAAGATCAACCTGAAATTTGGTTTTACCTGGTTCCATGTACATATAATTGCCCCCAAGAATATTGAATTATCGAGGCGTATAGTAGTGTAATAAGCTGTTTTTAGCAAGACTAAAGCGGATATGCTTCAGACGTTAATTTCTTGTTTAAGAAGGAGATTGTAATGTTTGGAAAGTTTTTCAAGTTCTCTGATTGTTTCATCATCAGGGAGCCGGTTTTCAATTCTTAAAACCACTTCTGTTCTTGCGCAGAGTTGTGACAATTTTTCTGCCCCCATCATTCCGCTTGAAGTTTTCAGTTTATGAATAGCTGCTGTAAGAGTTTCCATGTTTTTTGATTGCCATCCTGATTTTATATCTTCAACAAGTTTAGGGGCGTCATTGAGATAGCGTATTACAAATTTATCAAGTAGCGACTCTTCTCCAATTTGGTGCAATGACCGAATTTGTTCAAGTTGTTCATGGTTCAGGGCAATATCATTGCTTTCATTCAGTCCTGATTTTGATTCAGAAAAAATTTGTGAGGACGAAGCAATAATTTTATTTGTTGGTGAGGAACATTTTTCAAGATTCAGGCTTATGCATGAAATAAACTGCTGTAGCTGAAATGGTTTGAGAATTATATCATCCATACCAGACTCTATGCATCTTTGCCGATCCTCTTGCATTGCGTTACCTGTAAGGGCAATTACGGGGGTTCTTTCAGCTTTCAGGAGATTGTTTTGCTCCCACTCCCTGAAAAGTGATGTACATTCATATCCATCCATAACAGGCATCTGGCAATCCATAAGCACAATGTCAAAAATTTCCCCGGTGAGGAGTTCAAGTGCAATTTTACCGTTTATTGCGCAGGCAATCTGACACCCCAGCATGGTAAGTATTTCAGAACAAACATCCCTGTTGACCGCTGTATCTTCAACCAGAAGGACTTTTTTCCCGATAAGTTTTAAACGTGTATCATCTTTTTGAGAGCAGGGAGCTGATATGGTCTGGGGTATGGCAGAAGGTTTAAGAGGAATATTAAGCTTAAAGGTTGAACCGTGCTCTGGTTTGCTATCTACTGAAACTGTTCCTCCCATAAGCTCAACCAGCTGTTTTACAATCGCCAGTCCAAGCCCTGTTCCACCAAATTTTCTGGTGGTTGAGTTGTCTGCCTGTGAAAACCGATCAAAAATTTGCGGCAATACATCTTCGCCGATTCCGATTCCACTATCCTGAACCATGATTGTTAGCATGAAATTCTGGTTATAATCGTCAGAAACAGTTGCCAAAAGTTTAATAGTTCCATTGTTGGTGAATTTTATTGCATTTGCTATAAGGTTGTTTACTACCTGGCGTAGTCGCAGGGGATCACCCTCCAACACAGCAGGTATTTCTCCTTTATACTCTGTTGTAAGGGTAATTTGTTTGTTCAGGGCAAGTGGAGCAAAGTTTTCAATTATTTCAGCAAAGAGCGTTTTTATACAGAACGGTATTATTTCAAGCTCAAGTTTGCCTGCTTCTATCTTTGAAAAATCGAGTATGTCATTGATAATTGTCAAAAGCGAAGAAGTAGAGTTTTTTACTGTTTTTGCATAATGGGTCTGTTTTTCTGAAAGTCCTGATTGAAGAAGGATTTCAGTCATTCCCATAATTCCATTCATTGGTGTACGAATCTCATGGCTCATATTGGCAAGGAATCTTGTTTTAGCCATATTAGCTTCTTCAGCTACTTTTTTAGCCTCTTCAATGGTTTTGATTGAATATTGTAACTGGTTGTTCACCGTCGATAATTCAGCGGTTCGTTCTATTATTTTATCTTCCAGGGAATTTTTATACGTTTCCAGCTGCTGATCCCGTTGTTCAATCTGGGCAAGCATACTGTTAAATCCATAAATGAGTGAGCCTACCTCATCATTGTAATGTGGCGGATCGGCGCGAATTGAGAAATTCTGACTACGACTCACACTTTCCATATTTTCTGCAAGAGAAGTTAGTGGCTGGGTTATAATCCGCTCAAATCTTCTGGACATGAAATATGAGAAAATCATTGCCGAAATAAAAACAATTACAGCGATAAGCGACATACTTTTAGTTTGTTGCACAAAATCACGGAAATCCGCCTGTATAAACACAGAACCTATGATTTCACCCTCATCCTTTATTTGCAGGGTGTATTCGCTCCCCCTATGCAAGAAAAGCGGAAAAAGCCATGGTTTTTTACCAGAACCCTCTAATAGCTGTGCCGGGGTTTTTATTGATGGACCTCTTGGTGATGATTCCCCCTTGTAACTGGCAAAAACAGCATTATTTGCATCAAGAATGTACACTGCAATAATCTGCTTATGATCCCCGAACCCTTTGAGTATTTCGTTAGCCGCTTTTTGATCATTAAAAAGAATAGGTGCGGCAGCATTTTGTGCAACTATTTCGGTATAGGTTTTAAGCTCTTGTTGGATTTCATTTTGTTTGGTTATCAGTTCATTTACAACTAATGCAATGGTTACAAGAGATAGGATAATAAAAGTGTGAGCAAAAATAATCAGGATCAGTTTTCTTCTAAAAGAGCTGTTGCCAAAAAAATCTTTAAATAATTTTATCGGGTATAAGTTGCTCATTGATATACCTTTGTTGCAAGGCGTAGAAGATAACTGCTGAAATCAAGCCCTGTGTTTCGCCCCTGTTTCAAGTTAATACTGAATATTATCTTTCCATCTTTAAGCTCTATGGCAACCATTCCATTATGACTGGTTATAAAACCATCAATATCGCTTACAGTCAGAATCGGGGCATTTCCGAAAGTAGGTATGATCCGGCGCAACTGTTTTTGCTCACTATGCTGTATATATAAAATATGGCAGTCAGTTAAATCGTCAGCATCATTTGATACTTTAATATGAATTTTTCTTCCGCCCACTATTTTGTCATTCAATGAATGTAATGGGTTACCCGGCATGATTTTACCCAGAATGCCGAGATCAATCCTGCCGCCGGCAAGCGATACTTCTGGCCATTTAACATATTTTATAAGGTTGAATAAAAAAGCGGCTTTTAGCTGCTGTTCATTGACTAACCTTGTTGCATTCTCTTTAGCAAACCCGTTAGTTGGAATAGTACAAAACAGAAAACATACAGCGATAAAAAGCAGGTACGTTTTAAGAAACGAGATATATGCAAAATGCCTGTTTGCAGGAAATAGAAATCGCATCAATATTTCCATGTGACCTTGCCGTAGATGCTACGAGGGACCTCTGATGGGAGTGTGTTTATGTATTCAGGGACAAACTCCTTATGGCGTGGTTCAAAAAGATTTTGTCCGGTAAGAGTTATCTCCCAATTGCGATATGGACTCCATGCCACTCTTGCATCCATTGTTACATATCCAGGTATGGAACTCCCATCTATGGAATCAAGCTTTGTAAGTCCTCGCAGCCAGAGATCCAGGTTTAGATTGTGAGTTAGCTTAAATCCACTCCTAATGCTTAACTGATGCCTCGGAGTGTCTCCTTCAGCATTACCTTTGTTAATGAAATCGCTGCTATTGCCATCAAGATTCATAATGAGGCGTTCAAAACTGTAGGAAGTTTGTAATATCCATAAGGAGTTAGGATTCCACTCTGTTGCCAATTCAGCCCCAAATGAGTGACCGTGCATATCATTGCTTAAGTAGTACGGTTGTACCAGATTTGTCGGAGCGTTTGAAGATGGCTCCATATATGGGGCAGCCGGAGTTATTACTCTCATTTTATTGTAATCATTGTAATAAAATGCCAGATCAACAGTTACCTGAATTGGAAGTTCCGCTCTGTATCCAATTTCATAACTGGTCAATTCTTCGGATCTGAAATTCTTGTTTCCTACAATTTCAAGGCGTAATGGAAGTGCATTTGTATTGGATCCTGTAAAAGGAGGGATTGTCCGGTAATTGTAATGTATCTCCTGTTCACCTTTTGTTGTCGCTCGAGTTGCGCGTGAAATCGCGGTCCAGAGGGAGTGGTGATCTGTTGGTCTCCAAATAAGGCGTGCATTGGGTTGAAATTCAATACCTGCAGAATTGCTTTGTTCAATTCTTGACCCAAGAACAAGGGAAAGTTTGTCAGGAATAACGGTAATATCATCGTGAATAAAAGCACTAAACTGGTGGTTTGTAATAAATCTGTTATCAAACCAGAGGGTAGGGGTGTTAATGGTCTGATACTGATTGTAGCGATACCCTCCTCCCCATACAAAATCATGTATTTTTGCAAATTCAACCCTATGTTGGAATTCAATGTCAAAAGTGTTGAATTGTTGAGGAGAAACCAGCATATCCCGTTCTGTATGATCATAATAAAGCTGCAAAGAGAGAGCGTCATTCTCACCAAGGGTGCGCTGCCAGCGTGAGATGATATTACCACCACTAACATTGGATGAATGATTCACTTGATATGAATAAACCGGATTGAGCAGTGTGGGGAGTTGATATAACTGATAGGTTTCATTAAGAACGCCGCTATAATAATCTCCCTGAATTGTCATGCTGTCTCTGTTTGTTAGACGTGAATCAAGTCTGAAACCACCTCTAGTCATCTTCCATGAGTCATTGGCAGCGGAACCGTCACTATTAACAAAACTTCCACGCTCGAACTGTTTTGCGTATAAGCGGATTGCGTTATTATCTGTAAGCTGTTTGGCAAAACGGGTTGCTACAAATTCATTTTCATAACTACCGCCGCCAACGCTTACCAATGCTCCGGTCGTTGCATTTGCCGATTTTGTGATGATATTTATTACTCCGTTGACAGCATTAGTTCCCCAAAGTGCAGCTCCAGGTCCGCGAATAATCTCTATCCGCTCAATATCCTCAAGAAGAGTGTCTTGAACTTCCCAATAAACACCTATAAAAAAGGGGGTGTAGATACTTCTCCCATCCATTAGCACCAAAAGTTTGTTGGCAAATCTTCCGTTGAAACCTCTTGAGCTGATTGCCCACTTATTACTGTCGATACGAGCAACCTGGATGCCGGGCGCCATACGGAGAACTTCAGGTATCGAGGTTGCTCCGGAGTGGCGGATATCATCCTGTGTGATGACAAAAATGGCTGCTGCTGCATTGTTTATCGGTTGAACTTTTTTTGAAACAGATGTGACTTTTAGCGACATTAGTGATTCAAGTGGGATATCGGTAAGGTCGTCACCGTTTTCGTCAGCTGATGCTATGGATGGAAGTACTGCAAGGATAAACAGACAATAAAAAAATATTATTAATTGCCGTTTCAACATGTTGTGCCTCAAGTAAAGGTTGGGTGTGTGATAAATTTAGAATAAATTTATAATTTGAAATTTAAAAAGTCAATTTATATATGGCGGTTTGCAAAATATTGGGGGGGGGATTGAAATATGACGTTTTATAGGGCGGAATCTATTTTAAGTCGTTTTATCTTTTCCACCAGAGTTGTTCTGTTTATACCGAGAAGGGATGCGGCTCGTGCTTTCACGCCGTTAGATTGTTCCATTGCTTTTTGAATAAGAGAACGTTCAATTTCTTGAATTGTTAAAACCATATCCAACCCAGTGTCAGGCAATACAAGGTTTAATGGTGAGGCTTCGGATGCAGTTTTGAGTATGTGATTTGGTATGTCATACAATCCGATTATTGTTTCTTCAGTAAGAGCAACCATCCTTTCAATCATGTTTTCAAGCTCGCGCACATTCCCTGGCCACTTATACGCTTCAAGTGTTTCAAGAGCATCTTTGTTGATTAATACCTTTTTTCTACCCATTAGTTTACTGAACTTTTCCAGAAAGCGTTCAACAAGAGGCATGATATCTTCACGGCGATCGCGCAAAGGGGGTAAATTCAAAGGTATGACATTAAGGCGATAGTACAGGTCTTCACGGAATGATCCTTTTTGAACCATCTGCTCAAGATTGCTGTTCGTAGCAGATATAATTCTCACATCAAGTTTTATTGATCTGTTAGACCCAACCCGTTCAATTTCCTGCTCTTGTAGTGCACGTAACAATTTTGTTTGAAGATGTAAAGGGATGGTGCCAATTTCATCAAGAAAAAGAGTCCCATGGTTTGCCGCTTCAAATTTACCAGCTTTATCTTTGTGGGCGCCGGTAAATGAACCGCGCTCATGTCCAAACAGCTCGCTTTCAAGTAACGCTTCAGGCATTGCACCACAATTCACTGCAATAAAAGGTTTATTTTTTCTGTTACCGTTACAGTGTAGCGCCCTGGCTACCAATTCCTTACCAGTGCCTGATTCTCCACTGATTAGTACCGTTGAGTCTGTTTTTGCAATTCGTGTCATCTGTGCAAAAACATTTTTCATTGCATTGGAAACGCCTACAATATTCGAAAATTCAAAACGTTCTGCAAGTTGTTTCCGCAGATATGTGTTTTCGGATAGGAGTTTCTGTTTTTCAACTGCCTTTGAAATAACTATTTTCAACTCATCAAAATTTATCGGTTTTGTAATGTAGTCAAAAGCCCCTTCTTTCATTGCTCGAACCGCCGATTCCGCAGATGCGTACCCGGTTACCATAATGACTTCAGTTGTTGGAGAACTGTTTCTGACATGACGTAGAATGGAAATACCATCCATGTCTGGAAGATTCAGATCACACAGTATTAGTTGGAAAGTTGTGAGTTCAACAAGTTGGCGAGCAGTCGCAGCATCTGCCGCGCTTTGAAGGGAATAGCCAGATGAGCGCAACAGCAGTTCAAGAGCTTCTCTCCCCGAGCTGTCGTCATCAACTATCAATATGCGGGTTTCTGGTTCCAATAGCTGTACCTATGTTTTATGTAGTACAATACTCAAAATTGCCTGCTCAAGCTGGTTTATAAGAAATTCAAGCTCTGATTCATTGATCGCAAGCGGAGGAAAAATTACTATGGTATTGCCGAGTGGGCGAGAAAAGATACCATGTTTTCGCGCTTCAAGGCAAACCTGAATCCCGATTTTTTCTTCCCATGGGTAAGGCTCCTTTCCGGATTTATTTTTAACAAGTTCAATCCCGGCTGCCAATCCGCACTGGCGAACCTCCCCCACATGGGGGAGGTTCGCAATTTTTTCCAAACGTCCTGAAAGGTAAGCAATTTTGGGGTGTAGTGAAGGTATAATCCGGTCTCGTTCAAAAATTTCCAGATTTTTGAGTGCTACGGCAGATGCCAGGGGGTTGCCAGTAAAGGTATGTCCATGAAAAAATGTTTTTAGTTCAGCATACTCACCCAAAAATGCATCATATACTTTGGAAACGACTGCGGTGACTGCCAATGGGAGATAGCCAGCGGCAATCCCCTTGGAAAGTGCCATTATATCCGGAATAACATCTTCATGTTCGCAAGCAAACATAGTTCCTGTGCGACCAAAGCCTGTTGCAACTTCGTCCGCAATCATCAAAATATCGTATTTGTCGCACAATTCCCGTACCTTACGCAAAAAACCAGGCGGTTGGACCAACATCCCACCTGCACCCTGAATCATCGGCTCGATAACCAACCCGGCACACTGTTCGGAATGCTCCTGCATGAGTGATTCCAGTGAATTGAGGCATTCATTATTGCAGCTCCCTTCTCCTTCGCAACCGAATTCACATCGGTAGCAATAAGGTGGCGGAGCTTGTATTGTATCAAACAT
>Ga0172367_10000484_pt1 | contig 61329 bp, 58 predicted proteins | sample Lak10m_FD_114542 | JGI IMG/M metagenome (GOLD analysis project Ga0172367, IMG submission 114542) | Freshwater microbial communities from Kabuno Bay, South-Kivu, Congo - kab_022012_10m | ecosystem: Environmental > Aquatic > Freshwater > Lake | place: Democratic Republic of the Congo: South-Kivu... | reverse complement strand
TGGCTGAAGCATCCCGGCACCACCGCCTAAGGGGCGGGATCGTAACACCCGGAGTTGTCAGTCCCGCGGCCGCGTCCAAACTTGGGTTTGGAACTTGACCGCCACCCCTATACTGTCGGCGTCTGGAATTGAATTATCGACCATGAGTGACGAGACCAAGCAAACCGCGACTGACCCGGCGCAGGCCCCGGCTGACCCGGCCCCGGCCACGCCCACCGAACTCGGCGAGTTGCGCGCCAAGGCCGCCAAGGCCGATGAGCATTGGGACCGCCTGTTGCGCCAGGCCGCTGACTTCGAGAATTTCAAGAAACGCGCCGCCCGCGACCGCCAGGACGCGATCCGCTACGCCAACGAAAGCCTCCTGGCTAAGCTCATCCCCATCCTCGACAACTTCGAGATGGCCATGACCGCCGCCAACAACGCCCAGACCGGTTCGGCCGATGCGCTCAAAACCGGCGTCGCCATGATTCAGAATCAGTTCAAGGCCGCCCTCGTGGAGGCCGGGCTGGAGGAATTGGACGCGACGGGCAAACCCTTCGACCCGAACTGGCAGGAGGCCGTCTCACATCAGGAATCCGCCGCCGTGGCCGAGGGCCAAGTCTTGCAGCAGCTCCGCAAGGGCTACAAGTTCCGCGACCGCCTGCTGCGTCCCGCCACCGTGGTGGTGGCCAAGCAACCCGCCGCCCCGGCGACCGAAGCCGCTACTCCCACGCCATGAGCTCCAAACGCGACTACTACGAGGTGCTCGGCGTCGAACGCGGCGCGTCCGCCGAGGACATCAAAAAGGCCTACCGCAAGCTCGCGGTCAAATACCACCCGGACAAGAACCCGGGCGACAAGGCCGCCGAGGAGAAGTTCAAGGAGCTGGGCGAGGCCTATGAGGCGTTGAGCGACCCGCAAAAGCGCGGCGCCTACGACCAGTTCGGCCACGCGGCCTTCGATCCGCGCATGCGGGCTGGAGCGGGGGGCGGCGGCCCGCGCGGCGGAGCCGGGGGCTTCCACGATCCCTTCGACATCTTCCGCGAGGTCTTCGCAGGGGGCGGGGGCAGGGGCAGCATCTTCGAAGAAATGTTCGGGGAGGGTCAGCGCAACCCCACCGGGCCGCGCCGTGGCTCGGACCTGCGCTACGACCTCGAGCTCGAATTCGAGGAGGCCGTGCTGGGCTGCGAGAAGGAAATCAGTGTCACCAAGCTCGACCAGTGCGAAACCTGCCATGGCGAAGGCGGCGAAAAAGGCTCTTCCATCAAGCCCTGCGGCACCTGCGGCGGACGCGGCCAGATCATCCGTTCGCGCGGCATCTTCAGCGTGGCCCAGACCTGCCCGGACTGCGACGGCGCGGGGCAGAAGATTGACAAGCCCTGCCGCGCCTGCCGCGGCAGCGGCCGGCGTGAACGCGCCTCGAAGATCAAGCTCAAGATTCCCCCCGGCGTGGACAACGGCGCGCGCCTGCGCTCCGCTGGCAACGGCGAGAGCGGCATGCGGGGCGGCCCGCCCGGCGACCTCTACGTGGTCCTGCATGTGCGCGAGCACGGCCTCTTCAGCCGCGACGGCGACGACCTCATCTGCGAAGTGCCCGTGAGCTTCACACAGGCCGCGCTCGGCGCGGACATCGAGGTGCCCACCATGGGCGGGCGGAGCACCGTGCGCATGCCCAGTGGCACGCAGCACGGCACCGTCTTCCGCCTGCGCGGCAAGGGCGTGCAAAACATCCAGGGGCACGGCGTTGGCGACCTCCTCGTGCGTGTGCAAATCGAAGTGCCCACCAAGCTCACCGCCGAGCAGCGGGCCAAGCTCGTCGAGTTCGCCGAGCTCTGCAAAGACGACAATGTTCGGGAGGACGCCACTGGCTTCTTCACGAAGGCCAAGGGGTTCTTCAAGAAGGGGGATTAGCAAGGCTTGCCGCCGGTTTTGTGCATCTCTTTGACATTGAGCCCTACGTTGGTCCGCTCCCGATTCAATTCGGCATCTCACGCGCTGAGGTCGCCTCTCTGTTCTCCGAATCTCCGCGAGTAGCCGGTTCAGCTAAGGATGATTGGTTCGATGATGTGCGAGTGGGCTATGAAAACGACATGGTCGTTGAAGTCGGGTTTCGCCCCCGCACAGTTCATCTGAAATTCCGCGGAACTGATGTCTGGACGTCAGATGAACAGAAGGATCCATTGTGGCAGTTGCTTCGGCAGGATCCGCAGCCAGTGGAATTCCGCGGATTCTTGGTGTTCAAAGCGCTCGGGGTCACCGTCACGGGCTATCACGATGACGACGAAAGCCAGAGAGCCATCACCTGCTTCGTGCGTGGACGGTGGGATGAGTTGCTTGCTCGCTGCACTCAACCGAATCTGTTGCGATATAAAGCCGTTATGCCGGGGTGAGACAGAGCCGAGCGAGCTACTAAATTTTTGTCAGGTTTTCCAATGCACCGCTTCCACATCCCGCCAGGCACCGCGAACGGCGCGGAGGTTTTGCTTTCGCCCGAGGAGTCCCATCACGCCCTGCGCGTGCTGCGGCTCGGGGTCGGTGACGCGGTGACGTTGCTCGATGGCGCGGGTGTCGAGGCGCGCGGCGCCATCCTCGCGGCGGACAAGCGCGCGGTGCGCGTCGGCGTGCGCGAGCGCGTCGTGCATCCGCCGTTGCCCTGCGCGGTGACGCTGTTTCAGGCGCTGCCCAAGGGGCGGCTCATGGACAGCATCGTCGAGAAGGCTACCGAGTTGGGCGCAGCGCGCATTGTGCCGCTGCTCACCGAGCACACCATCTCCCGCCCGGACGACGACCACGCCGCGAGCAAGCTGGAGAAGTGGCGCACGACCGCGCTCGAAGCCGTGAAGCAGTGCGGCAACCCGTGGCTCCCGTGCGTCGAGCCGCCCGTAACCTTCGCGGAGCAACTGCGGCGCAACGAGCGTTTCGACCTCGCGCTCGTTGCGTCTCTACATGCCGGCGCACGGCCATTACGCGCGGTGTTCGAGGAGTTTAAGGCACGCGAACAACGCCGTCCCGCCACGCTCGCCGTGTGGGTCGGCCCGGAAGGGGATTTTACCCCGCAGGAAATCGCGGCGCAGGTGAATGGCGGCGTGCAGCCCATCACCCTCGGTCCCCTCGTGCTCCGCTGCGACACGGCAGCCGTGGCCACGCTGGCACTGGCGTTGAATGAGGCAGTGGGCTGACGGAGCGCGGTTCTGTAGCGGCAGTCTGCGACCGCCGAATTGGGCTATGTGTGACGCTCCGGTCGGCGCTCACAGAGCGCCGCTACAGAGCAAGGACTTACTCCTGAATCCGCGAGATGCGGCCGCCGAGCTGCTTGAGCTTCTGGTCAATCTTCTCGTAGCCGCGATCCAGGTGGTAGATGCGGTTGACCTGCGTCGCGCCCTTCGCGGCGAGGCCGGCCAGCACGAGCGCGGCGCTGGCGCGGAGGTCGCTGGCCATCACGGGCGCGCCGCTGAGCCGCTTGCCGCCCTTCACAATCGCGCTGGGACCCTCAATGGATACGTCCGCACCGAGCCGGCCCAGTTCCGCCACGTGGCCGAAACGGCTCTCGAAGATCCGCTCTGTGATGATGCTGATGCCGGGCGTGAGGCACATGAGCGCCATCATCTGCGCCTGGACGTCGGTCGGGAAGCCGGCGTAGGGCAGCGTGGTCACGTCCACGGGCGAGAGTTTCGGGCCGCGCTTGGCGATCATTGCTGCGCCGCGCCGCTCGATCTTCACGCCGGCCTCGCGGAGCTTGTCGATCACGGCGTTCAAGTGCTCGGGTTTCGCGCCGTGGACGGTGATTTCACCGTGTGTCATCGGAGCGGCAATGAGGAAGGTCGCGGCCTCAATGCGGTCGGGAATGACCTCGTGCTCCGCGCCGTGCAGTTCCTTCACGCCGGTAATGGTGATGGTGGGGCTGCCTGCGCCCTGGATCTTTGCGCCCATGGCGTTGAGGAACGTGGCGAGGTCGGTGACTTCCGGCTCGCAGGCGGCGCTCTCGATGATGGTGACACCCTCGGCCAGCACGGCGGCGGACATGATGTTTGCGGTGCCCAGCACGGTGGGACCGGCGCGGCCGCCGAGGAAGATTTCCGTGCCGGTGAGGCGCGGCGCTTTGGCGCGAACGTAACCGCCTTCGATCTCGATCTTCGCCCCGAGCGCGCGGAGCCCCTTCAAGTGCAGGTCAATGGGCCGAGTGCCGATGACGCAGCCGCCGGGCTGCGAGACGTCGGCCTTGCGAAGCCGGCCCAGCAGCGGGCCGAGGATGCAGATGGAGCCGCGCATCTTGCGGATGAGGTCGTAGTCGCCGTGGCCCTTGATGCGGTGGGCCTGCACGGTGAGCGTGTCGCCCTCGAACTTCACGGTGCAGCCGAGCGATTCGAGGATGCGGCCCATGAACTTCACATCGCTCAAGTCGGGCACGTTGCGGATGACGCAGGGCTCCGCGGTCAGGAGCGTGGCGGCCATGATGGGGAGCACGGCGTTCTTCGCGCCGCTGATATGCACGTCCCCGTGGAGGGGAACCCCGCCCTTGATGAGAAGACTGTCCATGTTGAAAGCTTTCTGCTCTGAAAACGCCGGGCTGATGACGCCAGCGGCGCGGGGCCGGAGCAAACCATTTTTCGGCCCGCGTCCGCATTTGTGGCCGACGGGACCCCGCATGCAGCCGGATTTGGCCTGCGTCGTCCGGCTTGGCTCCGTTCCTGACTGTGATATGATTCGGTCAACATGATGCCCTTACTTCGTTTCCTTGGTGTCGGTGCTCTCAGTCTCCTGACGGTTTTCTCCTCCGCGCAGGGTGCGACGGTCGCCACCTTTGCCGGCAATGGCACCCAAGGGTCCGCGGGTGCAGGTGGCCCTGCCACCCAGGCGCAGCTCGACAATCCTTTCGGCGTCGTGCGCGGGCCGGACGGCAACATCTGGTTCTGCGAATACACCGGCCAGCGCGTGTGCAAGGTCACGGCCGACGGCAAACTCCACGTCATCGCTGGCAATGGTCAGAAAGGCTACACCGGCGATGGCGGCCCCGCGCTTCAGGCCACGTTCAACCTCCCGCATGAAATCCGCTTTGACCGGGCCGGCGACCTCTACATCGTGGACATGGCGAACCACGCCGTGCGCAAGGTCGCGCTGAAGACCGGCGTCATCACCACTTTTGCCGGCACAGGCAAACCCGGTTACTCCGGCGACGGCGGCCCCGCGAAGGACGCGACCTTCAAGCAGCCGCACAGCATCCAGTTCGACCCCGCCGGCGACCTCTTCATCTGCGACATCGGCAACCACGTCATCCGCAAGGTCAACATGAAGACCGGCGTCATCAGCACCTTCGCCGGCACGGGCAAGGCTGGTCCCACGCCCGACGGTTCGCCCATCGCCGGCACGCCGCTCAATGGCCCGCGTTCGCTGGACTTCGATGCCGCCGGCAACCTCTGGCTGGCCACGCGCGAGGGCAACCAGGTCTTCAAGTTCGACCTCAAGGCCGGGAAGATTCACCACATCGTGGGCACGGGAAAGAAAGGCTTCACCGGCCACGGCGGCCTAGCGAAGGAGGCGACGCTGTCCGGCCCGAAAGGCATCGCCGTCGCGCCCAACGGCAACGTCTATCTCGCCGACACCGAGAGCCACAGCGTCCGCATGGTGGACTTGAAAAAGGGCACGCTGGAACTCATCTGCGGCACGGGCGAGAAGGGTGACGGCCCCGACGGCGACCCGCTCAAGTGCAAGCTCGCGCGCCTGCATGGCTTGTGGGTGGACAAGGACGGCAGCGTGTTCATCGGCGACAGCGAGACGCATCGGGTAAGGGTCATAAAACCATGAGCGAGGCTCAGAATTGAAAGCTCCAAAACCCAAGCACCAAGCTCCCAAGCAGCTCCAAGCACCAAGCTCCCTTGGGCTTGGATTGGCACCGATGGTTGGGCTTTGGAGGCGTGTTGGAATTTGGAGCTTGGTGTTTCTCTGGAGCTTGGAGCTTGGGTTTTGGAGCTTTGCCGGCGAGCCACCAAAGCCAATTACGGTCACGAACTCCGCCCCGCCGACCTTCGAGCAAATCGCCTCGAACGTCGTGGCACGGTCCAAGTTCGAGCGCACGCAGAACACACTCGCGCAGTTCACCTTCAACAAGGTGCGCGTGCTGGAGGAGTTCGACAGCAAGGACAAGGTTTCGGACCGCAAGCAGTCGCGGCTGGAGTGCTTCCCCATCAACGCCTCACCCTATGCCCGAACCGTCGAAAAGAACGACAAGCCGCTCACGGACAAGGAGCGCATGGCCGAGGAGGAACGCGAAGCCGCCGTGCGCGCCGGCAAACGCCCCGCGCGCAGTCCTGAAGCCACGAAGCGCGACAAGGAGTGGCAGTTCACCGATGAAATGCTCACGCGTTATGCGTTCAAGGTCACGGGGCAGGAGACCGTGCGCGGCCGGCCTGCGTGGGTGGTCGAGTTCGAACCGCGCAGCAAGGACTTGCCCGTGAAGCAAGTCACCGACCGCGTGGCGAACAAGGTCGCGGGCAAAGTTTGGGTGGACGCGGAGGACTGGGAAGTCGCGCGACTGAACGTGTGGCTGACGGAGGAACTCACCTTCATCGGCGGGGTTGCGGGAGTCTTGCGAAAGTTTGAGCTGCTGCTGGATCGCTCCCGCATCGAGCCCAATGCCTGGTTGCCGACAGTGATTAACTTCGAAATGGCTGGCCGCGAATTCCTCGTGAACAAGCGTCTCCACTACCGTGAGGAGGCCAGGGATTTCAAGCGCGTCGCCCCTGCGCCCGCCGCGACGGCGAAGTAGGATGCGAGCCTTGCCCTCGCGGAGGGCCGGGATCCCGGAGAAAGCCGGCCGCATCCCCATGAGGCATTTGTGGCGGTAGGATGCGGAACCCGGCTGAAGCAACATTCTGCTATCCAATTCTTGAAACCGACTCGATCCAGCCTGGCATCGAAACCCACTTGGGGGTCTTCCTGCCACCAACACTGTTTCGCCCTGCGGCTTTCCCGCTTGGTTGAGAGCTTTCCACCCGACTTCGGCCCGCTGGTTGTTTGATTGCCAGCCGGCATCGGTTGCGTCAGAGCTTGCGCATGCTCCGCGCGTTTGCTTCCGCCTTGGTCTCTGTTGCCGCCTTGAGTGGCGCGTTTGCCGCCGAATACCTGTCGCCGGTGGGCCTGCCGCGCTTGGAGCGCACCAACTTGCTGGTCTTCCGCGATGTGGCGGGGAACGCGGTGCCGGTGAAGTCCGTCAAGGATTGGGAACGGCGGCGGGCGGAGGTCGTGCACGGGATGGAGCGCGTGATGGGCCTGCTGCCTGGCGCGGCCAAGCGTTGCCCGCTGGAGATGAAGATCGAGGAGGAGACGGATTGCGGCAGTTACATGCGGCAGCTCATCACCTATGCCAGCGAGCCAGGTGGACGGGTGCCGGCCTACTTGCTGGTTCCGAAAGCCGCCTTGAGCGGAAAACAGAAGGTGCCCGGCATCCTCTGCCTGCACCCGACGGATAACACCATTGGGCACAAGGTCGTGGTGGGCCTCGGCGGTCGGCCGAACCGCCAATACGCCGCCGAGCTGGCGGAGCGGGGCTTTGTCACGCTGGCGCCGGCGTATCCGCTGCTGGCGAACTATCAGCCGGACCTCAAGGCGCTGGGCTGGGAGAGCGGCACACTGAAAGCCGTGTGGGACAACCTGCGCGGGCTGGACCTGCTGGAGTCGCTGCCGTTTGTGAACGCCAAGGCGGGCTTTGGCGCGATCGGCCATTCGCTCGGCGGGCACAACTCGGTTTACACCGCCGTCTTTGACCAACGCATCAAGGTGATCGTCTCCAGCTGCGGGCTGGACTCGTATCTCGACTACTACGGCGGCAACCCGAAGGTCTGGGAGCCGGAGAAGGGCTGGTGCCAGACGCGCTACATGCTCAAGTTGGCGGGCTATCGTGGCCGGCTGGAGGAGATTCCGTTCGACTTCCACGAGATGGTAGGCGCGCTCGCGCCACGCGTGTGCTTCATCAACGCACCGCTCAAAGACTCGAACTTCAAGTGGGACAGCGTGGACCGCGTGGCGGCGGCGGCGGCGCAGATTTACAAGCTGCACGGCAAGCCGGGTAACTTGATGGTCGAGCATCCCGACTGCGACCATGACTTCCCCGACGCGATGCGGGAGAAGGCTTACGGCCTGTTCCGCGCGCATCTCAAGTGACGCGTGCAGCCGGTCAAAGAAGGCTCGCCGTTGTGGAGGGTTCCCATTACTTTGGCCGGGTTAATCAGCATGAAATCACCCGCTTTGCTTTTGCTTCTGCTCGGTCTGGTGGCGCAAACTTCCGCCGTGGACATCATCGGTCACCGCGGCGCTTCGCATGACGCCCCCGAGAACACCCTGGCCGCCTTCAAGCTTGGCTGGGAACAGGGCGCGGACGCTGTGGAGCTGGACATCTGGCTGACCAAGGACGGCAAGATAGTGTGCCTCCACGACGCCGATACCAAGCGCACCACCGGCGTGCTGAAAAAGGTGGCCGAGAGCACCTTGGACGAGTTGCGCACACTGGACGCAGGCACCTGGAAAGACGCCAAGTGGCGGGGAGAGAAATTGCCGACGTTGACGGAGGCGCTAGCCGCCATCCCCGCCGGCAAGCGGCTGGTCATCGAGATCAAGGCCGGGGTGGAGATCCTCCCCGAACTCGCGCGTGACCTGAAGGCCGCCGGCAAGCCCGACGGGCAGTTGGTCATCATCAGCTTCAAGCACGACGTGTGTGCCGGGGCGAAGCGGCTCTTCCCGAAGATTCCCGTGCTTTATCTCTCCAGCTTCAAGCAGGACAAAGCGACCGGGGCGTGGTCGCCGACCGCCGAAGAATTGATTCAAAAAGCCAAGTCTGCCGGGCTGGATGGCATCAATCTCAGTTACAAAGGACCTTTGGATGCTGCGTTTGTAAATCAAACGCACGCGGCCGGACTGAAGTTCTACGTGTGGACGGTGAACGACCCCGAGATCGCGCGGAAACTGGTCGCCGCCGGGGCCGATGGCATCACCACGGATCGGCCCGGCTGGTTACGCGGACAGCTGCGGTGAACCAGACATGCGGCGGCTTCCGGCTTGCCACGTGTGAGGTCGTTGTTACAGTCCGCGCACATTTCAGCCGCCAGCAGGGCGGCTTTTTGTTCCACCAAACCGAAACCGGCGACGCGCACCAGTGAAAATCTTCAGCGGCACTTCCAACCGGCCCCTCGCGCAGGCGATCTGCGACTCCATCAACATGCCGCTAGGCGCGTGCACGGTGGACGCCTTTCCCGACGGCGAGACGTTCGTGAAGATCGACGAGAACGTGCGCGGCGAGGATGTATTTGTTGTCCAGTCCACCAGCCCGCCGACCAACCACAATCTGATGGAGATGTTCATCATGATTGACGCGCTGCGCCGGGCCAGCGCCAAGCGGATCACCGCAGTCATGCCCTTTTACGGCTACGCGCGCCAGGATCGCAAGGACCAGCCGCGCGTGCCCATCACCGCCAAGCTCGTCGCCAACCTCATCGTCGCCGCCGGTGCGAACCGCCTGCTCACGATGGATCTGCACGCGCAGCAGATTCAGGGCTTCTTCGACATCCCGGTGGACCATCTCTACGCCGCGCCAGTGATGTATGACTACCTCAAGTCGCTCAACCTGCCTGACCTCGTCGTGGTCAGCCCGGACGTGGGCGGATTGAAGATGGCCCACGCCTATTCCGAAGTGCTCGGCGGCGGGCTGGCCATCGTGGCCAAGCGGCGCAAGAGCGCGACCGAGGTCGAGTCGATGGCAGTTATCGGTGAAATCCGGGGGCGAAATATTTTGCTCGTGGACGACTTGACCGAAACCGCCGGCACCCTCACGGCTGCCGCCAAGCTGCTGAAGCGCAAGGGGGCCAAGAAAATCTATGCCTGCGTGTCGCACGCCATCCTAAATCCGATGGGCATAGACCGCCTGCGAAATTCAAAGATTGACGAACTTATAACGACTGATACCGTCCTCCGCTCTGCCCTGGACAGGGTGCCGATCAAGACACTGTCCGTGGCGGGTTTGCTGGGCGAAGCCATCAAACGAATTCACAGCAATTCGTCGGTGACCTCACTCTTTGAATTTAAGGGCGGACGGACGAGCTGAATGAATCAGCCCGCCGTTCCGAAGTAGAATTGACATGAAATCTGTTGCCATGAATGCGCAGCCGCGCTCTGCGGTCAAGCGCTCCGCCGTCAAGAAGCTCCGTTCCACCGGTCTCATTCCGGCGGTCATTTACGGTCGCCTAGCTCCCCCGCAAAGCCTCGAGCTTAACTCCCGCGAGTTTGGTGATGCCATCGCGCATCATGCCAGTGAGAACATTCTGGTGGATCTTAGCGTCAAGGGCGATCAACGGCCGCAACGCCTCGCCCTTGTGCAGGAGATCCAGCACCATCCCGTTTCCGGCCACATTCTCCATGTTGACTTCCACGAGGTGGCGGCAGATGAGAAAGTGACGATTCAGGTTCCGGTCGAATCCACCGGCGAGGCCGTGGGCGTCAAGACCGGCGGAGGCGTGCTTGAGCACGTGATGTTCCGCCTCAAGGTCCGGGCCCTGCCGAAGGATCTGCCTGAGGTTATCACCGTTGATGTCACCTCCTTGGAGATCGGCAAGGCCATCCACCTCGGGGACATTCAGCCGCCCGCGGGCTGTGAAATCCTCGGTCATAAGGAACTTACCGTCCTCGCCGTTGCCGCCCCAGTGACGGAAGCTCAGGAAGCCGCGGCGACTGCCGCAGCTGCCGATGCTGCTGCCCAGCCCGAAATGATCAAAGAGAAGAAAGAAGAGGGCAAGGAAGGTGCGGCCCCTGCCAAGGAAGGCGACAAGAAGGCAGACGAAAAGAAGCCTGCCGAGAAGAAGAAGTAGATTCGGGCGTGATGCCCGTCCCCGCGCATGGAGAATCTGTATCTCGTCGTGGGGTTGGGCAATCCGGGCGCGGAGTATGCCCAGACACGCCACAACGCCGGCTTTTTGCTGGTCGAGCAATTGGCCGAACGGTGGCGGGGCAAGTGGGAGCTGGAACGCAGGTTTCAGGCTCGCCTTGCCAAGGCCGAGCAAGACGGACGCCGCGTGCTGCTGGTGCAGCCGCAGACGTTCATGAATTTAAGCGGCGAAGCAGTTGCTGCCGTCAGTGGTTATTATCGCGTCCCGCCAGGACAAGTGCTGGTAGCCGTCGACGATGCGGATTTGCCCCTGGGGGAAATCCGGCTGCGGCCGGGCGGTAGCTGCGGCGGGCATCACGGACTGGAGTCCGTGGAGCAGCATCTCGCCACCCGCGAGTATCCGCGGTTGCGGATCGGCATCGGAAGACGCGATCCGGCAGTGCGCGAGATCACCGGGCATGTGCTAGGCAAATTTGGCGTGGAAGAGAGAGAACTCTTCGCGCAGGTGCTTGCGCAAGCGAGTGCTCAAACGGAGTGCTGGCTCGGTGCCGGCATCCAAAAGGCAATGAGTCAGTATAACGGGCCGGTAAAGTGCCAGCCCCAGCAGAAAGACAAACTGTGAAACGTTACGAAGGCCTGTTCATCCTGAACACCGTCGGCAAGGAAGAAGGTGTGACCGACATCATCGAAAAGGTGCGGTCGGAAATCGGTGCTGCCGGCGGCAAGATTGAAACCGTCCAGAAAATGGACAAGCGCCCCTTTGCGCGCATCGCTGACAAGAAGCACTCCTCCGGCTTCTATGTGAACGTGATCTTCGAGGCCGCGCCTGCCGCCATCGCCCCCCTGCGTGCCAAGTTTGCCCTCAGCGGTGATGTGTTCCGTGTGGTTTTCACTGATGCCCCGGCTCCCGCTGCCGACAAGAAGTAACGCCAACCGCCGACGCGCATGGCCAACTTCAACAAAGTCATCCTCGCTGGGAACCTGACGCGCGATCCCGAATTGCGCTACACCCCCAAAGGAACGGCTATTGCCAAGTTTGGTCTCGCCATCAACCGCAACTGGACTGGTGAAGATGGGCAGAAGCGCGAGGAGGTCACGTTTGTTGACATTGATGCCTTTGGCAAACAGGCCGAAGTCATCGGGCAGTATCTTCGCAAAGGGCGCCCCGTCCTGATCGAGGGCCGCTTGAAGCTTGACCAATGGGACGATAAGCAAACGGGGCAAAAGCGCAGCCGCTTGGGCGTTGTCTTGGAAGCTTTCTCCTTTTTGGACGGTGGAAACCGCGAGGGTGGGGCGCCTTCTGCCGCACCCGCCGCGCGTCCAACCCGTCCCGCCGCCAACACCCCGCCGTCTGATCCCGGCACGGATGAGCCGCCGCAAGGCGACGACGTGCCCTTCTGACGGCAGTGCAGTCCGAAACCAATAACCAGAACACACAACAGATTTATGGCCAAAGTCGAAGTCATTCTCACCCACCCCATCGTCGGTCTCGGCGCGGAATCAGACCAAGTAAAGGTCGCCGCCGGCTACGCCCGCAATTTTTTACTCCCGCATCGTCTCGCCATCATGCCCACGGAGGGCAACAAGAAGCGGCTTGAGGCGCTCCGCAAGCGCCGCGCCGAACGCGAGGCGCACGAGCTGAATGCCATGACCGAGCTCGCCAAGAGCCTCGGCAAGATGACGCTGATCATTGCGGTGAAGACCGGCGACGACGGCAAGCTGTTCGGCAGCATCACCAATGGCACGATTGCCGATGAACTGAAGAAGCAGTTCGACGTCGCCCTCGACAAGCGTAAGATCCACATTGAGAAACCAATCAAGGGACTTGGTGAGCACGAGGTTGAGATGCGCCTGCATGCCGAGGTGCGGACCACGCTCAAGGTGGTCATCAACAGCAGCAACCCGCTGCCGGCTCCCGAAGCGGCTCCGGCTCCGGCTGGTCCCGTGACCGAAAAGCGCGGTAAGCGGGGGGCGGCTGCTGATGCCGCTCCCGTGGCCGAGGCCAAGCCAGAGCGTAAGGGCAAGGGCTCAAAGGGCGAGAAGGCCTAAAACGCCCTTCAGATAGTCCATTCAAGGCAGGCTAATTGCCTGCCTTTTTAGTTTGTGGCGAGCCCGCCGGCCCCGAGACGGATTGTCGTCTTGACACGCCGGCCATAGCCCCGCCCAATCCCCCGCCGAACGCCGCCACCATGTCGCCCTCGCTCACTGAACGCCTGCTTAACTTCGCGCCGTTCCGCTGGCTTTACCTGATCCGCAAAGTATTCCTCACCCATTCCTGGCGCCGCTACTGGTCGCAATATGGTGAGGACATCGTGTTGGACCGCGTGTTGAACTTGGCAAAGCCAGGCTTCTACGTGGATGTCGGCTGCTTCCATCCCGTAAAAAACAACAATACGTTTAAGCTCTACCGGCGGGGCTGGCGGGGGTTGAATCTCGATATCGATGAGCTGAAAATCGCCGCTTTTCGCCTCCGGCGTCCGCGCGATGTCAGTCTTGCCTGCTGCGTATCCGATCAGCCCCGCGAAATCCGCGTGTTCAGTCCCGGGCCATGGTCACTGACCCAGACTGCGGATTTGGCGACGGCCAAGAAGCTCGCATCGCGCGGCGTTAAACTGACCGAGCGCATCGTGCAGGCGCGGCCTTTGACCCAGATACTGGACGACTCCGAGTTTCGTGGCCGCCAGATTGACGCCCTCAGCATTGACGTTGAGGGGCATGAACTGGCGGTGCTGAGTTCCCTCGACTTCGACCGCTACCAACCGCGCGTGGTGATTCTCGAGTCGCACGTGCGTTCTTTGGAAGATTTGATGGCCTCGGCTGAGTTCAAGCTGCTTGCGGCAAAAGGCTACTCCCTCTTCAACTGGACCGGCCCGTCGGTGCTCTTTTTGCGGAAGCCAACCGGGAAGTAGTCAGCGCGGCACCAGCACACGCAGCGCCCCTGGCAGGACGCCCATACTTACGGGCAGAACCCCACAGAGATCCCCCTCTACTTCGAACTGAACCGGCGCGGACGAGGTGAGACTGGCCCGCGCGGCGCGCAACCTCCGCACGCCCCTTGGCATGCCAAAAGCCTGACTAAAGTATCCTAGCGCGCAGCGAGCTATCACGGCCCACGAGACCCGCGGAAAAACGCAGATGTCCAGCAGCCCATCGTCCAGCTTCGCTTCCGGAAAGACGGCCAGGCTGCCTCCATAAAACCGCCCGTTGCCCACCAGCACCAGTTCGCCGGATACGGACTGATCGCCGGCTTCGACAGTAATTTCAGGATGTGGCCGACGCATCGCCTTTGCCCCGGCGAGGACGTAGGCGAGCGGTCCGAAGCGCTTCTTTAGTCCCCAATCTACCAAGCTGATGGCCCGAGCATCCAAGCCAGCACCGGCAAGCTGGACGAAGTAACGGCGGAGTTTCAGTTCCGGTGCCGAGTGGCTGGCGAAAGCGACATCTACCCGACGCTCTTGGTTGTTCAACAATACCCGCCATGCGCCCGCTAGGTTCAGTGGCAGGCCCAACTCCCGAGCAAAGACGTTCACCGTTCCCAAAGGCAAGACTGCGAGCCGCGCGCGCAGAAACCCCTCCGGGGCGTCCGCCAGGCCGTTCAACACCTCGTTCACCGTCCCATCACCGCCGGCCGCGACGATCGTGTCATAGCCGTCGCGCACCGCCTCCGAAGCCAGGCGTTGTGCGTCGCCGGGGGCTTGCGTGGGCTTGAGGGCGACGCCGGGACCGAGTTCGTCAACGTGATGCCGGAAGTGGCGCGCCTTGTCCCCCCTGGCCGTGGGGTTGAAGATGACGCATGCGCGCATGACAGGGCGCCTAACCCGCGTGGTTTAGGCGCGGCGTTTGACGCGCTTGGTTGCCAGCGGCCTCGGAGTGCCCGCGACGCGGGCAGCTTGCCGGCCGCAGAACCGATCGAAGGCCCCGCCAAAGAGATCCTGCACGTCGCGCTCAATTTCGGCCCGGGTCGGCTCCCAGCCCGTGGCGGCAAGGTCCGCATACTTGTCCGTGAGGACGCGGGCAATGATGCGTCTGGAGTGGTCCCACTTGTAGAGGATCTGGTCCAGCACGCGCGCATCTGAGTGTTGCGGGGTGATCGAGAGGCCAACCAGCTCAAGCCGCAAGCGGGTCATTTCCTCGATGAGATAGGGAATGTTGGTAAACCACCAGCAGCCGAAAAGGTGCAGGTTCCGGAACTTGCGCGCTGCGACGCAGAGTGAATACTGATTCTCCCGGGCTAACGCGGTGATCAGAAACTGGTTGTCCGGATGCGCGGCAATCAGGCTCTCAAAGGATTTGGTATCGCAAAGCCCCACCCCGTCACCTGCCAGCTTGAGCAACGGGTTCACCCCCCGCTTGACGCCGGGCATCATCGCGAAAGGCAGCCCGAACTCGCGGCAGTGAGGCAATACAGCGGTCTCCATGAGCCGAGCGCAGGCGTTGTCGCCGGGGTAGGTGAACTCTGGCGGGAGCGACACCATCAGATACTGGGCATCAATCCGACGAGTCCAGTCGGCCAGGAATCGACGGACTTCGCCAACGGTCTTCTCGGATAGTTGCGGGGTCACGTCGTAACCCCAATCCCGCAGCCGGGGCGCTGCTGTTTCCTGCCAGTTCAGCAGGAGAGGATCGATCCGCAGCGCAGCAGTAAAACGTGAATCCCGCTCGAATCCACGCTCCCAAACCACCCGCTCCGTGTCGTCGAACGGCGAGTTGGTCATGCAGATGCGGCGCACTCCCGCACGGTCCATCACGTGGGTGGTATAGTCGGCGACATCCCACTTCGCGAACCACTTTCGCAGTTTCGGAAGGTCGCGCTTTTTGACATCAAGGCCCAGGCGGTTGAGCGTCGTAAGCACACCGCGGCACGACTCTGAGATGGGGGAGTGATCAAGGAAGAGGGTCTTCCAAATCACTTCAGCCTGCTCGCACTTGGACAAGCTCCAGAATTTGTCGTAGGACAGGTCGAATTGGCGAAATCCCTCGGCGACGAGATAGTGGTAAACCAGCAGATCATCGATGCCCCACAGCAGCAACTCGCCAAAGGCGGGATCGTAGAGGTGCGTGTGGATGTCGTAGACCGGCGTGGTGGCGACAGCCTGCTCAATTTGGGCGGCAAGTGCGGCCCGGCGTTTGGCGGTGACGGGTTGAGTCATCGGGAGAAGACACTAACCAATCCTTCCGTTTTCAGGCGACGAAAAGTTGTCAAACTCTTCCGGCTGGTGCCTAGGATGCTCGGTTGGCCAAATACCACTGGTAAGTGTCGCGGATACCCTCGCCAAGGGGGATCCGCGCCTTCCAGCCGAGCGCTTGGATGCGTGACACGTCGAGCAACTTGCGCGGTGTGCCGTCGGGCATCGCCGTGTTCCAGACGATTTCCCCGGCGTAACCAACCGTAGCTCGAATCAGTTGGGCCAGCTCCTGGATGGTCACATCTTCTCCCACACCCACATTGATCAGTTCGTCAGACTCGTAGTGCTCCATAAGCACCGCACACGCCGCGGCGAAGTCATCGGCGTGCAGGAATTCGCGGCGTGGGCTGCCCGTGCCCCACAGTGTCACTGCCGGAGCGTTCGCGAGCTTGGCCTCGTGAAACCGCCGAAGTAGTGCCGGGAGCACATGCGATTTTTCGAGGTCGAAATTGTCATTCGGACCGTAAAGATTCGTGGGCATCGCGCTGATGAAGTTGCGCCCGCATTGACGGCGGTAGTAGGCGCAGAGCTTCAGCCCAGCGATCTTGGCCAGCGCATAGCCCTCGTTGGAGGGCTCGAGCGCGCTGGTGAGCAAGCAATCCTCGCGCAGCGGCTGGGGCGCCAGCTTGGGATAAACGCACGAACTGCCCAGAAAGAGCAGTTTGGCTACGCCGAAGTCGGCGGCGGCCTCGATGACATTGTTCTGGATACGGAGGTTGTCGAGGAGGAACTCCACTTGCGCTTCCGAATTGGCCTTGATGCCGCCAACGCGCGCAGCGGCCAGGATGACGTGCGAAGGCCGCTCCCGGTCGAAAAACGACCGGACTGATGCCAAATCGCGCAATTCCAGCTCTGCGTGGGTGCGGGTCAGTATCCGCCAGCCGGGTAATTTGCCGTAGTGCCGCACCAGTGCGCTGCCTGCGAGGCCGCGATGTCCGGCAATGTAGATGGTTCGGTCACTCATCAGCGTCATAATTCCTCCAGCTTTAGCCGGGGCGGGTCTTTCTATGGTCAGCCCGCCCTCAAGTAAAGCGCATTGGGCGAGTCATGCTTCGGGAATTCCCTTGCGGTTTTAGAGCTCGGCCCGGAAGTTCACCGCCGTGCGCACGGTCGTGTATCCCGGCAGTTTCGATCCCCTGACCAACGGCCATCTCGACGTCATTGATCGGGCTGCCCGGCTGTTTGACCGGGTGATTGTGGCCGTTGCGCAAAACTCCGAGAAACATCCGCTCTTCACGACGGAGGAGCGGTGTCGGCTGGTGGTCGGTGCCACGCGCCGGCTGCGCAACGTAGAGGTGCGAGCGTTCGATGGGTTGTTGGTGGACTACGTGCGCGGCTGCGGCGCGCAGGCGGTCATCCGCGGGCTGCGGGCGGTATCGGACTTCGAGTTCGAGTTCCAGATGGCGCTGATGAACCGCAAGCTCGACGAGCGCGTGGAGACCATCTTCATGATGCCCAAGGACACCTACACCTTCCTTAGCTCGCGGCTGGTCAAGGAGATCGCCCGGCTGGGTGGGGATGTGAGCCCGTTTGTGCCGCGCAACGTGGATCGCGCGCTGGCGCGCAAAGTGGATCCCGTGGCATCGGCCAAGCACCGCTAAACTCGCCAGCGAACTGCCAGCCTCACTTCGCCACAGGCTGTGGCTGTGCTTTTTCCCACTCGGCCTTGGAAACCTTCTTGGCCGTGTGCAGGAAGACGGAGAGGCCCTTCTTGTTGCCAGAAACCACATCAGGGAGGCCGTCGCCATTGATGTCGCCGGCGGTGATTTGGGTGCCGACGCCGGAGTTGTCATCAATCAAGTGCGGGATGAAGTCCACGGTCTTGTCCGCGTTGCGCTGGAGCTTGAACCAGTAGAGCACGGCGGGCGCGTTCGGCTCGGCGTCGCCAGCGGGGCCGTGCGCCCAAAAGCGCTTGCCGGTGACGAGATCCTTCACGCCGTCGCCGTCCATGTCCACGAGCGTCTGCGAGTGAAGCTGGCTGAACTTGATGCCGTAGCGGTTGTGCTCGGGCTTGTTGTTCATGATGACGTGCTCCTTGAACTTCACCGCGCCCCCGTCGCGCTGGCCTTGATACCACGCGAGGCCGTAGCCGTGGGCGTCCCAGCTGGTGATGACATCGGCGAGGCCGTCGCCGTTCACGTCATAGACGAGCATCTGGCCGCCGCCGCGCAGGCCGGCCGGAGCGAAGGGCACGGCGTGGAACTGCCACTGTTCACCCGCGCGGTAATCCTTCGGCTGCTCCCACCAACCATCGCGGTCGAGAATGTCCGCGCGGCCGTCGCCGTTCACATCACCGAAGCCGTAGCCGTGCGTGTAACGGAAATACTTCTTCGCGTCGGTCGGCGAGATGGGCCAGAACTTCGCGGGCTTGGTCGGGTCTTTCCAATCGAGTTCCGCAAAGCCCAGCCGGCCGCCGGTGTGGACGATGAGTTCCGGTTTGCCGTCGCCGTTCATGTCGCCGAGCTGCGGCGATTCGTTGTCCGTCACGGCGAAGATGACGTGGCGCGGCCAGTGGCCGGCGACGCCTTTGGGGTTTTCATACCAAGCGGTTTCCTTGCCCGGCCACGAATAGACCAAGATGTCCGGCCAGCCGTCGCTGTTGAAGTCGTGCGTGAAGGTGAGGAAGTAATCCGAGTAGCCCTTCGCGGGGTCGTAGGGTTTCGCGGCGGGCGGGGTGTATTCCACGCGCTGCTTGAAGTCCGGCCCGAGGAAGAGATACGGCCCGGCGACGACATCCTTCTTCCCGTCCTTGTTGAAGTCCGCGAAGTCCGCGCCTTCGCAGAGGAAGTTCGTCGTCACGAGGATTTTCTGGAACGAGTGCAGTGTGTAGTCCGCGGCGGACGCGGTGGCCAGCGACAGGCCGGCGGCCAGCGCGGTGAGGAGCTTGTTCATGCGGGCATCATTCGGCTTCGCCTGCGCGGGGTCAAGCTGGTGGTGTTGAACGCGCTTTTCGCTGCCCAACGGCCCGCCGACCCGCTATGACCAGCGGCATGAAAACATTCTACGCCCCGCTCACCGCAGTCTTCATCGCTGCCGCCGCCGCATTCCCCGCCGAACCCGCCGGCTACTACAGCCGCACCATTTTCGCCGACGACTTTTCCGGCAACGGCTTCGGGCCGCGCTGGGGCCATTACAAGAGCAGCAGCGTGGTGAAGGACGGCATCCTCATCGGCATCACCGCGCCGACCTCCGACCACTCCGCCGTGGACAACATCAAGTTCCCCGGCGAGCGCGACCTGGAGGTTTCCGTGAAGTTCCGCTTCACCAGCGACAAGGCTAAGAGCTTCAACGTGTGGTTCGACGACAAGGATTACAAAGGCTCGCACGCCGGCCACATTTGCAGCGTCAGCGTCAGCCCCACCGGGGTCAACCTCGCCGACGCCAAGACCGGCGGCTTCGATTTGAGCGGCGGCCTCTACGAGCGCAAGAAGGCCAACCAGCTCACCGACGCCGACAAGAAGCTGCTGGCCACGAAGGCCAAGCGCATCGCCACCACCGTGAGCCTCCAGGACTGGCACACGCTCGTCGTGCGGACGAAGGGTGCCGAGGTGAGCGTTCAAATTGACGGCCAGCCGGTCGGCACGTTCGAATCCGAGGGCATCAGCCACGCCACCAAGTCACTCGTGAGCCTCACCACCAACCCGGTGGATGTGCATTACGACGACTTCAGCCTCAAGGGCACGGGAGCCGGTAAGGTGGCCGCGAAGTAGCCGCTGACTCCAAATGAACCGCCGTCGCTTCGTTGCCTCAGGCCTCACCGCCACGGCGAGTGCGGCATTGCTTCCGCAGGCTTTCACCGCTGAACGCACGGTCGCTTCCGCCGCCGAGCAGGCTCACGCCGAGATTTGGCGGCGCTTCGTTGACCGGCATGGCGTGATGATTGACTTCGCGGACTTCGACGGCTCCGTGTCGCTGCCCACGCCGGAGGAATGCCGCGCAGGTAAGCCCAACGCCCTCGGCTGGTGGAGCCCCATCGAGAACGGCCCGATGTTCAACGGCCTCTACATGGACGCCGCCGTGAACCGCTGGCGGCACACGCGCGCGGACGCCGACGCGGCCAAAGCCCGCCGCCTCATGGAAGGCTTGCTCCTGCTGGCCTCGGTCAGCGAAGTGCGCGGCATGGTCGCACGCGGCGTGAGCACGGACGGCCGGTCGCATTACCCGATGGGCTCGAACGACCAGATGTCGCCGTGGTTCCTCGGCCTGTGGCGCTACCTCGATGCCGGGCTGGCGACGAAGGATGAGCGCACGCGCATCACGGCCAAGCTGGTCGAAGTCGCCGACGCCATCGTGAAGCTGAACTGGGCCATCCCGGCGGAACCGCCCTTCAACAAACGCGGCTCGTTCGCCGGCTTCGAGTTTGATTCCGCACCGCGCCTGCTCTTCGTCTGCAAGCTCCTGCACGCCGTCACCGGCGACGCGCAGTGGGACACGCGTTACCGGACCGCACTCACCGAGACAGGCGGCCCGGACAAGCTCACGCGCCTGCAAATCTGCGAGCGTGGCATGGTCTTCCACTACGCCAAGTATCACTCGTGGACTTCCTGCACCTGCGTCGGCGCGCTGCGTGGTTTGTGGGAGATGGAAAAGGACGAGGCCACTCGGGTCGCCTACGCGCGCGGCCTGCAAGCCAGTGCCGACCTCGCGCTCAAGAGCCTCCCGCTCGCCGAGTGCTTCGACCACGCCGACCCGAGCCGTTTCGAAATGGACTGGCGCAAAGCCATGCTCCCGCTCTGGAAACCGCAGACCACGGAGAAGGAAGCCCAAGACCTCGCCCTCGCGCAGTTGCGGGAGTTCCTCAAAGCCGCCCCGCGCCGCGCGAAGGAAACCGAGTTCATCCGCGAACCCACCGCCGCCGCGTGGGTCGTCACGCTGGCCCCGGACGCGACCGTCCTGAAGCAGCGCGCCCCCGCCATCGAGCGCGTCATCGCCCGCTACGACTACGCGAAACTCCACTACTCGCAGTTCTTCTGGGTGGAAGCAGCTTGGTGGCGGGTGAAAACAGCCGGGTAACGCTGACACGAAAGGTTTTTCGATTTCATACAAGCATTGGTAAACTGGTCCCGATGGCGCAGACCAACACACTTGATTTCTCCGGCTACCGCCAGTTCACCGGTGCCTTGCATCGGCTGGTGGCTGCGCCCGCGTGGAGTGCGCGAGACGCTGAGGAAGTCGCCGCATCGTTGGATGGCTTGGCTGGGAGGGAACTGCGGCGACTGGTGAACTTACCCACGCGCCGCGCGTTCGGCACGTTCTTCACCGGCTCGGAGCTATCCGAGAAGCTTTTGGGGAATCTGCGGTTGCAGACGGGGCGGCACTTCATCTACGACCCGACCGTGGGCGCGGGCGACCTGCTGCTCGCAGGCGCGAGACGCCTGCCTTGCGAAAGCTCACTGTCGGCCACGCTCGCCGCATGGGGCCAATGCCTCGCGGGCACCGACCTGCATTCGGAGTTCATCGAGGCGGCGCAGCTCCGCGTCGCCCTACTCGCGCGGCAGCGCCACGGTGGGCGGGACGCCTTGCCCACTAGCTGGCGCAAACTTCTCCCGCACATCAAATGTGGCAACGGCCTCAAGCAGAAGGCTCTCTTCGCTCGGGCCACCCATCTGCTGATGAACCCTCCCTACGGCCTGACTGAACCCGACGCGGAATGCACCTGGGCGGGCGGCCGCATCTCTGCGGCGGCGCTGTTTGTGATGCGGGCACTGGAGATGGCACCGGCCAACGCACGGCTGTTCGCCATTCTCCCCGACGTGCTGCGTTCCGGCTCCTTCCAACACCACTGGCGCGAACAGGTGAGCGATTTGGCGAGCGTCGAATCCGTCGAGCGGCACGGCATCTTTGACGACTCGGCAGACGTGGACGTTTTTCTGCTCGAACTTCGCCGCCGAGCTGCCGCCGCAGACACGCAAACGAAGCGCTGGCCCATCGCCGTCGCCAGCACTGACAGCACAGTCGGTGACTACTTTGCGGTCCATGTCGGGCGCGTTGTCCCGCACCGCGACCCGGAGGAAGGCCCACTTCGTCGCTACATCCATCCGCGCAACATCCCGGTCTGGGAATGCGTCTCGCTCATCTCCGAGAAACGCCGTCACAAGCTCGCCTACCAACCGCCCTTCGTCGTCCTCCGCCGCACCTCGCGGCCCGGCCACCCGTATCGCGCCGCCGCCACCGTCATCCTCGGCAAAGCCCCCGTCGCCGTGGAAAATCACCTCATCGTCTGCGAGCCGCACGACTGCTCCGCCGACACCTGCCGCGCACTCATGACGCAACTCCACACCCAGCGCGTGAACGACTTTCTCGACCAGCGCATCCGCTGCCGGCACCTCACGGTCGGGGCGGTGGAGGAAATCCCCGTCACGCTTTGACCATGCCGAAATCACCGCCAACAACGCAGCCGACTTCGGAGCGACTTCGCTTTTCGACAGCAGTGCTGCGCTTGCTCGGGGAGGAGCTGAACCCTTCGCCCGACCAAGGCATTCTCGAACTCATCAAGAACTCCTACGACGCCGACGCGAAGCGATGCACCGTCGAGCTGAAGGGCGTGCATATCAAAGGCGGCTCGATTGTGCTCAAAGACGACGGCATCGGCATGACCGCCGACGAAATCCGCAACGGCTGGCTCATCGTCGGCGATTCGATGAAAAGCCGCAGCGAGACCAGCCCGTCAGGACGCCTGCTCGTCGGCAGCAAGGGTTTGGGCCGTCTCGGCGCACTCCGGCTTGGCAGAAAGGTGGAACTCACCACGCGCCCGAAGTCCGAGCCGGGCGTGCAATACCGGATGGAAATTGACTGGGCCGCGTTCGAGCACGCTCGCGTGGTGGAGGATGTCGAACTCGCTGTCACCCGCGAGAAAGCACCGCTCGAAAGCCACGGAACCGAAATCACCATTTCTCAACTGCCGTCGCCGTGGACGAAAGGTGACATCAAGCGTTTGGCGCGCGCAATTCTGCTGCTGCGCGACCCCTTCGCGGAGGAGCAGAAATTCCACGCCAGCCTTAAGGCGGAGGAATTCGAGGAGCTCGAGGCGCTCGCGCGCGAAGGCTACTTTCGGGAATGTGAGTTTCATCTCGTGGCGATGCTGGATGAAAACGGGCGTGCGTCGGCTGAAGTTCGCTCGGCGAGTGGCAAGAAGCTCTTTACGGCGAAGCACGCGGACATCTCGACCGAGAAAGAAAACCCAATTTACGAAATCCCTTCGCTGACCTTTGAAATGTGGGAGTTCAAACTGTCAGGCGAATGGTTCTCGGCGCAGATGAAGAAGGGAGTTCTCACGGCAATTAAGAAATGGTTAGACCAATTCGGCGGCGTGCGTCTTTACCATCGTGGAGTTCGAGTGTGGCCCTACGGAGAAGAGAAGAACGACTGGTTAGATATGAATCTCCGCCGCGCTCAACATCAGGAGTTGCGTCCGAGCACGAACAACTCCCTTGGATGTGTCCGCATCGAAGATGCTCGGGGCGTCTTCCAACTTAAGACGGACCGCTTGGGCATCATGGAAGGCCGCCCATTCGATGAGTTGCGACGTTTCACAGACGAGGTGCTGGACTGGATGGCTCGCGAGCGGCGTAAAGACCGGGAGAAAAGAAAGAAGGCTGCCGAGGAACTTGTCCGCAAAGACAAGAAGGATGCCGAAAAGCGGGTGGACGATGCCATCTCACAACTTCCGCCCGAACAGCGGCGGGATGTGGAAAAGGCTGTCGCTAAACTACAGTCTGCCCACGAGGCTGAAGTCGAACTGAAGAACGAGACCGCCCAGCTCTATTTCACTCTCGGAACTGTGGGAACAACTGCTGCTGCATTTGCTCACCAGACCAAGTCGCCCATCGAAATGATTCGGACGGACGCCAACACACTTAAGAGCTATCTCAGTGACCCGCAGGAGTTCGCGCTGTTCCGAGAGGAAAGCAGCGTGGCGGCAGGACGCATTTTGCGCCAGGCAGATGCGATTTACTCGTTCTCAAGTGTCACACTGCATCTGCTCGAACACGAGAAACGGCATCCAAGGAACCATCCGGTGCATGAGTTGATTGACGAAACGGTGAAGCTGCTAAGCCCATATTTTGATGCGAGAGAGACGGTCGTCGAATGCGACTATGCTGATGAATCTCCAGTGGTCTGGTGCAGGCGGGCCGCCATCGAGGCGATTCTCACAAACCTGCTCATAAATTCACTACAGGCGTTTGAAGCACGGGCCAAAGAGGGCATTGCTGGAGAGCCACGAAAGATTCACATCCAAACACGCATCTCGGGTGGAATGGTTGCCATCAAGGTGCAGGACAACGGGCCGGGTATCACCAAGCTGGCTATTGATGAGATTTGGATTGGCGGCAGGACAACCACCGAGAAGGGCACCGGACTTGGATTGACCATCGTGAAGAACGTCGTGGAGGAACTTCGCGGAAGCGTCCAAGCAGAGGCTCACGGGGACCTCGGCGGAGCCTCATTCACCATCAACCTTCCAATCAGATAGCAACATGGCAGCAGCGACATTAGTAAATCGGCGCGTCGCAGTCCTCGAAGACAGCGACCAACGGCGCGAGCAGTTGTGCGGCTTGGTCAAACTCTGTCGGGGCATTCCGGTTCCGTCTGTCGGACGCGCACCGGACTTAAGTCGGCTTCCTGATTACTTTGCAAAAGAACGCATTGAGTTGCTCGTGTCGGACCATCGGCTCTACGAACGCGGGGATTACGCCACTTACTGCGGGGCGCAAGCCGTAGCCGAAAGCTATCGGCACGGGGTTGGAGGAATTGTCCTCACTGCCTACGAGCCCAATGACGCGGACAACTCGCTGCGTCTCAGTCGGCGATGGATTCCTGCACTACTTCACTCCAAGGAACTCACACACGAAAGCCTTCGTGTCGCCTTGCTGGTTGCAGACCGGGAAGTTCGTGAACATCAGATTCCAATCGAACGTATCCCGCACCGCACCATCATGACGGTGAAGAGCATTGAACCGCGTGGGGCTTCCAAGGTCGTAAAAGTCATGATGAGCCAGTGGGATGCGGACCAAGAGGTGGGCTTCCCGCTGAACTTGGTTCCGAAGAAATTTCAAGCGGCGGTCAAACCCGGCAGCCTGCTGTTCGCCGAAGTGAACATCGAAGCCGCCCGCCAGGAAGACCTCTACTTCGACAACTTTGAACTGCCCGATGCCGACATCCTCAAAAAAGCCAAAACCCTGTTTGGTCGTCCTTGATGTCGGCCACGGCAGCGCTGCGGTGCTGCACGACGAAGGTGGAACGCTCGTCTGTGATGCGGGGCCGAAGGGAACTCACGTGCTGCGGCACTTGCAGGCACGGCGCGTCAATCAGGTGGATACGATGCTTCTGTCTCACGCCGATGCTGACCACATTGGCGGAGCCGTCACCTTGTTGTTGGATGCCAGCGTAAGAGTGGGTGAGGTGCTGCTAAACGCCGACTCTTCAAAAGTTTCAAATAAGTCCCCAGTGTTTCTGCAACTTTGCGTCGCCCTCGTAGATGCCAACCGACGGGCCAAAACGCAGGTCAACGAACTGACCACGAGCACGCGGTTGGAGCGAAATGGGGCGCAAATAGAAGTGCTTCATCCACCGGATGCCTGGGCGCGAGCAGGTGTCGGCGGTAAATCGCCGACTGGTGAACGGCTGACTTCCAACTCCCTCAGCGCGGCAGTTCGTATCTCATGCGGACCGAGGTGTTCGGTGCTGCTCGGTGCCGACATTGAATTCAGTTGTGTGGACGAATGGAAGGCACGGGGCTTCCAGCCTAGCGCCAGCATCCTCGTCTTCCCGCACCACGGCGGTTTAACTGGCGGAGGAAGCCTCTCCGACGCCGCTATATTTGCATACCAACTCGTTCAGGCCGTGAAGCCGGGAATAGTGCTTTTTTCCAACCACCGGACTCGCTTCGGACATCCTTTGAAAGAAGTCATCTCTGGGGTTCTCAAAGCGAATCCGACCGTGCAACTCGCCTGCACTCAACTGCCAGAGCGCATCCACCCGCGCGTCGCAACAGAGGCGAGTTGGTCTCTTCACAAGGCGAGCGAAGGAACTGGGATTGTCCAAGGCTCACTCCGATTGGATTTCACGAAAGACTCTGTTCAATGCCGTTTTGAAATTGCTTCACCATGAACCGCCGCCATTTTCTCGCCACCTCACTCACTGCCGCCATCGCCACCTCCGTCCGCGCCGCGGACGCGAAACGCCCCGCGCGCCTGCTGCTCCGCTCGTCGTGGCAGACGGTGAACATCGGGGACATCGCGCATACGCCGGGGGTGCTGGCGCTGATTGAACGGCATTTGCCGGGTGTGGAAGTGCGGCTGTGGCCGAGCAAGGTGGACAATGGCGTCGAGGAGATGCTGCTGGCGCGGTTTCCGAAGCTGCAAATCGTGAAGGGCGCGGAGGCGCTCAAGGCGGCGTTTGCCGAGTGCGACTTTCTGCTGCACGGCTCCGGGCCGTCGCTCGTGGCGCAGAATGACGTGGCGCGTTGGGCGAAGGAGACGGGCAAGCCCTACGGCGTCTATGGCATCACGCTGCCGCTGCAAGGTTCCACCGCCACCACGCCCGCGTCGGAGAAGACCATCGCGGCGACGGTCGCGGTGTTGAGCGGCGCGAAGTTCGTTTATTTCCGCGACTCGAAGTCGCTGGAGCTGGCGAAGCAGCGTGGTTGCACGAGTCCGTTGATGGAGTATGGGCCGGACGGCGCGTTCGCCACGGACTTGCGCGATGACGCGAAGGCGACGGCGTTTCTCAAAGCGAACAGTTTGGAGGAGGGGCAATTCCTCTGCTGCATTCCGCGCCTGCGCTTCACGCCTTACTGGACCATCCACAAGGAGCGTGCGATGGACCCGGTGAAGCACGCGCGCAACGAGGCGCTGAAGGAGCACGACCACGCGCCGCATCGGCAGGCCATCATCGAGGTGCTGCGCCAGACGAACCTCAAGGTGCTCATCTGCCCGGAGGACCAGACGCAGATGGCCGTGGGCAAGGAGTTGCTCTACGACCCGCTGCCCGCCGACGTGAAGCCGCGCGCCGTCTGGCGACCCAATTACTGGCTCACCGGCGAGGCCATCTCGGTTTACACGCGCAGCGCGGGGCTCTTCGGCAACGAGATGCACTCGCCCATCATGTGCATCGGCAACGGCATCCCGGCCATCGTCTGCCGCTGGGCCGAGCAGACGACTAAGGGTTTCATGTGGCGTGACATCGGCCTCGGCGACTGGCTCTTCGACTTCGACAAAGAGGACGACGTGAAGCGGCTCGTCCCGACTGTGCTGGCGATGGCGAAAGACCCGGCGGCCGCGAAGGCGAAGGCGGCGAAGGCGCGCGAGCTCGTGATGGCCAAATTCGCCGCGAGCATGGCCGTAGTGAAGCGGCAGTTGCCCGGCTGAAGCAGGCGTCGGGCTCAGGCAGCGAGCTTCTTCGCGAGGGCGGCGACGTGCCGGCCTTGAAAGCGCGCCTGGGCAAGCTCCTTTGCGCTCGGCTGACGCGAGCCATCGGCACCCGCAATCGTCGCCGCGCCCCACGGTGAGCCGCCCTTTACCTCGGTGATGTCCGCGAGTTCAGCGCAGGCGTAGGGCAGGCCGGCATAGACCATGCCGTGGTGCATCAGCGTGGTGACGAAGCTGATGATTGTGCTTTCGTTGCCGCCACCCGTGCCCGTGCTGGTAAATACGCTACCCACCTTGCCCACAAGCGCACCCTTCACCCAGAGGCTGCCGGTCTGATCCAGGAAGTTCCGCATCTGGGCCGCCATGTTGCCAAAGCGCGTGGGTGTGCCGAACAGAATCGCGTCGTAGTCACCCAACTCCTTCGGGCTGGCGACCGGCGCGGCCTGATCCAGCTTTGCGCCGTATTGTTTGGCGACGTCCGGCGGCATGGTTTCCGGGACGCGCTTGAGCGTCACCTCGACCCCGTCCACCGCGCGTGCGCCTTCGGCAACGGCGTGGGCGAGGGTTTCAACGTGGCCATAGGTCGAGTAGTAGAGAACAAGGATTTTCGTCATGGTGCTTTGGTTTTTTAGGTTTGGTTGAAGGTCAATAGCGAGTGCGTTGTGAGTTGAGACAGTTTGCTGATGGTGCCTTCAGGCGAGGTCAAATAACAGCGCCTCGGTCGGCTCCGTGGCCGTCAGGGTCAACGTCCCCGACGCCTCGCTGCTCGCGCCGTCACCGGTTTCGAGCGCCACGCCGTTTAAGGTGGCCCTGCCCGTGGCGATTTGCAGCCACGCACCGCGCCCCGGCCGAAGTTCGTGCGACACGCTCTGGCAGGGCTTGAGCCGGAGCCGATACACCTCCGCATCCTGATGGATCGTCGCCGAGCCATCGCGGCCATCGGGTGAGATGACCAGCACCTTGGGCTCGTCCGCGTGCCCCCGCTGCGGGTGCCACTCGGTGTAGCTTGGCGTCAGCCCGCGCTGCCGGGGATGAATCCAGATTTGCAGCAGGCGCATCGGCTCGGTGGCACTCGGATTGAACTCGCTGTGCGTCACACCCTGCCCGGCGCTCATGAGCTGGATTTGGCCGGGCCGCAGCACCCGGCCGTTGCCCAGGCTGTCCTTGTGCTCCAACGCACCTTCCAGCACGTAGCTGAAGATTTCCATGTCGCGGTGCGGATGCGTGCCGAAGCCCATGCCCGGCGCGATGCGGTCGTCGTTGATCACACGCAACGAGCGAAAGCCCATGTGTGCCGGGTCGTAGTAATCGGCGAAGGAGAAGCTGTGATGCGAATCAAGCCAGCCGTGGTCCGCGTGGCCGCGCTCGTCCGCCCTGCGGATGGTCAAGGTATTCGTGGTCGCTTTCATGGCCGCAGAGTGCGCGCTAACCGCGCCGCCAGCCAATGCCATGTTGTTGGCCTGAGCCTGCCCTGCCGTTATGCTGCGCGCATGGAACTGCGCCAGTTGCGTTACTTCGTGGCGGTGGCCGAGACGGGCAACATCAGCCGCGCGGCGCAGAAGATCTTCCTCACCCAGCCCGCGTTGAGCCGGCAAATCAAGACGCTAGAAGAGGAAATTGGCCAGTGCCTGCTCGAACGCGCGGCCCATTCCATCCGGCTCACACCCGCCGGCGAAGTGCTGCTACGCGAGTCACGCGAGCTGTTGCGCCACGCGGACCAGGTGCTGGAGAGCGTTCGCGCCACGGGCCAGGGCGTGCGGTTACGCGTGGGCTATGCGCCGTCGCTGGCCAGCGGCCTGTTGTCGGCGGCGGTGGCGAGTTTTTCCCAGGCGCATCCCGGCGCGCGCATCGAGCTGTTTGACCTCTCGACCACCGAGATGCGCGCGGGGCTCGAGAACGACACGCTCGACGTAGCGCTGACCATCGGGCAGGAGGGCTCAGGGCGCGGGCTGAAATGGACGCCGCTGGTCCGCTCTTCCTGGCTGCTCGCGGTGAATCGTCGTCACGCCTTGGCAGGCCGGGCCAGGGTGAAACCCGCCGAACTGGTCCGCGAGCCGCTGCTGATCTATGGCCGGCGCGACTACCCCGAATATTGGGAAGTGATCCAAGGCTGGCTCAAGTCGCAGGGCCTTCGTCCGCGCATCGCCGGTGAACACGACGGTGCGGACAGCCTGCTGGCGGCGGTGGAATCCGGCCTGGGCGTGGCGCTGGTCAGCGCACGCACGGCGCGGCTGTTTCCCGGCCGCGTGCGGTTGAAGCAATTGGTCAATGCTCCGCCGCCGATGTGCGTCGCGGCCGGCTGCAAGGCGGAACGCGCCGAGGAAAAGCCCCTGGCCGTGTTTCTCGCTGAACTGGGCAACGCGGCGAAAATCGCAGACTGAGCAGCCTTGGCCGGCCTTTACGCACCGCTGCGTTGCGGCTATCACTACGCCGCATGAAAATCGCCACCCACATCGTCGCCGGATTGTTCGGCGTCATGTTCCTCTTCGGAGGCTGCTTCTTTTTCTTCGGCACCATGCCGCCCGGGCCGCCGGAGGACTCGCTGCCGGGCAAGTTCATGGCCGCGTTTGGCCCCACCGGCTACATGGCTTTCGTGAAGGTGTGCGAAATCATCGGCGGTGCGCTGATCATCGTGCCCAGGACGCGCAATCTCGGGCTGCTCATCCTCGGCCCCATCGTCATCAACATCCTGTGCTTCCATGCGTTCGTGGTGAAGGGCGGCTGGGGACCGGCGCACGGGTTCATCACCGTGGCTGCTTTGTTCCTGCTCTGGACCGAGCGCCGCGCGTTCGCCGCGCTGGTGAACCGTCCAGCCGAGGCGCCTTGAGTGCTGTGTGCGGCTAGGCCCCGCCTCAGCCTCACTTCGAGAACACCCACTTCACCAGCTTCGGGAGGCTCGGCGCCTGCCCCTGCGAGAGAATGCCGATGCGGAAAATCTTCGCGCTCGCCCACACGCAGCCCAGCATGAACGCCACCGTCAGCACCAGCCCCAGCGCCACTTCCCACCACGCCGGGCCGGGCGGAATCGCGATGCGCAGGAACATCAACATCGGCGTCGCCGGCGGGAAGAGCGACACACCGCGCGAGAACGGGCTCGCGGGCGATTGCAGCACCGGGATGAACATCAGGTAGGGCACCATCACCACCATCATCACCGGGAACATCAGGCTCTGCGCGTCGCGGATTTCGTTGCACGCCGCGCCGATGGCCAGGAACACCGAGCCATACATCAGCAACGCAAGGACCTGAAACACGAAGAACCACGCGAAGAGGTGGCCCGGCACGTTGCCCAGATGTCCGAACTGCCACAGCCCCCACGTGAGGCTCCCCATGTAAAGCGCCGACAACGTCAGCGACACCAGCACCGTGCCCAGCAGCTTGCCGAGCATGAGTTGGAACGGCGGCACGCTGGCCAGAAGAACTTCGGCGATTTTCTGCATCTTTTCTTCAAGCACCGTGTTCAGCAGCGCAGGCGCGCTGGTCATCACCACGAGGTAGAGGAGCACCATCCCGCCCACGGGCACGAGCATCGTGGCGATGCGGTTCTCGCGCTTGGCCTGCACCACTTCACCGGTGGTTTTCCGCTCCGCCAGGCCCAGCCGCTGCAACGGCACGCTGCGCGATAGTTCGCGCACCTGCCGCGAGTCCACACCGGCTGCCGTGAAACGCCGCTCCCGCACCTCCGCGCTCAACGTGCTCTCGATCCAGGCAGGCAGATCCTGATACGTCGGCGTCTGCGTGTGGTAGAGCACGTCCGTGCCGTTGGTCGCGCGCGTGTCGAGGACGTTCGGGCCAACGATGACGAAGGCGAACAATTCCTTGCGCCGCACGCGCTCGGAGAGTTGCAGCTCCGCAGCCTTCAAGTCGTCGCCGCTGAACTTGAACTCTTCCGGCACAAACTCGGCCTGCGGCGGCAAGTCCACCTTGAGCGACTGGCCTTTGAGGGGCACGGCCACGGACTCGCCGCCGGCGCGAATCGCGTCGTTGCGCGCCTTGGCCTTGGCCGCGAGCGAGGCGTAAAGCTGCCCGGAGCGGTCCAGCACGGCGAAGCGGCGCGGGGTGACATCGGTCTTCTTCTGCGCGTAAAACTGCGCGCCGATGGACACGGCCATGATGACCGGCACCGCCAGCACGCCGATGATGAAGGCCTTGCTGCGGACGGCGTTGAGATACTCGGTGGCGGCAACGCGCCAGACTTTGTTCATTGGGATGCGGAGCGGATGATTGGAGCAGTGCTCAATCGTGGCTGAAAGCGTTTACTTCGTGTCGAAAACTGCACGGCGAGTGGACAGAGAGTATTGAGGCTATTTGGCTTCAATTCTTTCTATGTGAATATGGTCAACCGAGCTCGGCACGCCTTCTATCCACCCAAATACCGCACTCTCCTTAGGCTTCAAAAGAGGGGTTGTGCTGGAAGTCTGCGTCCAGTTATCGCTGACACGCCAGTCTCCTTCTCGCATCACATAATGAGTGCCTAAATTCCGAATCGGTGCATCCGTCTTGTTGGTAAATCGGATATAAATCTTCCATCCGCGATTCTTTGTCTTCTCCTTCCTATGAAAAGCTGCTTCCAAAGTGGGATTCGTGACGATGCTAACAGCAAAGGTTTCGTTCTTCGTTGAGGCGGAAAACACAGTTGCTGCCAAGTGCGTCAATGCCAACGAAGCAAGCGTTGCGGCGAAGAGCCTAGCGGTCATGGGAATAGATGGTTTCTGATTTTTATTCACGCCCCCCCTCCCGTCGTCTTGGGCACCTGCATCTCCTGCAAGTCCGGTTTGGCAATGCGAATGAAGATGTCGTGGAGCGAGGGCTTGCAGACCTCGAAGTGGCGGACCGTCGTGCGCGCGGCGAGGTCGCGCAGGAGGGCTTGCGCGTCGGGGTGGCGGAGTTCCTGCGACTGGCCGAGGTCGCGCACCAGTTCCACACCGGGCAGGCCGCGCAGCAGTTCCGCACCGCCCGCGCAGCTCACGCGGATGGTGTCCTCGCCGTAGCTGCGTTGGATGTCCGCGAGCGTGCCGTCGAGCACCTTGTTGCCCCGGTAAATCATGAAGATGAAGTCGCACATCGTCTCGGCCATCGCCATGTCATGCGTGCTGAAGATGATGGTCGTGCCCGCCGCACGCAGTTCGAGGATGGCGGCGCGCAGGACTTCGAGGTTGACCGGGTCGAGGCCGGAGAAGGGTTCGTCAAGAATGAGCAGCTCAGGCCGGGCGATGACGGCGGCGATGAACTGGATTTTCTGCGCCATGCCCTTGGAGAGCGCTTCGACTTTCTTGTCGGCCCACTCGGTCAGGCCCATTTTCGCGAGCCACCTCTGAATCTCACCGGCGGCATCTGCGCGGTCCATGCCCTTGAGCGCGGCGTAATACGCGAGCACGCGGCGGACGGTCATCTTCTTGTAGAGTCCGCGTTCCTCGGGCAGATAGCCGATGCGGTCGTTCGCGGCACGTGTGCTGCGCTCGCCGAGCACCTCCACCTCGCCGGAGTCCGGGTGGAAGATGTGCAGGATGGTGCGGATGGTGGTGGTCTTGCCGGAGCCGTTGGGGCCGATGAAGCCGTAGGTGCAGCCGCGCGGGACTTCGAGCGAGAGCTGATTGACGGCAGTGTGCGGGCCGAAGGTCTTGGTGACATTGGTCAGCCGGACGGCGGGGCGCTTCGGATCGGCTGGCAGGGGCGGAGGCATGGCAGACGTCGGCAGTGTGCCGCGCGGGCGCGCGGGTTCAAGGTTCAACTCGTTGGCGGCGACACGCGCTGCCGCCAAACTTCGACGATGTGGTAGGGGCCTGGCTCGCCGCGCATCGGCTGGCCGGGCGCTTCCAGCGTGGGCGCGATGGCGAAGGCTTCCTCGGCGGTGTCGAGCAGGCAGTAGCGGTTCACTGAGACTTCGGCACCGAGAGTCCCGCAGCAAAGTGGGGAACACTCGAAGCTGGCCTCGCAGTATCGCGGAATCAAGTCGTAGCCTAGCCGCTCGAAGGAATTATCCATCGGCTGAGGAGCGAAGCCCATCACCTTGGCTCCCGAGTGGTCAGGCAGCTTGTATGTCTCAGCGGTCCCTTTGCGAAATCGGATTGGGAAGAGGCGATAGCCTAGCAACTGGCACTCTGGACGCAGCGCGCCGGGCACAACGCTCCAAGCCAGTTCCGGCGTATCAAAGACCCATTCGGCATTGTGATGCCAATGATCCACCCAGTCGAAAAGTCTGCCAAATTGGCACGCGTCCGAGCTGAAAATTTCTTCAACGTTCGAAGCCCTAAGCCAGACGGAGTTCTTCTTAATCGGCTTGGCGAAATAGCCGATGAGCTGCGGCTCCGGGATGGCTGCTTTGTCGCTCACTTGCTCTTTCCGCCCGAGGTCACGAATTCCTCTCGGCTGAGGAAGCCGTCGTTGTTCGTGTCGAACTGCGGGAAGCGGGCGGGGGCCTTGTCCGGGTCGGGCTGGTTGACGAGGAATTCTTCGCGTGAAAGCCTCCCGTCCTTGTTCTTGTCCCGTGCATCAAACATCGCATTGCGGTCCTGCTTGCCCTTCGCGGGGGCGGGCTTCGCGTCGGCGGACTTCGCAGCCCCGGCAGCGCTGATTTGTGGCTTCGCTTCGGGATGCTTCGCCAGCAGCGCGCGGAGCTTGGCAACGACTTCGGGCTGCTCAGCGGCGAGGTTCTTGGTTTCCAGCGGGTCCTTCTCGTAGTCGTAGAGTTCCAACTCGGCGGTGTCGGCAGACGCGCCGGGCTTCTTCCACTCGACCAGCCGGTGGCGTTCCGTGCGGATGGCGCGGCCCAGCACCGCGCCCTTGTCCGGCGCGCTGCGCGGATAAACGTGAATCGCGTGGTCGCGGTGCGGCGCGGCGGGGTCGCGCAACGTGGCGGAAAAGCTGCGGCCGTCCAGCCCGGCGGGCGCAGGCAGGCCGGCGAGTTCGGCGAGTGTGGGATAAATGTCCACCGTCTCGATGAGCGAAGACGTCTTCGCGCCGGCCTTCACCCCCGGCCCGGCGACGAGCACCGGGATGCGCGCGGCCTGTTCGTAGTTCGTGTGCTTGCACCAGATGCCGTGGTCGCCGAGATGCCAGCCGTGGTCGCCCCACAGCACGACGATGGTGTTGGCGGCGAGGCCGAGCTGGTCGAGTTCGGCGAGCACGCGGCCCGCCTGCGCGTCCATGTAGCTCGCGGCGGCGTAGTAGCCGTGGATGAGCGTGCGCTGGAGGTCGTCGGGCAACCGGCCGCTGGCGGGCATGTCCTTGTAGTTGCGCAGCTCGCCGCCGAATTGCGGCGCGTAGCTCGGCGCGCCAGTGGGCGGCGTCTGCGGCTGCGCGAGCTGGAAGGCGTTGCGGTCATACAAATCCCAATACTTCTTCGGCGCGACGAACGGCAGGTGCGGCTTGAGAAAACCGACGGCAAGAAAGAACGGCTCGCCGGCCTTCGCTTTCGCAGCGCGCAATCGCTGGATGGCCTCGTCGGCAATCATCCCGTCGCCATACTTGTTGTCCGGCACGTCGGCTGACTCGTAGGCCGCGCCGCGCGGGCCGTTCTTGCCGTCGCGCGCGCCATCGGTGCTGGCCGGGAGTGCGTAGCCGCCGCCCTTGGGCTTCCACGAAGGCACGCTCCACGAGTCCGCGTCGTCAATGTTCCCGTGGCCGACATGGAAAATCTTCCCGAGGCCCTCGGTGCGATAGCCGTGGCGCTTGAAGTATTGCCCAACCGTCACCGCGTCCGGCGCGGCCTTGCGGAAGTGCGTGGGCAGGTCGTAGATGCCGAGCGTCTGCGGGCGCAGACTGGCCATGAGCGCGTTGCGCGACGGCGAGCAAACGGCCTGGTTGCAGAACGCGCGGTCGAAGCGCACGCCGCGCGCGGCGAGGCGGTCGAGGTGCGGCGTCTTCGCGAGCGCATCGCCGTAGCAGCCGAGCGCGGGCTTGAGGTCGTCCACGCAGATGAGCAGGACGTTGGGCTTGGCGGCGGCGAAAGAACTCAACGCAGAGGCGCAGAGGGCACTGAGGAATGCAAAGTGTAGCGTGAACGACCGGACGGTTTTCATGGCCCAGAGCTTAACCACGATCCTGACCTCCGTAGCAACACTGCGGCCTTGGAAATCCTGCGGGAAGGAGTATGAAGGCCGACAAGCAATCGGGCTGGGCGCGCGGGTTCGCGCCTCACCGGAGGCCCTAATTAAGTCGCTGACAATGCATCTGCCGCCCAACTGGCTGGTCAGCCGAGCTACGCGAAGCCGGGCTGGACACCTGTCCCGCCTTGTTCCTCGCTTGGAAGACTGGGTGGGGCGTTTCGCCGGCAAGGCATTCCTTGCGGCGCAGTTGCTCGGCGTCTTGTCCGTGGCAGCGGCGCAGGCGCAGACCGGCGGGGTGCCGGAAGCGGGCAAGCCGGCGACGCCGATTCCTTTGGACCAGATCGGCGCGGCCGTGGCCAAACAGTATTCCGGCGACGGGCTGGCGGTGCTGGCGACGCCGGAAGGAGCACGCTTTCGGTGCGCGTTTCAGAAGCTGGAAGGCGCAGCCACCCGTGAAGGATTGTGGCTGACCTCGACGGCGGAAGGTGGCCGTGGCGAGAAGTTCCGCGTGGTGGCGGCGGCAGTCGGGCGAAACGACGGGTCGCGCACGGCGCTTCCTGCCACGGGCGAAGTGGAGGTGAAGGAGCAACTGGTCCGCTTTCTCCGCCCGGGCTTGGTGGAGGAATACAGCGTGAGCGTGGATGGTGTGCGGCAGGACTTCATCGTGGAGAGCCGTCCAGCGGGCGCGGGGCAACTGCGCGTGGAACTGGCGGTAAGCGGCGCAAAGGTGGAGTCGTTGGCAGATGGCGCGCGGCTGGTGCTGGCCGGTTCTGGGCGCAAGCTTAACTACAGCCGGCTCACGGTGAAGGATGCCAACGGGAAGGATTTGGCGGGGCGGCTCCAAGTGACCGGCCAATCCGAGCCACGCAATGCCGCATCCAAAACGGGTTTGGCAGTGCTGGTGGACGACACGGAAGCGGCCTATCCCATCCGCATTGACCCGACGTTCAGCGATGCTAACTGGGTCAGCATGGGCAGTATTTGCGGAGCTGACCAAAAAGTATTCTCTGCTGTGGTAGATGGCTCAGGCAATCTCTACATCGGCGGCGACTTCACGGTTGTGGGCGACATAGTTGCCAACCGAATTGCCAAGTGGAATGGGAGCAGTTGGAGCGCGCTGGGCTTGGGCATGAACAGCACCGTGCATGCACTGTCCGTATTGGGCAGCGACGTGTATGCGGGTGGCTTGTTCTCAAGGGCCACGAACAGTGATGGGATAGCAGTCACAGCACGGAACATCGCCAAGTGGGATGGTAGCGGTTGGAGCGCGCTCGGGTCGGGGATGGCTGGAGGCACTCCCTATCCCAAAGTGTCGGCGTTAGCGGTATCGGGCACCAATGTTTATGCTGGGGGTAGTTTCACTCTGGCAGGCGGAATCCCCGTGTATCGCATCGCCAAATGGGATGGCAGCACATGGAGCGCGCTGGGCTCAGGCATGAACAGCGACGTAGCTGCGCTCATTGTTTCGGGGAACGACTTGTATGCGGGCGGATATTTCACAACAGCGGGGGGAGTGGAAGCCAATCGAATCGCCAAATGGAGCGGGGGCACTTGGAGTCCGCTCGGCTCGGGATTGAACAGCAACGTATCCGCGGTTGCGGTGGCGGGCGGCGACATGTTTGCAGGGGGACATTTCACGACAGCGGGAGGTGTGGAGGCCAACCGAATTGCCAAATGGGATGGGACCAATTGGAGTGCGCTCGGCTCGGGAATGAACAGCTACGTGTGGGCGTTGGCAGCGGCGGGCGGCGACGTGTATGCGGGAGGGCTCTTTACGACAGCGGGTGGCGTGGTGGCAAATCGGATTGCCAAATGGAACGGGACCAGTTGGAGCGCGCTTGGCTCTGGAATGAACGAGCGCGTGTTGGCCTTGGTGGTAAACGGTAGCGACGTGCTGGTAGGGGGCGATTTCACTACTGCGGGCGGTGACTCTGCCGGCAGAATCGCGAAGTGGAACGGCAGCGCATGGAGCGCATATGGCACGGGCATTAACGGCTCGGTGTTGGCACTAACCGTGTCAGGGAGCGATGTGTATGCCGGAGGACAGTTTGTTACCATTGGTGGAGGCGTAGCGAATCACGTTGCGAAATGGGACGGGAGCGCCTGGCGTTCGCTGGGTTCCGGGGTGGGCGGTGGCAGCACTTATCCTCCGGTGGTATTCGCGCTGGCGGCAACCGGCAGCAATGTGTTCGCTGCGGGTAACTTCACCACGGCAGGCGGGATGACGGCAAACTATGTGGCCCAATGGAATGGGACCACTTGGAGCGCGCTAGGTTCAGGGATGAACTACTGGGTTTCTACCTTGGCGGTCGTAGGCAGCAATCTGTATGCGGGCGGGTGGTTCACGACTGCAGACGGCAGCGCCGCGAATTACATAGCAAAATGGGACGGCAGTGTTTGGAGTGCCCTTGGGTCCGGGATGAACGAGCGTGTGTTCGCTTTGGCGGCATCGGACAACGGGCTTTATGCGGGGGGCTTGTTCACGACGGCAGGCGGGAGTGCGGCCAATTATGTTGCCCGATGGAACGGCAGCACTTGGAGCGCACTCGGCTCGGGAGTGGATCACCCCTACACTCCTACCGTTAGTGCGCTGGCGGTATCAGGCAGCGAACTGTATGTGGGCGGCGATTTCGACGTGGCGGGCGGGATTGTGGCCAGTAACGTAGCCAAATGGAACGGCAGCATGTGGAGTGCCTTGGGTTCGGGAGTGAGCTCCAGTGTGGATACGCTGCTGGTGTTGGGTGGCGATGTATACGCGGGAGGCCATTTCATCACGGCGGGCGGCAGTGCAGCCAGTAGCATCGCAAAGTGGGATGGGAGTGTTTGGAGTTCACTGGGTTCGGGAGTGAATGGAAGCGTTGAAACGATGGCGGTCGTAGGAACTGACCTTTATATGGGAGGCACGTTTTCGATAGCAGGTGGAAAAGTCTCCGGATATATCGCCCGAGCTATTCTGCCTCCCTTCATCGTCACCACCAACGGCCCACTCTCTTTCACTTTGGTCGGACCGATCGGTTCCAACGCACTCATCCAAGCCAGCACCGATCTGCAAGCTTGGACACCCCTGCTGACCAACTCTTTGACGCGTGGTTCGGTCAACTTCACCGACTCGCTGGCGACGAATTTCCCCCGTCGCTTTTACCGCGCCCTGCTCCTCCCGTGAGCTGGTGAGGTTTTTGCATTTCGTGTGTCGGAGCTTGCCTGAACTTAACTCAACCGCAAATTCTCTCCCATGCACATGCCACGCGCCGCTTCCGCCCTTCGCGTCCTCGCGCTTGCCGCGACCTTCGCCGCCTTTACCGCCGCTGCGCAAAAGCCGCCGTATGACGTGTTTCCGCCGGCGGCCGCACCTTACTTCCGCGTGCGCTACGAAGCGCCGACCGAGCCGAAGGCGGGCGAGCTAATTTTCCCCGTCAACTACACCATCTGGATTCCGCCCGGCGTGAAGACGCTGTGCGGCGTCATCGTGCACCAGCACGGCTGTGGCGAAGGCTCGTGCAAGTCCGGCCTCACCGGCGCGTTCGACCTGCACTGGCAGGCGCTGGCGAAGAAACACGATTGCGCGCTGCTCTCGCCGTCGTATGAGCAGCCGGACAAGGCCGACTGCCAGATGTGGTGCGACCCGCGCAACGGCTCCGACGCGGCTTTCCAGAAATCCCTCGCCGACCTGGGCGCGAAGTCCGGCCATCCCGAACTGGCGCGCGTGCCGTGGGCGCTCTGGGGTCACAGCGGCGGCGGACATTGGGCCGGCGGCATGACGCTGCTGCATCCCGACCGCGTGGCCGCCGCGTGGCTGCGCTCCGGCGTGCCGCTGCTCAAGGAGGACCCGAAGCGCACCGGCATCAAGGCCCACACGCTGCCCGACGCCGCGCTGCGCGTGCCCATCATGTGCAACCCCGGCACGAAGGAAGGCGTGACTGACAAGACGAACCGTTTCGCTGGCGTTTGGCCGGCGAACGAAGCTTTCATCACCGAACTGCGCAGCAAGGGCGCGCTCGTCGGCCTCGCCGTGGACCCGCTCACCAGCCACGAGTGCGGCAACCAGCGTTACATGGCCATCGCGTGGCTCGACGCGTGCCTCGCCGTGCGCCTGCCGAAAACAGCGGGCGCGCCGCTCAGTTTGATGCCCTCCGAGAAAGCGTGGATTGCTCCGCTGCTCGCGCAGGAAGCCGTGCCCGCCGCGAAGTTTTCCGGCGACCCTAACAAGGCCGGTTGGCTCCCGAACGAAGCCGTCGCGAAAGCCTGGATGGCTTACGTGAAGGACACCGCGCTGCCCGACACCACGCCGCCGCCCGCGCCCACGAACCTGCGCGTAACTGGCAACCAGCTCACGTGGCAGGCCGAAGCGGATTTGGAGAGCGGCCTCGCGGGCTTCATCATCGAGCGGGACGGAAAGGAAATCGCCAAGCTGCCCGAGCAGCCGAAGAACCCGTTCGGCCGGCCGATTTTCCAAGGCCTGCAATACAGCGACACCCCTGCCCTGCCGCTCGTGCCGATGAGCTACACGGACAAAACCGCCGAGCCGGGCAAGACGCACACTTACCGCGTCATCGCGGTGAACACGGTGGGGCTGAAGTCGAAGTAGCGGCGGACCCCGAATTCGCACCTGACAACCACCGCATCGCCGGGCTACGTTCCACACATGAGCTTCACCGACGTTCTTCAGGAGCTTCCAGCCTTCACCTTGTCCGAACGACAACTGTTGGTGCGCCGCGCCTTGGAACTGGACGACGCCGGATTATCCGCTGAGGACCAAGCAGTGGTGGAGAAGCGATTGGCCGAGCATCGGAAGAATCCCGCATCCGCCGTGCCGCTGGACGAGATGAAGTCCCGACTGCGCACGCGCTTCGGCAGATGAACTGGCGGATTGTCATCCGCCCGGAGGTGGCACAGGACGTGGCCGAGGCCGCCGACTGGTATGAGGCGCGGCAGCCGGGGCTTGGTGCGGAGTTTGTGGAGGAGGTCATCCGCGTGTGGGACGCACTCGAAGAAAATCCATTGCTCAACTGCCGTCGTCATCCCACGAAGGACATCCGCTGGCGCTACCCGGACCGCTTCCCCTATCGCGTCATCTACGAAGTGCTCGACTCGGAGCAAACAGTGGTCGTCGCGGCTGTGCTCCACGCTGCGCGACATGACCGGCAATGGCAGCGGCGGTTTTGACCATTCCCTCCGCTCGGGGAAGTTAGCGTAGCTACCGCTTCGCCTTGACTGCGAGCGAGCCACCGGACGGGACCGCCTCAGGCTGCTTCGCGAGGAGGGCCCGGAGTTGCGCAACCACAGTGGGCTGCGCTGCCGCGAGGTTCTTCGTTTCGCGCGGGTCTGCTTCGTAATCGTAAAGCTCGAACTCCGCTGTGTCCGCTGGCGCGCCGGGTTTCTTCCACTCGATGAGGCGATAACGCTCCGTGCGAATCGCGCGGCCCATGCGGTCGCCGCGCGGGTAGGCGTGATAGGCGTGGTCGCGGATGCGCGCGGACGGGTCGCGCAGCACGGGCACGAGGCTCACGCCGTCCATTCGCTGCGGGCCGGCGGGTTTGGGCAGGCCGGCGAGTTCGGCGAGCGTGGGGAATATGTCCACGGTCTCGGCGGGTTGCTTCGTGGCCGCACCGGCCTTCGTCACACCGGGCGCGACGATGACCAGCGGGATGCGGTTGGCCTGCTCGTAGTTCGTGTGCTTGGTCCAGTAACCGTGGTCGCCGAGATGCCAGCCGTGGTCACCCCACAGAACGATGAGCGTGTTCTGCGCGAAGCCGAGTCGGTCCAACTCGTCGAGCACGCGGCCGAGCTGCGCGTCCATGTAGCTCACGCAGGCATAATAGGCATGGATGAGGTCGCGCTGGGTCTTTTCCTCGCGGAGATTTTCCACCGAGAGCGGGTCGTAGTTCACAATCTCGCCGCCGACCTTGCCCGCGAACTTCGGAGCGCCCTCGGGGTCGCGCTGGTCGGGGGCGAGGGAAAACTTCTTCGGGTCGTGCAGGTCGAAATACTTCTTCGGCGCGGTGAGCGGCAGGTGCGGCTTCACGAAACCGAGCGCGAGAAAGAACGGCGTGCCGAGTTCCTTCGCCGCGCGGAGGCGTTGGATGCCCTCATCGGCGATGCGGCCATCGGCGTAGGCGCTGTCGTGCACGTCGGCGCTCTCGATGGCCGCGCCGCGCGGGAGCGATTTGATTTCGCCGAGCTTTTGGTTGGTGAAGTAAGCCTCCTCGCGTGTGAGCTGGCCGTTGGCGGAGTTCTTCGGGTCGAGATACTCGACGACTTTCTCGATGCGCGTCGGGACACTCCACGACGCAGCGTCATCGCGGTTGCCATGGCCGGTATGGAGGATTTTCCCGACGGCCTCGGCGCGGTAGCCGTGCCGCATGAAGTGCTGCGTCATCGTGACGGCGTCCGGGACGGCAGTGCGGAAGTTGCGGTCCAAGCCGTAGATGCCGAGCGACGTCGAACGCGAGCCGAGGAGCAGGTTGTTGCGCGACGGCGCGCAGACGGACTGGTTGCAATACGCGAGGTCAAAGCGCATCCCGCGCGTGGCGAGTCGGTCAATGTTCGGCGAGAGCGCGAGCTTGTCGCCGTAGCAACCGAGCGCGGGCTTGAGGTCGTCAACGCAGAGGAGGAGGACGTTCGGCTGTGCAGAAAAGGCCAAAGGGCAAAGGCAAAAGGCTAAGAGGAAAATGCCAAATTGCTTCATGCAGCTTTCCTTGGACTTTAGCCTTTGAACTTCAAGTTTCATTTTTGAGCTTCCCGCAGCTTGGCACCAAGCTCGCGGACTTGTTCGAGCGGGTCACGTTCCAGCGACGGAGCGAGCTTGCCGACATCCTTCAGTGATACTTCGATCGTGTAAAATACTCCGTCGTGTTTCGGGTTTTCCACGAAGTGACCACGACGTTGATTATCCAGCTTCTTGAGATCCACCTCCTCAAGCCGCCCATCCACGACGTGGACAAAACCCGGAGTTGTCAGCACGTGGTAGTCCGGCTCGCTGCGCACGCAGTAGGGACCGAGATAGCGCAGGTTGTTAGCCGATGGCTGTTCGCGATACGAGGCGAGGTCGGCCAGGCAGTCGGCGCAGAAGTCGCGCTGCGGCATGACCGGGCCGGGCAGCAGGAGTTTCGACAAGCGAATTTCCAATACTTGATTCATCAAGCAATGGAGATTGGTGCAATGCACCCAATCGCCATGCGCCGGATTCCCACAAAGCCCGAGCACGTGACCGGCCTCGTGAAGCACCAGGCGGCGGTTGAGGTCGCCCGTGCCGGGGAGCCACAGAGCCTTGCGCATGTAGGCGCGGTTGATGAACACCGCGCCGGGAAACGGACGGCGCAGGGTTTCCGGTTGGCGCGATGCCAGGCCGGTCAGGCGGCTGTCGTAAAAGAGAAAATAGACAAACGCGGCGTTCATGCTTTCCGGCCCGTTCAAATGCAGTTCCGCCAATGCCTTGTGGGACTTGCCCTTTGCCTCACGGCGGGGAATCGCCTTATCCACGCGCACCGTCACGCCTCCGGGCTTGCGGCATTGCACTTCGAAGAATTTCTTGAGCGACTCAAGTTCCGCCGCCGTCGGGCCAGCGCCTTCGACATGGTCAACTTCGATTTCCAAACTTCGATAACGAGCGTCGGAGGCCAGCAGCAGGTGCGGTTTCCAAAAGGAATCCTTTCCAACTTCCGCCCTGATTTCCGCACTCGTCAAAGCTGGAGTGCTACGACAGCCGGCAGACAGCGAGGCCACGAGCGCCATTGCGCCCAAAGCGAATCTCAGAAACGCATTGCCTGGTCGAGGTGGATGAGATTTGCGGCTCATAAATAATGGTTACTTCGATCGAGGCTTCTTCCCGGACTTCGGCGTGGGTTGCGAACCTTCCACGCCCAGCTTCGCTCCGTTGTCTTGTGGCAAGGTTGCGTTCCAGGCCAGCACGGACTTCTTGAGGCGCGCAACGACTTCCGGCTGCTGCGCGGCGAGGTTGGTCGCTTCGGCGGAGTCGGTGGCGAGGTTGTAGAGTTCGGGCTTCGCGCCGTCGTAGTCGCAGAGCAGTTTCCAATCGCCGTCGCGCACGGCGAGGTCGGGCAACGGGCCGGAGCCGTAGGCGGTCTTGCGGTCAGGCGGACGCCGCCAAAAAAGCGGCGCAGTGCGGGACACGGCGCTTTTGCCGAGCAGCACCGCCGCGAGGTTTTCGCCATCAAACTTCACGTCCGCCGGCGCGGTGATGCCCGCGATGGCCAGCAGTGACGGCGCGAGGTCAAACGCGGCGAAGACGGACGTATCATTCTTCGTGCCCGCCTTTGCCTTCGCCAGCAAACCCGGGCCCCACGCGACGAGCGGCGAGCGCGTGCCGCCTTCGTAGAGCGTCGCCTTGCTGCCGCGGAACGGCGCGGTGCCCGCGCCCGGCTCGTGGCCGTTGTCGGAGCAGATGAGGATGAGCGTGTTGTCGCGCAGTTCGGGCGTGGCGCAGATGTGGTCGAAGAGCCGGCCGAACTGGCGATCCATTTCTTCGAGCACGGCGAGGTAAAGGCGGCGCTTGCTGCCGTCACCCCACTTCGCGGTCGGCGGCCAGAACGGGCTGTGAACGTCATCAGGCCAGAGGTTCACGTAGAAGGGTTTGCCGGCGGCGGTGGCGCGGTTGATGAACGCCACGGCGGCATTTGCGAAACCGGCGGTGAGTTCGCTGCGCTGCATCCAGATGACCGGCCCGCCGAGGCGCTCGGCGTCGCCCCAGATGCGGCCGGGCTGCGTGTCGCCGGGCTTGAGCGTCATCGGCAGGAGCTTCGCGCCCATACCCTCGAAGTTGGTGAGCGACTCGTCGAAGCCGTAATCGGTGATGGGCGGCGCGTCGGCGACATCGCGCTGGCCGCCGAGGTGCCACTTGCCGAAATGGCCGGTGGTGTAGCCGTTTTGCTTGAGAATGCGCGCGAGCGTCGGGGCCTTCGGGTCGAGCCAGTTGGCGACGCCGCGCCGCTCGTTGTCCGCGCGGTTGTTGAGGTAAGACGTGATGCGCCAGCGTTGCGGATACTGCCCGGTCACGAGCGCGCAACGCGAAGGCGAGCAGATGGGCGAGTTCACATAGAACTGCTCGAAGCGCAGTCCCTCGGCGGCAAGCCGGTCAATGTTCGGCGTCTGCGCGTCCTTGTTCCCGAAGCAGGAGAAATCGCCCCAGCCCATGTCGTCGATGAACACCATGATGATGTTCGGGCGTGTGGGCGCGGCCACAGCATTCAACGCGGGAATGCAGAGAGCGCAAAGAAGCGCGAAGAAGGACTGTCGATGTCTCATTTTCGGATTGGGTAGACCGTAACGGCAACCGTCGCTCCGAGTGCGGTGATGCGAGCCAGAGTTGCAGGTGAAATCTTAAGCTCGAGCGTTGGCTGCGAAATGCCTGACTCGATTCCGATGTCGAAAGTCCTTCGGCTCGCCTCCCGCCAAAGCCTCGCAACCTTAGGAGGCATCGCTTCGAGCAGGTCGCAAAAACGCGCGAGTAATTGCTCCGGCGATCGACGCATGGTGACTAACTCAAGCGCGGCTAAGAACTCTTCCGCTTGGCGGTCGCAGTAAAGCACGCTGACTTTCTTTGACCCGAAGGACTTTGCGAACTCGGATAGGTCTGATTGGGAAAGCACTTCCAAATCCACGTTCAGAAACTGCGGCGGCTCGGGTTTTGGATTCATTGCTCGTTGGCCTTTAACTTTTTGGGCTGGTCACCGATTTCGGCCTTGGGGCCGAAACTGTTCGGATCGCTCAACAGGCGTGGCTCGGCGAAATGTTTTTGCTGGTCGCCTTGGGACTTCATCCATGCGTCGAGGTCGGCGCGGAGCGTGGCGAGTTTGGCGGCGTGCTGCGGGTCGGCGGCGAGATTGCGTTGTTCGGCGGGGTCGGTGGTGAGGTCGTAGAGTTCCTCGGCGGGGCGTGCGTGGTAGCGTTTCAGGATGGCGGCGGCGGACGCGTTGGTCTGCGCGGCGGTTTCCCACGTCGAGAAGAAGGCGCGCTGGCCGAGGCGGCCGGCTACGAGGTCAATGTGCGTGGTGAAGGCGAACTCGGGGTGCAGGTTGCGGATGTATTTCCAGCGGTCGTCGCGGACGGCGCGGGCGGGATAAACGTTGAAACGGTTGTCGTTGGCGTGCGTGGTGAAGATGCGGTCGCGGTGGGTTTGAGTCGTGCCGCGCAGCACGGGGAGGAAGGAACGGCCGTCAAGGTCGGCGGGAGCTTTGCCACCGGCGACTTCGAGGAGCGTGGGGAGGAAGTCCACCCACTGCACCATCGCGTCGGTGCGGGTGCCGGGTTTCACCACGCCGGGCCACGCGACGATAAGAGGCACGGCCACGCCGGACTCGTAGAGGTTCCATTTGCCGTAGGGCCATTGCGCCCCGTGGTCGGCCGAGAAGAGGATGCAGGTCTCCTTCGGCAACGTCGCCTGCACCGCGTCGAGCACGAGGCCGAGGTCAGTGTCGGCGCGGGTGACAGCAGCGGCGTATTTCGCCCGCCAGGCGCGGGTGGCGGGGGTGTCAATGCTGCCAGCGGGCAGCGGGAGTTTTGCGGGATCGTAGGCGGAAGTTTCCTCGGGCCACGGGACGTGTGGCCAGTTGCTGCCGATCATCAGGCAGAGGGGTTTGGCACCAGCGCGTGGGCGGGCTTTCAGCCAAGCAATGGCGTTGGTGATGGCGGTGTGTTCGTGGAAGCTGTCGTTCGCGAAGTGGTCGAACCCGTAGTCCGCGGTGTGCTTGTAGTGCGAGACCTTGCCGAACGCGACGACCTCGTAGCCAAGTTCCTTGAAGTGGGCGGGCCATTTCTTCAGCTCGGCGCGGGGCTTGGAGTGGTTCGCCTCTGCGCCGTTGCGGGCGGGCATAAGGCCGGTGAGCAACGCCGCGCGGCTGGGCGCGCAGCTCGGGGAGGCGACGTAGGCACGGGTGAAGGTCATCCCCGCGTCCGCGAGGCGCTGCATGTTCGGCGTGCGGATGCCCTGCCCGCCGTAGGGCGTGGAGTCGAGCCGGCCCTGATCATCCGTCAGAAACACCACGAAATCCGGGCGGGCGACGGCCGACCACACCCATGCAAAAGCACAGATGACGGCCAATAATCTGAGATGGAAGTCAGACAGCCTGCGCAACGTGAAACCAGAACATGAAGATGGCATGACACAAGTGTCAGATGCGTCGCCCCATGCGTCCAGCGTGGGAACCGGAGCTCGATGCACAGGCGGCTATCGGATTTGCACTGCCGCTTAAGGGCGGAATTCAGCCGACCTTGCGTAGTTTGGTGATGCGCCCGGTATTGACCCACTCGGCGACGAAGATATTGCCATCGGCGTCAAAACAGGCGTCGTGCGGGTGGAGGAACTTGCCGGAGACCCAGCCTTCGCCCTTCTCCTCGCGGCGGAGTTTCATGCCGTCTTTCAGCACGGCCGCGCGCCACTCGGGGTCTTCGCCGAGGTGAGTGATGACCTTGTCGTCCTTGTCCAAAAGCGTGATGCGGGCACTGAGATCGGGGACAAGCAGCACGTCGCCGCGCGAGTCAATGTTCGCGGGGAGGATGAAGCCATCAAGGGTCTTGAGGTGCTGGCCATCGAGCGTGAACCACTGGAGGCGCTTGTTCGCGCGGTCGCAGACGACGACGGAGGGCTTGCGTCCGGGGCGGTCGTCCAGCCAGACGCCGTGCGAGGTCTGGAATTGGCCGTTTTCCTTGCCCACTTCGCCGAACATGGAGAGCCACTTGCCGGCTTGATCGTAGCGGTGGATGCGATAGGTGCCGTAGCCATCGGCAAGGTAGAAGCCACCGTCAGGCAGGAAGGCGAAGTTGGTGGGCAGAAAGGCGTCGCGGCCCCAGCGCTTCGTGGGCTTGGTGTCTTCGCCCTCGGGGTAGAGCTTGGATTCCATCGGGGCGAATTTTTGCCAGACGGTTTCGCCCTTGAGGGTGAGTTTGGCGAAGCTCTTCACCTGCTGGTAGGCGGCCACCCAGATGAACTGCTCCTTGCCTTCGGTGCGGATTTCGATGCCGTGACCGCCGCCTTGGAACTGCTGGCCGAAGGCGCGGATGAACTTGCCTTCACGGTCAAAGACAAAAATGGACGGGTGGTCCTTAAGGTTCTCGCGGCCCTCGTGGATGACGTAGAGATTCTGGTCGCGATCCACGGCCACGTTGTGGGTGGTCTGCCACGTGAATTTGGCCGGAAGCTGGGCCCAGTTGTGGAGAACCTCGTAACGGTGGCCTTCCACGCCGATGACCGGATTTTTGGGGGCTGACTTCTGCGCCGTGAGGACGCGTGGCGCGGTTAGGGCGGCAGCGGTGGTGGCGAGGAAATGACGGCGCGACAGAGGGAAACTCATGGCAGTAGGTCAGTGTGAAGGTGGTCAACTGCTGGACAGTGTAAGCACTCATGGTTCCAGTGCAACCCCGACGTTCAATCCATGAATTTGGTGAGGGATAAGGAGTGCGAAAATGAGCTTTTGTTTCCGGGGAACTTGTGACATAACGTCGACTGGTTTTTCCGCACAGGATGTGCGGCCCAATGCAGAACAGATGACCATCTCGATATACATCGTTTGCGGTATACTGGGCTTCCTGGTCGCCTGGGGCTTCATCCCGTTGATCCTGGAGTTCTCCCGTCGAATGGCGAGACTGCAGCGGGACAAGTGCTTTCACCATGGTAACGCCGCCCCCATCTCCAGGCTGGGCGGCGTGGCGATCGTCGCTGCATTCGTGGTGTGTATGTTTTCGGCCGCGCGCGCGAGCGGTGAGTCCATCCCATTGGGAACGATGAACGTGCTCCTGGGGTCGCTGGCCATGTTTGCTCTCGGCCTGCTGGATGATCTGAATCCAATCGGTGCGCGACTGAAACTTGTGGGGCAAATCGTGATCAGCGGCATCGTGGCTTGGGGGGGCTCCACCTTGGAATGCATGACCAACCCCCTAAGTGGCACCAGCGTGGAGGTGAACTTCTTTGCCGGGTGGGCCGTTTCGGTCTTGTGGCTCGTAGCGCTGACCAACCTGATCAACATCATCGACGGCATAGACGGACTCGCCGGGGGCATTTCGCTTATGCTCATGGTGCTCCTGGCTTTTTCCACTGCCGGTGGGTCCGAATTCTTGGTGATGCTTACCCTAGGAATGATCGGAGCTCTGGTGGGGTTCCTGTATTTCAACTTTCCACCCGCCCGCATCTACATGGGTGACGGAGGAGCCTATTTCCTCGGCTTCTTGATTGGAGGGCTAACGCTCGTCACCTCCCAGAAGGGCACCGTGGCTGCCGCGTTGGTCGCCCCTGTCTTTGCCTTGGCCCTGCCCATCATTGATGTGGCAATGGCCATCGTGCGGCGCGCACTCAAAGGTTTGCCCGTGTTCCGGGCGGATCGGCGGCACATCCACCATCGACTGGTGGAGTCGGGGTTTTCTCATCGCAGAACCCTGCTCACCTTGTATGTGGTCTCGCTGCTGTTCTTGCTGATGGCATTCGGCGTATTCTGGTCACAAGGGCGGCTGGTTCCCCTTTTTCTCGGACTCTCCTTCCTCGTGGTCATCTACATCGTCCATTCCTTCGGACTGGTTTCCTCAAAGTATTCGCTGCAGTCATTTTGGCGTGAACTCCAGTCCATGCGGCGCGAGTCCCGCTACACTATGCTGCTTGCCCAATGGCTGGAGCTGGAGGCGGAACGCTGCCAGTCCCCTGAGGCGCTCTGGGAGAATTTCGTGTTCATTGCGGCGAAACTCGATCTGGCCGAGGTAAAACTTCACATGCGGGACGGGCTGCTGGCCTGGCGGGATCCACGCCTGTCAGACTCGGTGGAGTTGATTCGTAAGCGTCACGACTTTCACGGCTCCACCATCGTTGGCTTGGAAATGTATGCCCAGCCCAACAAGGATTTGCCCAAGGTGTTTGAGATGAAATGCGAACTGGCGGCCGAGGCTTGGTTCAAGGCGGCCTCACGTTGGCGAACGGCGCACAACGCCGAATTCCATCTCTCACCCAACGGTAATCGCCTGGTTGCGGTCCGGCCGGCCTTACTGTAATCCCGACCTCATTCAGCGGGCGGGGATGCTGCCGGCACATGCCTCCTCAAGCACCGAGAGGTAGCGCCCGGTGGTTTTTTCCCAAGAAAAGCCCGCGGCGTGGCGCAGCACTGCAGCGTGATCGGTGGGTTCAAGCAAGGTTTGTCCCAAGGCTTTCTCCAATGCATCAGCATCCGAGTTTGGCACTAGCCGTCCAAGACACTCTTTGTCCAGCACTTCGGATACCCCTCCCACGCGGGTAGCTACCGCGCGCAAGCCGCAGGCGAACGCTTCCAGCAGCACGTTGGGAACTCCTTCCTGCTTGCTGGGCAGGCACAGGACATCGGCTGCCTGCATGTAGCGGGCCACGGTTGCCGAGTCTTGGCGGCCCATCAGCCGAACACTTTCGCCACAGCCCAGCCGGGTGGCGAGCCTGCGAACCTTGGCCTCCAACGGTCCGGTGCCGACCATCACAAGTTCGCACGGCTCGGCGGAGGTGCTGCGAAGCCGGGCAAAGGCACTGATCAGCAGCAGGGGGTTCTTTACCGGAAGAAAATTGCCCACATACAGGACAATTTGGGCGTCCGTCGGCAGCCCCAGTGCCTGTCGAGCCACAGCCGGATCTCCGGGGCGGAAAACCTGCGTGTCCACGCCGTTGTGGATGGGGCGAAGCTTAAGGAATGGAACTCCGGCCTCGTGCAGCCGGGTTGCCAGATCCTTGCTCCGCGTGATGGTGGCGGCCGCCCGGCTCAAAGCCTGCACGATGATGTGTCGCCGCAATGGCATTTGCAGGTAACCATGCACGTCCGTGCCTTGGGCGATGGCTACCAGCGGTGCCTGCAACTCCACGTCCAGCAAATCCAACGCACAGGCATCGGGGTAAACCCATGCTCCCAAAGCCACATCGAACGGGAACTCGGCCCGCAGTTTCCGCACGGGGTTGCGGAGCGCCCGGGCCATCAGGCGATGGTTCCAGGGCCCGCCAAACTTGGGCACATAGAACGTGCGGACGTAAACTGGCTGGAATCCCCGGTCTTCCTCCCTGGGCACCCGGCCGCGCCAGCTCTTGAAGGGCAGCATTGGTCGCGGTGAGATGACGCGTATCTCACAGTGGGGCGCGAGCTGGTGCAGCACCTGGGCGTTGATCTGTCCGTGACCGGGGGAGGCCGCGTCGGGGAACAGGTTCGACACGAAGAGGATCTTCACTCGCGCTCCTTCGGAACGCTCCAATCGAACCACCGCCAGTGCACGCCGCCCTCATCTCGGGTGCGCTTGGCGATGCCGAAGAAAAAGGCGGCCTGGGTGTTGGTCGGGCTGCTTTCCCAGCGCGCCAGGTTCCAAAGCAGCGAACGGCTTTCCGCGCCGGTGATAGGATTCTTTTCCTGTCGATAGAGGGCCCAGACCGGCGACCAGTTTCGCTCAATTGACTTGTTGCCTAGCGTGAGTGGCTCCAGCAGCGCAAGGGCCTGAAAGCGTTCGCGTCCGTCGAATTCCCGGCGAAAGGTGAAAAACGGCCAGCAGTCGGTCTGGGTCTTGGACTTCCCGGTCACCGTGTTCCGTTCGATCGTGTCGCTGAAGGCAAAGATCAGCCACCGGGTGCGCTCGCGATCCAAGGGCGCGGCCTGGGCGCGATTGTATTTGTAAAGCGGCCACAGGATGAAATCGCTGGTCAGCACGGAGTTGGTGGCATGGCTGTAAAATGGCCAGACCCGGTTCATGTGCTTGCCTTCGCCGCGGGCGAAACCCACGAACGGCCACGGCAGATTCCATTCGCGGTATTTCTTCTCGCGGTCGGTGGTCACCGTGAAGAACGGCCACGCATAGGTCGATGAATCCCGGTTGGGCGAGCGGTAGTGGCTGTAAAGCGGGAGCAGAGCGTGTTGGTGGACGGGGTTTGTCGAGCCGATGCCGTTGTGCTGGTTGAAGAAGAACGGCCATGCGATGAACAACCGGTCATGGCCTGGAGTGAGTTGCTCGAGATCAAGGTAATTGGTGCTGGTGAATGGATCGCGGTGTTCGTGACCCAGGAGCGGCCAGAATTGCCAGCCCTCCAGCTGTTTCCCGTGACGGAGATGGATGAAGGGAAAGAGGTAATTCTCCGTGACTACGTCTCGCTTCACCGTGCGCGAGTAGAGCGGAAACAGACGAAGCTTGATTTCGTCCCGGAGCAGTCGGTTTTTCATCGTGCCCCAGAACGGCAGCACCGCGGTGTAGTTCTGCGCCGGATCCGCAGACCGGCTTTGAAAATAGAAGGGAAACACCGTGAACTTGTCCACAGACTGGTCCTCCTGGACTTTTCCGCCCGAGAAGCTCAACAACTGGATCAGGTGCCAACGATACTCGGCTCCGAAGCGGTCATAGGAGAGCACCGGATACAGGAAGTCATATTCCTCCATCTCCACGTCGGGTTTGACGGTGCGGGAAAACAGCGGCGGAATCGCCCACGTCCTTTGCCCCTCCGACTCCTCGCGGTAGTGAAACGGTCCCAGCCACTCCACCCGCTTTCCGGTCGCCAGCGTGAGGCTGAACTCATGGGCCAGCGGACCGGCAGTCCATTCACCGGCACAGCATCGGATACTGGCGATGCTCAGCAACAGGAACGCCAAGAGGCGAAGCCGCATCAGGCGACAAGGGGTTGCAGTGTGATAGACCACGCGGGTGGGATGTTAGGAGAGCTGCGTAATGGGTCAAGTGTGCCAACCAAGACAATCGCGAAAGGAGCTTTGGCGGGAATTGAGACCCCAATATCGTTACCGGACAGGAGAATGTCGCTGAATCTGCGTATTTGACAAATATTCACAAATAATTAGGGTGACTCGTTAGTTGGTTGAGGTTCCATTTGACCTCGGTTCCTCACAGCCCAGTGGCGGTGGTGCATTACCGTCACTGGGCCTTTTCTTTTCGCCAGCCCATCCGGAGTAGCAACTGCAGCACTGCGGGCAGGAAAGTAAGTGCAGCAATCATGCAAGTTGCCGTGCCGACCGCCATCACGTAGCCAAGGCTCTCGATCCCTTGATGCTTCGCGAGGATCAGGCTGCCAAAGCCGGCGATGGTAGTGAGCCCCGAAACTAGCACGGCCAAGCCAGTGCTGCGGGCCAGTATGCTCGGGTTCTTTTCCTCAGAGAACCGGTTAAGGATGTGAATGCCATTGGTCACCCCGATGCCCACTACCAGTGGCAGTGTCATGATGTTGGCCGGATTGAAGGGAATGCCCGCCCAAGCCATGAATCCGACCATCCATATCGTTCCAATGGCCACCGGCAACAGCGACAGCACCACGCAGACCAGCGAGCGGAAGTGGAGCAATACCATGATGGCGATGGCCGCCGTGGCATACCATGCGGCCTCCACGTAGCTGTTCCTGAGCAAAGTTGTATACTCCAGCAACTGCACCGGCGTGCCGGTTACGTTCGGGTCCACCGTTCGCAGTTCCTTCACGAACGCTTCCTGAGGCGAACGTTGCCAGACATCCGCTTTGGGGAAAACTTGCAGCAGATACTTGCCGGTCACCCCGATGAAGCGATTGCGCAGGGCCTCCGGCAAATCCTCCGCCCGCAGCGGACTGGCCTGCTGGCTGGCCAGCGCAGCGAACGTGTCCGCCAAATCATCGAGCAGGGCCTGCTGATACAATGCCGTCTGCTGGGCAGCCACGGCCGGTGGCGTCGCTACCAGCGCATTACGCCATGCCTGCACCGCGTCCTTGAGCGACTTAAACTGCCCGGCCAGCTTCAAGTCACCCTCCTTGCGCACCAGATCTTCCGCCGCACCGACGAAGCCCTGGAATGAAAACAAGACCTGCAAAAGCTCGGGCACGTTGGCCGGCTGAGGATCCAACGGAGCAAACTTCACCGCGGTCGCGTCGGTTCTGATCTGATTGATGAGCGCAATTTTCGGGGTCGCGTCATCGCCTAGGAACTGGCTCATGGAGCGCACATTGGCGACGGTGGTAAGGTTCGTCAGCCGTCGCTCCAGCTCGGCCGCCTGCTGAAGGTTGGTAGCCACAACCGCTCCAAACAGGACGGAGTTCGAGGCCGTATTGATGAGCTTTTTCTCGAAAACCACCGCCGGAAGGCCGGCTGACTGCATGTTTAGGAGGTTGTAGTCAAAGTAAACCCTGTCGAACCGGGCAAAGCTCAGCGCACATAAGCCCGCGGTCACCGCCAGCACCGTTCCCGGCCGGTTCAGCCAGATGCGCTCGATGCGCTCGCGGCGGTCCACGGGGGGGGCGACGTGGTCGATGGCGTTCTGCCTGCCGCGCAACAGCAGCACGGGCAGCAACGTCATCATGGGCACCAGGCAGATGAGCAGCCCGCCGCCCGCGATGATGCCCATTTCCTGAATCCCTTTGAAATTCGTGATGCCCATGGCGAAGAACGCCGCCGCCGTCGTGGCGGCGCCGGTGAAGATGCCTTGCCCGGTGTTCACCATCGCCAGCGTGATGGCCTCGCGCTCGGATTTGCCGAGCCGGAGTTCCTCCTCATAGCGCGCGACCAAATGCGCCCCGAAGTCAATCGCCAGCCCCACGAGCATGGGCGCAAAGGTGATGGTCAGGATGTTCAGGTGCCCGACCGTCAGCGTGGTGTAGCCCATCGTGTAAACCAACCCCACTACCAGGCACGCGTTCGCCTTAAGTGGCCGGCCGGTCTCCGCGTAACCGTAAATGAAGATGAGCAGCACCAGCACGAGCGACACGACGGTTGCCACTGTCGTGTCCACCTGCGACTGAGCCATCTCGTCAAACTCCAGCACCGCCTCGCCCGTCACGCCCACGCTCACGCCTGGCACCTCGCGCTGCGTCTCCTCCACCAGCCTGCGAAGCCGCTCCACGGCATCGCCATTCAACTCTTCGCTTTTGGCGTGTGCGGTGACCAGATACATCCGGCCATTGCCGAACGTGATATACATTTCACGCTCCGCCTCCGGTCCACCGCCAAAGAGCGCGCTCACGCCCGGCGATGGGGGCCGGCCTGGCCGATGCAGGCCGTCGCGCGCCTCGTTCACGATGCGCTCCAGCGCCGGCAGCGCACCCAGCATGGATTCGTTTTCCGCATTGGCCTCCTGCTTGGCCGTCCGGAACTGCCGGTTCAAGATGGAAAAAAGGGAGACCAGGTTCGTGGCGCGCGAGAAGTTTTGGATGAAGGGCTGGTAGTCCTTCACCCTCTTCTGCAGCTCTGAAAGGTCTTCCGGCGGCACGAACAGCAGCGCCTTGCTGCCCATCAGCTTGAGGTCGCCCTTGTAGAAGACATCCTTGAAAAGGTTCGTCTCCGCCTCCAGCCGGGCGCCGAGCCGTTCCACAAACTGCCGGTTCTTGTCCTGCCGGTCGCTCTCCACGACCACCACCAAGTCGTCTTGGTCAGGGAACTCGTCTTTGAACGCGAGAAAGTTCCTATGATAGAGCTTGTCTGCCCCAACCAGGTCATTCCGGCTGGTGCTGAACTCCAAGTGCCTCACCGTGTAGAGCAGACACACGGCGAACAAAGCCATCTGTGGATAGAAGAACGCGCGGGGATGCGAGCACACCGCCTGCGCCAGCCGGGTAAGGAGGCGTTGCACAAATGATTGCTTGGGCGGTTCGGCGGCCACGGTGCAATTGCGTTTAAGGCCGGGTATAATGCATCAGGGTCGGGGGTGATGTCCAATCCGAGCATCGCGGCCTGCTCCACCACTCCCGCGCTCGACTTCCACCTTCCCAGCCGCCACCCTCCTCCGTCGTGAAGCAGACGATTGTCACATTGGACCTGGAAGGCGTTCTCGTCCCTGAAATCTGGATCGCCGTTGCAGAAAAGACGGGGATTCCTGCGCTGCGCCGCACTACGCGGGACGAGCCGGATTACGGCAAGCTCATGCGCTATCGCATTGGCATCCTCGATCAGCACGGGATCAAACTCTCGGACATTCAGGCGGTTATCGGCACGCTCCGCCCGCTGCCCGGGGGCAAGGAGTTCCTCGACGAACTCCGCGCGCTCACGCAAGTCCTCATTCTGAGCGACACCTTCGAGCAGTTTGCCCAGCCCCTCATGCGCCAGCTCGGCTGGCCTACGCTGTTCTGCCATCGGCTCCTCGTCGAAAGCGACCGCATCACTGGCTACGAGCTTCGCATGGCCGACCAGAAGCGCCAATCGGTCCGCGCCCTGCAACTGCTTAATTACCGCGTCCTCTCCGCCGGCGACTCCTACAACGACACGGCGATGCTCCTGCAGGCTGATCAAGGGTTCCTGCTGCATGCGCCGGATAATGTGAAGCGCGAGTTCCCCCAATTCCCCGCGCTCGATTCCCATGGCGAGTTGATGGCGCGTCTGAAGCAGGCGCTGGCCTGATCTTCACTCGCCCTGCGCCCGGGGATTTTGCCCTAGATTGCGCTTGAGCGGGCGAAGACCGTTTGGCTTAATCCCGTCCCCGCGCGAGTGCGCAGGCCGGTGGTAGGATACCCAAGTGGCCAAAGGGGACTGACTGTAAATCAGTTGGCTCACGCCTTCGCTGGTTCGAATCCAGCTCCTACCACCATCTCCCCCCAACCCCATGCCCCGGCCCAGTCCGAGGGTTTTTCTTCCTCAGATGGCAAGCGGCGGGAGGCGGGCAGGAAGAGGTTTCTCGGGGCCCATGGTTTGGCGGGGATGAACCGACCAGCGCAACAGCCGACGCCGGCTTCCACTAGTTTTCCCTTTTCACCAAGTCGGCGGGGACTAAAGTTCCCCATGCCTTCGGACTTCGATCAGACCGAGTTTGTAGATAGCGCCGTTGTAACCTCCGCCCGCCCCGTAGTCCGACCTGCTGCCATGAGCGAATCTGCCGCCGCCAACCGCCCCCCCACCCGCGAGGAGCTCGATTCCCGGGTGACTGATGCCCAGCAGCAACTGGCCGAGTTGAAGCGCAAGCAGGACGAGTTGGAACGCGAGCGAGCGGCGCTCGAAGAAGCCCGGCGGCGGCGGGTCGAGTTGCAGACCGGCCGCGAGGAAATGCTACAGCACCTGGCGCGCGGCATGGTGCTCCTCGAGGAGGCGGAACTGCGCTCGCGGCGCGACGCCGAGCAGATGGCGAAATCGCTTGTTGGCCTCCGGGAATCGCTCGAAAAAGTCCGTGCCATCAACGAGGAGGGCTGGAGTGCTGAAGCCTACAATCTCGAACTGACCCGCGCGCTGACCGCCATCGAAAACGCGCGCATGGAGTGGAACGGCGCGCGGCTCAAGTGGCCCCTGCTCGATGGGGCGCTGCCCGCGACCGCCAACGGCAGTCCGGCGCCCGGGCCGGCCAAGATCCAGGGCCACTTCCTTGGCGCCCAGAGTTTCAGCGAGCTTTGTCGCCTTGGCTTCGCGCTCACGTGGCCGGTCGCGCTGGCGGTGCTTTTGGGAGCGGCCGGGCTCCTGCTGCTCCTGCGCCGCTGACCCCACCCCTCATGGCCCTGTTCCGGAAAAAGTCAGATCCGCTTTCGGAACGCGCCCGTGCGCTGGAGGCGGAAATCGCCGCGTTGCAGGAGCAGATCAAGCGGGCCGAGTCCGACGAACCCCTTTGGCCCGGCACGCCAAGACTGCGCTCCACGACTCTTGCTGACGGCCGGAAAGCCGAGGCTCCGCCAGCCCCCACCGCTCCCGTCTTCGAGGATGTGGACCAAAAACGCCTCAAGGCCGCAGCCGCCGTCTCCGCCGTCCCCGCGCACCCCGAACTGGCTCCGCGCCCCCGTGGCGCGGCGGGCACCTGGCAGAACCTCCGGCGCCATTTCGGCTTCACGCCCGCCGGCAACCCAAAGCTGGTAAAGCTTCTGGATTCCGGCCAAATCCAAGGCCTGCGCCCGCTGCGCCATGAGCGGCGCGTGGCACGCAACCGGTTCTTCCTCCTCTGCGCCGTCCTGCTGGCGGTGCTCTACGGGGTTTTCCGCGCGATCATGGGCGGACGTTAAGCCGCCGCGTGCCGGACCAGGTCGCGAAATTTTACGTGCGTTTTGGAAGTCGCCGCCAATAATCCGCCGCGATGACCATCTGGATTTTGGCCGTTTTTCTCGTTGTTGCCGTGGGTGCCCTCGGGCGTCAGGTCGGGGGCATCCGCATGGGGATTTCACTGATCGGCGTGGTGATCGCGTTGTTCGTGGCGGGGCCGCTGGCCCCTCACCTGCGCACCGTGCTGGGGGCCGTGGGCATGAAGGACCCCGTCATCCTCTGGTCGCTTGCCGCGCCATTGGCTTTTCTTGCGGTGATGCTGATGTTCAACAGTTTCGCCGTGGGCACCTACATCAAGGTCAGCGGCTATTACCGTTTCCGTGCGCCCGATGACGTGCGCATGCGGTGGGAGCGGATTGACGCCGCCACGGGCCTCAGTCTCGGGGTGATCGCGGCGGTGGTGTATCTTGTGGCGGCCAGTGCGTATGTGTATCACGCCGGATACATCACGCGGCAGGTTGAATCACCCACGGACAACGCTCTCTGGCTAAAGCTCGTCAACAAGATGCGCGACGACCTGACCAGCACGAAGTTCGACCGCGTGGCGGCGGGGGTGGGCCAGGCTTCCCCGGCATTTTTCCAAACGGCCGACCTGCTCGGGCTGCTCTACCACAACCCGGAGTTGCAGGAGCGCTTGGTGGAATACCCGCAATTCCTCTCGCTCGCCGAGGATGGCACATTTCAATCGGTCTTCACCAATGAGACCTTCAAGGTGCTGCTGCCCGCCAAGACCAATGTGGCGCTCATCCTCAAGGACCCGACCTTTCGGCCGTTGCTGGTCAACCCCGAGTTCCAGCGCAATGCGCAGGAGCTGGACATTCCAGACCTGGTTGCTTTCCTCAAAACCGGGAAGTCCGAGAAATACGGGAAAGAGCCCCTGGTGGGTAAGTGGCAGGTCGACGTGAGCGCCACCGTCCGCCAATATGCCCGCACAAATCCGAAAGCCACCGCCAACGATCAAGGCCGGCTGCGCAACCTGCTCCGTGCCGCGATCTCCGACTACACCCTGACGGTCACGCCGGATGACAAGATCTTCGTCAAGGGTCGTCGCGACCCGATTGCCTTCGCCGGGATGCTGACCCCGGGCTTTCGTTTCCCGGCAGTCCAAGGTCAGGACGGCAACGACGCTCCGCCCCCCAAAACCGTGGCTACCGGAACCTGGAAGAAGGAGGGCGAGAAGTTCCAGTTCTCCGTTCAGACCCCCGGTGGTGAACGCACGGCGGACGTGAATTTCGTCGAGGGAGGAAAGCTCGCGGCCCCCTTGGGCGCGAACGTGCTGGTGTTCACGCGGCTGGACTGAGCGGGTTGCTGCTCCCCGAAGTCAGCGCTTGGGCGCGCTCGCAGGCTGCACCTGCAGTGACGGCGTGTTGAAGAGGCCCGGCGGAGCCGAATTCGAGGTGACCAAGCCGGGGTTTTGATTGGTATTGGGCTGCGGCACGGTGACGACTTGCTGTCCGCCAGTCGCGTTGGGTTGCCGGGCCAGCCAGACGCCTCCCAACACCAGCCCCACGGTCACGATCGCGTAACTCGTGGCGAGTGCAGGGGAAAGCTCCCAGGCCGAAAACCACCGCCGCCAGAACGGTTCAGGAACTGCCTCAGCCTGGGCCATCCGGCTGCGGATCTGCCCCGGCAACCGATCGAAATAACCGGGCGGCGGCTCTTCGTGCCGCTTCAGCGCCAGGAGCTTCCGCAGTTTCTCAAATTCATCCGGTTGGTTCAGGGCCGGTTGCATAATCACTTCAGGTAGTCTGCCAGTATGCCCTGCAGCTGCTGCCGCGCGTAGAACAACCTGGTTCGCACCGTGGCAGTGTTGCAATTAAGGATCTTCGCTATCTCGTCGTGCGGCAGCCCTTGAATGTCGTGCAGGGTCACCACAGTTCTGTGATTCTCGGACAGGCGCTGCATGGCCGCGTTCAATTTTTCCTTCAACTCATCCAGGGCCAGGTCCCGGCGCGGGGTTTTGTCCGACACGATGGCGACCAGGTCCGGGTGCCGTTCAGCCTCCATGTCCAGGTCGTTCAGGCTCATGGCATGTCTGCCCTCCCGGAACTTGCGCTGCTTGAGATGATTGAGCGTGCGATTGATGGCGATGCGGTAGAGCCAGGTGAAGAAGCTGGAGTCCCCCTTGAAGGATTTCAGCGCCTGCCAGGCCTTGACGAACGCCTCCTGCGTCAGGTCGTTGGCATCCTCATGATGCGAGGTCATGTGGTAGATGACCCCGTAAATCTGCCGTTGATAGCGCCGCACCAGCTCGTCGTAGGCGTTGACGTCGCCGTCTTGGGCAAGGCGGACCAAGGTGAGATCGTCCGGCTGCGGGGCGGCGTCAGGCGGGGTGAAGGCAGCTGCGGAGACTTCAGCCATGCCGCTTAGCCCCCCAGCGCAATCGTTTGGCGACCGAGGAATTCGCTCAACATGGTCAGCGCCGCGCGGCCTTCGCTTTCCGGCAGGATCTCGAGGGCTTTGTTTGCCTCCGCCAGATACTGGAAGATGACCCGGCGGGACTCCTTGAGCGCGTCATGTTGCCGGAGCAGTTCCACCACCTTTTCGAGGTGGTGCGGCCGCCACGCCTCGACCAGCTCGCGCAGTCGGGCTTTTTCCTCGGCGTTCGCCCGTTCCAGCACAACCAGGATGGGCAAGGTTAGCTTGCCGCTGGCAAGGTCGGTGCCCAGCGACTTGCCTACGCTCGCCTCGGAGCCGAATACGTCCACGCAATCGTCGTAAATCTGATACGCCGTGCCCAGCGCCATGCCGTAGTCACGCAACGCCTTGCGCTCAGCCGCACCCGCGCCGGCGAGCAGTGCGCCCAGCTCACACGAGAGCGCGAACAGCTCGGCGGTCTTCATGCCCAGCACCTTGAAATACTCCGCGCGGCTCACGGCGAAGTTCAACCGCCGGTGCGTCTGAAGGATTTCGCCGGAGCAGACCGTGTTCGTGGCCGATGCCACCGCGCGGCAGATCACCGGCGTGGGGAAACTCGCCGCCAGCCGCAGGGAATGGGCAAAGAGGCAGTCGCCCACCAGCACGGAAATCTCATTGCCCCAGTTGGCCGCCAGGGTCGGACGCCGGCGGCGGATTTCCGCTGCATCCATCACGTCGTCGTGGACCAGCGTGGCCAGGTGCACCATCTCGATGACCACGGCGACGGTCACATGGTCATCCGTAGTGCGTCCGGCGGCATCGGCGGCCAGCGCCACCAGTGCGGGGCGAAGCTGTTTGCCCTGATTGGACAGGGCATAGCGGGCATACGCGGAAATCTCCGGGTCAAACGCCCCCACCTGCTCCTCCAGCCGCCGCGAGACAGCGTCCAAAAAAGGCTGCACGGGCTCCACGATCCGCTTCCAGACGTTGCGGGATTCTTCGGGAGCCGAACCGGGGGGCTGGGCGGTCGCTGTTTTGCTGCCAACGGCGAGCATTGTGAGGCGAACTTAGGGTGGCCGGGGGGGCAAGTCAAAGCTTATGCCGGTCCCCGCTCGGCATCGCTGCGCCGCAAATCTCCCTCGCCTTGCTCGCCCTGCCTCGCCTATGCTACCCGCCCTGTTTACCGAAAGTATTCAGTGTTCAGTTACCAGTGTTCAGTGAGCCACCTCGCCGGCCAGAACACCCGAACCGAGCCAACTGATTACTGAAGACTGAATACTGATTACTTTTGTCCGCCATGATGACCAGCACGCAAATCCGCCAGTCGTTCCTCGACTTCTTCCGGTCGAAGCAACACACCATCGTCCCGTCGAGCTCGCTCATGCCGGACTCGCCGAACCTCCTCTTCACCAACGCCGGCATGAACCAGTTCGTGCCCATCTTCCTCGGCGAACGGAAGGCCGATGTCTCCAAGTGGGCCGGTGCCGTCCCGTCCCTCGACACCCGCGCCGCCGACACCCAGAAATGCATCCGCGCCGGCGGCAAGCACAACGACCTCGATGACGTCGGCCTCGACACCTACCACCACACGTTCTTCGAGATGCTCGGCAACTGGTCCTTCGGCGA
>Ga0172367_10000483_pt1 | contig 61422 bp, 99 predicted proteins | sample Lak10m_FD_114542 | JGI IMG/M metagenome (GOLD analysis project Ga0172367, IMG submission 114542) | Freshwater microbial communities from Kabuno Bay, South-Kivu, Congo - kab_022012_10m | ecosystem: Environmental > Aquatic > Freshwater > Lake | place: Democratic Republic of the Congo: South-Kivu... | reverse complement strand
TTACCGACTGTAACAACTAAATTAGAAACATCTCTTTGTTCTATAACTTCATTATTTGAATTAAATTTTTGAACCTTTAATTCACCGGTCATTTTAATTGTTGAGTGAAAATTCATAACTTTTCCTATTATCCTGTAAATTCGTGGTATGTATCTGGGTTATATGAAGCTTCAAAATAGTCGCCCTCATCATATGGATTAATTCTAAATCTTCCAGTACCACCAGAAATATTTACAAAGTTGTTTGTAATATTTTTATTTATTGTATTAAAGGTAGCTTTAGATTTATATTCTTCTACTGTTAAATTACCAGAAATGTTTAAAATATAATTATTTTGGATTTGATATTCACCAAATAATTTTAAACCAGCAGTATGTAAATATGATTTAAGAATAGTGGAGTAATCTTCTAGTCTTTCATCAACTGTTAGTAAATATGAATATTTTTGATAATAATAACTATCCTGTATTTTGATAGAATCATCTAAAAACCCATCATTTGTCACATAATAGCCTTGATATTTAGCTACAGAACCTATATTAAATCTAATTAAACAAAAATCTGGGTTTGATTGGTTATTTAATGTTTGATTATAGAATTCTCTCAGTAATATACCAACATAAGACGGATCAGAGTAACTAGGATCAGAATAATCAGGATTTATGATATATCCAAATTCATTATATTTTTCTAAATATGAATTATCTGGTAAATTATTAAATTGTGGGACTGAATTCTTAGTTAATGAAAATGATGAAGTATTGTTAAATGAAGATTTAGTTAATAAAACAAAAAAATCATCTGAATACCCAGTACCAAATTTAATAGTAGATAATTTTACAATACCACCATTTTCATCAACCTTTGTAACCTTCATTAATGAATTAATAGTAGTTGAACCTGAAATAGTTTCAGCTGTAATTAAATCACCAATTTTATATCCACTGCCAGGTTTTTCTATGGTATATCCTACGGTAGTAGAAAGAAGTTGGGCAGTAAAGGTTCCAAATGAAACAGAATCAGTTAAATTAATAGTTCCATAATAGTTTCTATCAATAAATACTTCGTAAATATTATCTCTAACTAATGTTATTCGTTCAACATAAACTTTAATTTTAGTAGTATTACTATTAATATTTATATTATTACCCGGGATAGTATTAATATCACCCGTTAATACTTTTAGAAAAATTGAATGTTCTTGTTTCCATTTACCATCAGATGCTTTTAATACTTGGTCCCATGGATAACTAATATCTACACTTTTACCAAATATAACATTAAATATAAACTTATAAGCAGGTTCTGAACCCTTTGCTGTATAAATCTGTTTAATTTTTCTCATTAAAAGAATATTATTGATATAATCATATGATGATTCACCAAAAATGTTTAACTCTTTTTTGAAATATTGAGTAAAACTATCAACAGTCAGGTCAATATCTCTAACTTCAGTTAGATTTCTTTTCTCGTATTGGTCTAAATATTGATAATATGCTTCAATAAATTGGATAAAATACGGATAATCTTCACTGACAAAATCAGGGAATTGTTTTGAAACTACGGTTTTTAATTTAACACTCATTAATTTCTACTTGAAGTAAATATGTAACTTGAGTTACCAGCTGCATCACCCACAGAAACCTTATCAATAATGACATTAACTGTTACATGTTGTTCTAGAATTCTTACTAATTGATTTCTAATAGACACTACATCATTTGATTGCGGTTTAACAATAAAATCCCAAGTATCACTAGTGATACCAGTAATAGTTAAACCAGAAATATCAATTGTACCAGTTGAATAATTAATTGTGCCTATTGTTTCTTCTAGATATTGTTTATTTAAATCGATATCATAATAGAATATTCTAAATGTACCAGTATTATTATCTAATGGTAAATCTTCTAGATACATAATATTAGTATATCCTGCTAAATAAAATCCAGTAGTAAGAATTGACTGTTCAGGAACACCAGAAAAATAAATGGGATTAACTAAATCAATTCTATAGTTTGCTGACAGATTATATTTAGGTTGAACTAATCTACGAAGTTTAACTGTAGTAATAGAACTAACAATTGATTCCTCTGTTCTATCTATTTCTCTACTATATTGTGAGAATCTAAAAATCCCATCAAAAGAATTTAAATAATTATCTGAATAGTTTGTTATAGATTGTTTAACTAAAGTGTTTAATTCGTTAATAGTTCTAGTAGTGATTTTTGGGTTATAGTAAACCGTTGTATTTAATTCTAAGTCAATATATTCTGGGTCAACAATCTCTGGTGTTATAGTAACAACATTTCTCGGTTTAAGAATATTATTAATAATGAATTGTTTCTGAATAGTTGTTAACGTTTCTGAAGATTTAGGTTTAATAGAAACAAATACCTTTCCGTAGACTGGTGGGATATTATCTTCTCCACCCCATACGTTAACAGACTCTGCTTCATCATATTTAGTTAAAATTATAGATTTATAATCATTAACTGTAACCCCACGATTTTGTGTTGAATATGCTCTTGGTGCATTAAATCTAATTGTATCTATATCTTCTCTATCAACTCCACCAGAAGCTGGCAATTTAGGGACTATAGAAACAATGCCGCCTAATAATGTTGAACCATTATAAGAAAATAGACGAGCACCATTTGGGGCATCTTTACTTGAAACAAAATATGAAATATTAACTATATTACCAGTGGATAATTGTTTACCTATTACACCATTACCAAATTCTAATTCATAAAATTCACTTTCAATTTCTTTAATAAAGTAAATAGGGTCAGTAGAATTAATACTTAGTAAATCTTCATTTCTATTAAATGTTTCAAATGTTGTACTTGTTGAAGTTTCTTGAACTCTAACAGAAACAGTTGATAAATCAACATCCATATTTGGTATTACATATCTTTGAGAATCAGAAACTTCATATTTAAATGATAATGGAGTACCTTCTTTAATTTCAATATCTGTAAATTCATATGTATTATTAGAAGTAAGTAATGCTTGATTATCTTCTAACGTATAAAAATTATATGCTTGACCATCAACAGTAGTAGAAAATGTTGAATATTTTGGTAATATTAGTGTTGCTGGAGTAGATGTAGTAGATGAAACTGTAATATCAACAGTTGCAGTAGCACACTTAGCTGAACCTGGAATATACCCAATTTCTTTAGCTCTAGATACAACACTACTTCTTTTTGAAGCAGAGTCTAAAAATGATTCATTAACTGCAAGGTTAGTATACAATGCATTATAATGTGTATTATAAGCAAGGACATCTAATAAAACAGAAAGTGATGAACCTTCAAAGTCGTAATCTTGAAATTCAGTTTGTCCCTTCAAGAAAGATTTTAAATTAGATTTAATATTATCAAAATCTAACTCAGCTGTAGATATTTTTCTGTTTTTCATTAGCGGGTTCTCGTTAAGACTAAGTTAACAGTTATCGGTCTAATTGTGTTAACTATTGAAAATATAATTGTTACATTAACACCATTTTCATCTGGTGTATATTGTGCTTGGACACTTATTAAATTAACTCTTGGTTCAAAATTAATTATTGTATCTGAAATTGCTCGTTCCAATAATATTGTAGTCATAGGAAGTGCATGTTCAAATAACAGACCTCTAATCTGTGAACCTATTTCTGAATGAAATGGTCTTTCATAGTTTTGAGTTAAAACTAAATTTCTTACTGACTGTTTAATTGCTTCTTCATCAAACTTCATCGTAACGTCATTCGTCACTGGATGTCTAGTGAAGTTAAAGTCCAAATCTGAAAATGTTCTAGTATTTCGTGCCATTATATTATTTATACTGACTTATCCGAAGAAAACATTAGATGAACCTTGAGCAACAACAGAACCGCATTCAATTTCATCACCTATTCTTACTGCCGCTTTACCATTTATAAACACTTTAGATGACCCAGAAGATGCTACTGAATCATGACATGCCGGACCGCAGCAATGTGTGGTCCAATGATCACCTACTCTATGAGCTGGTAAACCATTGATGAAAACATTTTCTGAACCCTGGTCACATATTCTAGGACCCCAACATCCATGTCCCGTGCATTCATCACCTATCCTAGTTGCTGCTGACATTATTGAGTTACTCTACTAAGTTTAGGGTATTTCATAGTCATTCTCTGTTATAGTGTACTTACGTCAAATGCTGTCCAAGTTTCTGCGCCTTCTGCGTTCATGTCTACTTGTGATACTGGAGCACTATGAGTTTGTGATAGATAAAATTGCCAAGCAATTGTCTGTGCTCGAGATAAAACTTCTTCAGTACTATCTACAAATTCATATTCACCTTTCAATGGATTTAATACTGCATATTTTGTTGTCATTAGCTAATTGCTCCCCATCTTGTTCCTGTAGCAATCCAAGTTACCGTGTTGCCGTTTAAGTTTACAGCTTTACCGCCTGCTCCGGCAGATGTATAATTTACCCCCGTAAGGTTGCCGGCACTATTGCCCCCACTAGCTCCCCAACCACCTCCTCCGCCGCCAGCAATAAACCCAATTCCGGCGCCAGTAAATATTCCAGGTGTTCCCGGATTATTTGCACTTCCTCCGGCTCCTCCAGGTGAAGATGATCCGACCAAATTTCCAACCCCGCCAGCACCACCAGCTCCTCCCCCAGGAGCACCTTCTTTTCTTGTAGTACCAAATCCTGATGTTATGACAGTTGCTGGCCCGCCGACACCGGGTAATATGCGTCCACCACCTCCGCCGCCGCACCACCCTATATTGGTGGCGGTGTAATAAACACCGGCTGTACCCGCTTGACCTGGGGTCCCACCTGCACCACCTGTGCCTGCTTCAATACCTGAGCCACCTTCTCCGCCACCGGCGCCGCCTCCTCCACTGGCTATATAATAATTAACATTTACTCCGCCAGTAGAGCCTCCGCCTCCACCCCCGCCAGCAATATAACTGTTGTTGGTTATTGATACTGGGTAACTAATATTCATAGCCGGACCGCCATCTGTTCCATTTGCTCGATACACCCCATTACCACCTTTACCAATGATATACCCGTTGTTTATAATAATAATCGTAGATCCAACTGGTATACTACCCGTATCAAATCCAGCTGTGGCTGTACTATCGCTCCATACATATATACCAGCATTGACTGTGACTGTGGCATTTAACACAACAACACCATCCCATCCAGCAGCTATAGCATCTGAACGTAGGTTGTAGTTTTGTGTGTTTGTTAATATTATTTTATTAAAAGTAAAACTATTAGATTTACCATAACCATTACTTAATTTAATTCTTCCACTAGCAATTCCAAATAAATTGCGCGTCGCAGTTTGTCCTAATGATCTTCTAGTATTAGTTGCAAGATTCAATTCAGAGTTAACATTGCTTAAAGATATTTTACCAGATGATTGTAATGCCATTATAAAGTCTCATACGCAATAACATCACCGGCAACACTAAGATTGCCACTAGAATCTAATTTCATTTTGTTAACACCATTATATTTGAAACATAATACGCCATCGGTTTCAATAACTGTCCATGCAGATAGCGTTATTTTAGTATTAATAGCCGTTATTGAATTATCTAATGCAGTAAAATTATCATCTAATTCTTCTAATGATATATCACCTGTTTTATTTTTAAATGTATTTGGTACAGCCATGTTATCTCCAGTTTACTTCAATGCCAGAAGCATTTATCCATTTTATTCTCTGATTAGAAATATTAACCCAATAAGCATATAATGGTGATAAACCTAATTTTTGTCTTAATTCGTTTCTACCAGTAGACCAATCGTTTTCAACTATTATTGTATATGATTGAGTCTGACCATTTGCTTCAGCAATATAGGTATATGTCTTAGAAGTTACAGCACTAGCATTATAGTGATAAATCTCAAAATTATTTATTGATATATCATTAAAACTATAAACTGTTTTAAATTCATCATTCCTTGAATCTTCATTAATGATTCTATAATCTATAGTTTCATCAAACACGTTAGTATAATTACCCGAAATTAAACCGCCAGAAATAGTAACTGTATTATTAATTTCACTGGGTGTTATTGTTACTGGGTAACTAACACCAAGATTATCAGTGTATGATATTGTATGAGAAAAAGAATTTTTTTCATTTAAAGTATTAAGAACAGTATTTACTGGTAAGAATCCAACCATTATAATAATGCAAACCCATTGCTTTTAATTGTTTTACCGTTTGACATAGTAAATGCCATCTTGCGATTTAAACCACCACCAGAAGTATCACCATCTTTAATACCACGATATCCAATGTGAATCCAATTAGACCCTCCACTCATATATTCCATAATAATTTGATCATATGGTAGAATTTTTTCTATTTCTTGTGCAAAATTATAATTACGCTCAGCTTTAGTATTATCATAAGGTAATAGTGTAAAATCAATAGCTCTACCTAGCATGTGATCAGATTTAGCAACACCACCGGCTGGTATATTAGAAGAAATTCTATAGCCTGAATTAATTTGCCATTGCTTTTTATAACCACCAATACCACCTGGCAATACTGTTAACATAGGTTCTAATATATTAATGCATAATTGTGATAAATTACATACAATCTGTTGTTTAGTTAATCCATTTTGGTCACGTAAAGTATTTTTACCAGAAACTCCACCGTCAATTAACATACCTAAAGTAAAATTAGGTGATAATCTAAAATCATTGGTAAAATTCTCTGTACCTTGGACTATCTGACAAGATACTACATTATTAGTATTTGTTCCACCAACAGAATCAGCAGTATCATTTGGTGCTGGCGGCGGCCCATATTGTTTTTCTATTTCTGCAATTTTTGCTACACCAGCCGGACTTGCCCATTCTTCTTCTGTTTCCAATAGGAATACTGATTCACCTTCTGAAACTGGAGCAATTAAATATGGTAAACTTGGACTACTAACTACACCAGCATTAGGAGCAACTAAATTAATGCTTGTTGCGGCAGTAGATTTATTATCAGAAAGATCAACACGAGTAGCATCCATATTGAAATTACCACTAGCTTTAAGATGCATATCTTCTGATGAGTAATAATAAAGATTACCAAGTGATACTGAATGCAATTCTGAATTTGATTGATGGAACATTGACCCCTCTGATTGGACCTTATAAGACCCACCAACAGCAACAGTCATATCTCCAGCAACACCTAAATTGTAATCACCACCAACTGTAGCATTTAAATCACCAGTAACTTCTAAATTAACATTTGCTTTACTAAAAATGTTAATATTTCCATTTACTGTTAGGTTTGCTTCACCAGTAATAAAGATACACCCATTTCTATCAATAATAGTATAACTATCTCCAACGATATGGTGTACTTCAGAACCATTAGCATCTACTTCGGTAAATGTACCTTTACGATGATAAGTTAAAGTTCTTTCGTGACCTGGTGTATCATCCCATTCTTGTACATGTCCAGATTCAGTTTCCAAAACATGATTATATGGATATTTAGCGGCATATGAAGAAGCTGGTTCATCATAAGTTTCACTAGTTAAAGCTTTTGGAATATCCAATGCACGATTAGAATCCTTAATTGGGTGGATAGTCCCTTTCTTAATACCACGAGCTAATCTATTAGTATCTGGTTCATTAATGAAACTTTTTAATGGGTATTTGTTATTTGGGTCTCTGAAACCTATAGGCCCTGTAACACTGGTCGGAGCTGGTTGATTATACTTTTGTGTTTCTGTAGGTGCAGTTACAGGTTCAGGGGATTTATCTTCTGTATAAGCTGAAACAGTTTTAGTACCATAAAAATATTCATAATACTTTAATCTGATTGCTGCACCATTGCCGGTATCATGACCAATACCAGATTTAACTGCATAGAAATAATCGGGGTGAGCAGTAGTAGATACTTTCTTTGAAGTTCTGTCTTTTATATATGCAACGGCAACTTTAGCACCAGCTGATAAATCATTTAATAATTGAGGATTATTAAGTAAATCAACACCGGCCATTTCACCGTATTTTGTATAATTTGCTCTACCAGTTAATTGAATAAATCCGCGTCCATAAAATTTACCACCATCGCCTATTTGATTATTACCTAATTGTTTACCATTATTTTCTGGTGCATAAACAAAATCAAAGAATGTTTCTCTTGACATTCCTTTCTTAGGTGCACGAGCATAGTCTTCAACTAATTCTGGGTGGTTTTTGACAAATGTAGTATTAAATGTAGAACGTAGTCCATTAACATCATAACTATATAATTCTTCTTGTGGGATCCAACCGCATTCACCACCAGCTATAGCTAGTACTGAACATTTTTGTTCTCTTGTAGTAAAACCAGCAGCATCACACGCTGCTAGTAAAGCTTTAATTCCATTTGATGCAGCTTTTATATCACCCTTCCAATCACTTGGTGGTATAGTTGGAATGTCAGTAGTAACTGTATTCATTCCAGGTTGTAATATATTTTGCGCTTGCTGTTGTGGTGTTAATTCTGTTGCTACAGGAATAACAGAATTATTTGTAGTTACCGATTCTGTATTTGAAACTATATCTAGTTCTTCATCTTTTAATAAAATACCAGTTGAATCTTGATCAACAGAAGTAAATGTTTGAGGAATGCCACCAAGAGTACCAAGGATAATTGGGTACTGTTCATCAGAGTCCGAAAACATGATAACAACCCATGTACCTTCAACTGGTCCAACTGGTGATTGGCCAATACCAGACATAGCAGCTGATGTAACTGGTTGCATTGGATATGCCCATGGTAAATCTTCAGTGGGAAGAGCTAATTTATCATGAGTATGTAACCCAACAACACGTACTTGGCAACGTCCAAGTTTAAGAGGGTCATTTCTATTTTCAACTACACCCTGATATAAATTCATTATTTACCCTCATTGAGATTCATAATATAAGAATCTTTAATTAATTCCATATTACATTCATGTTTTTCTTTATTGATATAGTGATTAATAGCAGATATGATATAATTGCCTGAAAATATTTTATCTTGTATATCATTTTCATCTTTAGCAATAGGTTCAATTTTATTTAAATCTAATTTAACTTTCATACCAACTGTATAATCAGTACGCCCAAGAACTACAATATTTATTTTAGTAGTTTCTGCTTGTGCTAATTGTGATATTCTACGCTGAATAGATTTTGCATTTGAAACGTCTGTATACTTATCAAATACACCATAATATTTAGACATATTAATAATCTTAGAATTTGGATGTCTTACATTATTATTTGATATGATACCATTAGGGTTCATATGTGTAGTTTTAGAATAATCAGTAGCTATATCAAAGTTTTTAGAATTATAATTCTTTGTTAAAATATCATGAGTAATTATTTTAGATGCAAACATACCAGAACGTGCTCTTTCCATATAATCTTGAACTACTGGTACATCTAAATCTAAAATTCTTTTATAATCTTCCGTTAAATTAATAACAGAACTACCATTTGATCTTACATCTCTAGCATAGTTATCATATTTGAATTCTTGTTTCACTTCTTGTTTATATAGATAATCCATTGAAACAAAATTAAAACCATTTCTATTCTCAAAGAAAACATAATTTGATGCACCAGACACTGAAACAGCTGTACCTGCTGCGTAATTAATGTTCTGAATAGGAGTCCAATAATTTGATATAAATTTAGTTACATTACCTGTTGGTTCTATTATTTCTTTTTTATTAGTTTCTAAACCATAATTTTTATTTGTAATGATTTCCTTTGCAATATCAGAAACTTTTCCTGAATATGCTCTACTAACATGTTTATTTACATCAACAATAGCTTCTTTTGAGATAAAATGGATTTGATAAACTACTGTTCTATCACCTATTATAATTCTATTAGATACTTTATAGATATAAAATTGTGAGTCGATATGATCTTTAATATCAAGAGATGGGGTATATAAATGAACATTTAAATATTCTTCACCAATAAATGGAAATAAGTTAACCATATCAAATGAATCATTTACTGTCAAAACGCCAGACATAAATGGTGAATACAAGTCTTCATAGATTTCAATAGCTAAGACTTGATTAGTAATATTTTGTTTTAGACCCTTTGATGTAATTACAGTTATATTATCAACTGATATATCACCAGCAAACCTAATCTCATTAGTTTGAATCATTATAGTTCTTTAAAGTTTTTCAATATTGTATCGATAATATCTTTTGATACTAATTTTATTCTACGTTTAGATTCATTAATTCTATCTTCATATTCATAATTTGAAACTGAAATTGCACCAGAATAACTTGAATCTACAACAAAACCATTTTCATTTATATAGTGGTGTGTAGCATAAACATTTGCATCACCATATTTGTCTTTAATAAATTTTTCTAATTGGTAAATAGGTAACGGAAATTCAGTTAGATAATCATATCGTTCATTTACTAACATAATAATCCAATGATAATTTGGATTCCCATACACCTTTTCAGCTATGATCTCTGGTGTTTCTCCATCCATAATATCATATTCATCATATATAGTAATATTGGCAAGAATTTCTTTTCTGAATCTAACATTACGAGTAATATCAGTTATTACTTCTAACTTACTTTCACCATTAATATTAAAATCATAAAATATTTTATCAAAGTCTTTAAAGTACATTTGTTAGTAACCCTCTTGGATTCTTTCTTTAGACATCTGAACAAGTTCTTTAAACGTCAATTGAATATTAATTTGAGTTGGTGCACCATATTCAAATGAGGTAAATTGAGTTTGTGGTGTATAGTTAACAACCATTTCAGTTAATACACATGAAGTATGTCTAGGTAAATTTAAGTTTTCTGTAGTACCATTATAGTGAACAATATCAAATTCCGATGGGTAAATATACAAGAAATTATTTGCATCTTTATATTCTGGGTGCATATGTAATTTGAACATATAAATAATGTTCTGAACATTTTCCATTTCTTGTCGTGATCTTGGGAAGAATTGGTACTCGAAGTTCCATGTTCTAAAATCTACACCTCTAAAAACTTGTTCCTTTTTAGGGTTAGTTGCCAAACCTGTAATTGCTGACATAGAATCTTTGCCAGGTAAAGTATTCATAACCACAGTTGCTGCAATATCTTTAGTTAATTGAGAACTTTCATTACTAATTGCTCGTTTACTTACACCTTCAGTAACAGCTCTAATGAAACCTTCTCCACCTTTCATAGCTAATTGAAACGCAGAAGTAGATACATCATCATAATTTGCAGAATATCTTGCTGAATGTTGATTTGGTGTATGTAAAGCAATTGCCGCGGCAAGACGTTTCATTTGTTTACTAAACGTAGGTGATTGTGTTCCAATAACTTTAGCACCAAAATTACCAATACCACCACCAATTACGGCACCACTAGTATCACCCCTTAATGCTCCACCAGCAACCATACCTTCAACTGTCATGCCAGTTGCCGCTTGATCTTCTGTTATCTTTTGACCTGCTAAACGAGTTTTATCAATTTGAGGGATATCAGAAACGGTTTCTTGTTTTTGTTCTTTTATAAGTTTAGAACTGTCGCTAATATTAATATAGAATATAACATAATTATTACCATACTCTGTACCACCAACATTAGGGTGTTTTGAATTAGAATTTACACTAATTAAATTTTCGGGGTACATCAAATTAGATACAGAATACTGTCCATTCTGATTAAATGAGGATCTAGTATTTTGCAGTTTTATTCTATCATTAATAGGATCACCTGACTTAGATGCTAAAGCATCTCTTTGAGTCATCGGTTTACCTTGCATAAATGATGGTGCGTATTGGTCTGCCATATAAGTTCTATAAATAGGGTTATTGTTAATTATTTATAATAGGTTATGAAGTATCATCAAGGCAAATATAATATTAAATTCCCAGAAAAATACGCTGGTGATCCAACAAATATCATCTATCGTTCGTCTTGGGAATTGCGTTTTATGAACTGGTGTGATTCTAATTCAGCAGTTATAAAATGGTCTAGTGAAGAAACTATAATACCTTATAGATGTGGAACAGATAATAGATTACATAGATATTTTATTGATTTTAAAATACAAGTAAAAACAAAGACAAATGGTTCCAAAACATATTTGGTTGAAGTTAAGCCATCAACACAGACAATGCCTCCCGTATTTCCCGGAAGAAGAACAAAAAGATATATTACTGAAGCTATGACTTTTGTTAAGAATCAATCAAAATGGGAAGCGGCAGTTCAATATTGTAAAGAACGCGGTTGGGAATTTAAGATAATAACAGAAAAAGAATTAGGTCTTTAAATAGTATATAAATATAATATATGGAACAAAATACTTCTCTTTCTGACATTTTTAAACGTAACCAATACGATTTAAAAAATGTTGTCAAAAAATCCAATTCTTGGTATCAACAACAAGCATTGTTAATTAGACAACAGAATATTACTTCGAAGAATATTCTTAAAGGACAAGGACTTACCAATAGTATTAAACCTGGTAACTTATATATGTTTTTATATGATGCAAAAACTAAAGACACATTACCGTATTGGGATATGTTTCCATTAGTATTCCCATATGAAAAAACTAAAGATGGGTTTATGGGATTAAATATGCACTATCTACCATATCAGATGCGAGTTCAATTATTGGATAGATTAATGCAATTTGCTAATAATAAAAGAATGGATGAAACCACTAGACTAAAATACTCATGGTCACTAATAGGAGGAGTTTCAAAATTTAAAGCAGCTGAACCTTGTATTAAACAATATTTAAATTCACATGTTCGTTCAGCATTCAAATTAATACCAGCTCAGGACTGGGCGACAGCTATGATGCTTCCAGTTGAATCATTTGTTGGTGCAAATAAAAATAAAGTTTGGCAGGATTCTAAGAGGTCAATGATATGAAATTAAATAACTTTGTAGCTAGTATTAAAAGCAAAGGGTTAATGACCACTAATAGATATAAGGTCGAATTTTCATTACCTCCAGCCTTAGCAGCATCTAAAAATACCTATAATTATGTAGGTGATTTACGTACAGTATTGATGTATTGTGATTCAGTACAGTTGCCTGGGATGAGTATTTCTACTCAACAATCTAAAATGTATGGTGAATTTAGAGAAATGCCATATGAAAGATTATTTGATAATATTAATCTTACTTTTTATGTTGATAATTCAATGGATAGTAAAGCATTATGGGATGCATGGATTAATTCTATTCAGGACCCAGTAACTCGTCAATTTAATTATTATAATGATTACATTTCAGATATAACTATTTACGTGTTAGATAAACAAAATAAAGAACAGTATAAAGTTAAATTGTATGAGTGTTACCCTAAATCTATTAGTCCAATTCAAATGGATTATAGTGCAAGAGATGTAATGAAAATACAGGTATCAATCAATTATAAATATTGGTTAGCCGGTAGTGCTATTAAAGATGATAATACCGGCACAGTAATTGAAAATGCAAAAGAAAAATTGCAAACAAATGGTAATACAGCAAAAATTGATCCTTATGGGTATAGCGGTGGTCTAGCAGCACCAGACTATAGAGGCGGTTATATCCCGGGTGCACCAAACGTTCCGTCTGGTGGTGGTTATGATCCAACTATTATATAAGGACTATAAATGGAAGATTATAAAAAGCAAGGTGTAAGCCATCAAGCTTATGCCCAACTACAAGAAGCAGATACAAATGGTGATGGTTACGTAAGTAGTGAAGAATTATCAATGTATTTGGAATTCAAACGTAGAGAACTTGAAGATCAAGATGCTCAACGTGACGCTATGCGTAAGATGACTTGGTTTGCTTTATTTGGGATGTTATTATACCCAATAGTTATTGTATTTACATCATGGTTAGATGTAGACGATGCAGCTAAGATTGTAGGTGATATTGCACCTACATATTTTGTAGCTATTTCAGCTTTAGTAGGTGTATTCTTTGGAGCTAATGCTTATTCAGCAGCAAAAAAGACTGAAGCGGCGCCAGCACCAGCTGTTCCGCCGCAAAGACCAACACCAGCGCCTACGCCTAAACCTGTAATTGAAACACCTAAACCAACGGTTGAAGAACCAGTTGCACCAGTTGAAACTACTACAACAAGACCAACCCCAACAAGAAAGAAAATTTCGTAATTAGGATATAATATGAAAATTGATGATAACCTTTCACAGGTATTTGATATAGAACCTGTGGAACCAACTGAAGTGATTACTCGGTCTGGTGAAGTAATAATTCCAGAAACAAATAGTATAAATGAAAAAATAGATTATGACTATGATAAAACTAGAAAGAATCTTCATGATCTTCTAGCTACTGGACAAGAAGCTTTGATGCATGCTTTAGAGGTTGCAAAGAGTTCTGAACACCCTAGAGCATTTGAAGTTGTAGGTAACTTAATGAATCAATTAGCTGATATTAATGAAAAGCTATTGAAATTAAGTGAGAAGAAACAAAAATTGGATGCACCGAAAGAATCTTCTGACGGTGGTCCCACTAAAACAGTAACAAACAACAATGCAATATTTGTTGGCAGTACATCTGAATTGAATAAGCTGATTCATAATATGAATAAAGGAGAGTAACATTATGGCACTACCAATTAATACTTCACCAACCTATAGTTTAATTGTTCCATCTACAGGTAAAGAGGTTAAATTTAGATCATTCTTAATTAAAGAAGAAAAAGCTTTATTGATTGCACAGCAATCTGACAACCCAAAAGTCATGATGGATACACTAAAGGGTGTTATCAAGTCATGTACTTTTAATGCTATAGATGTAGAGTCTTTAGCTATGTTTGATTTAGAATATATTTTCACCCAATTAAGAGCTATATCAGTGGGTGAAGATGTAGAATTATTTTTAAAATGTGACGTATGTGAAGATGAAAAAGCAGTAACTCCAATTAGATTGGACCTTACTCAACTTAAAGTAGAAACACCAGTTGGCCATAGTACAAATATTAATTTATTTGATGGTGTTGGTGTTATTATGAAATACCCATCATTAGATACAATTACTAAATTAGAAATTGGACAAGATTCAATAGATGGAATGTTTGATATTGTTGTAGATTGTATTGATAGCATTTATACTGCTGAAGAAATTTATCATGCTAAAGAGCAAACAAGAGAAGATTTGATGGACTTCTTGAATAATTTAACTTCAGAGCAATTTGCAAAAATTCAATCATTCTTTGAAACAATGCCAAAACTTAAGAAAGAATTAAATTATAAATGCCCAGTATGTGGTAAAGAACACAACAAAGTTTTAGAAGGTATTTCTAGTTTTTTTTAGTTAATCTCTCACATGAAAACCTGTATAATTTCTATAAAATGAATTTTGCTTTAATGCAATACCATAAGTATTCATTAGAAGATATTGAAAATATGATTCCATTTGAGAGAGAAATTTATGTTTCATTACTAATGCAATTCTTAGAAGAAGAAAAGCAAAGGATAGAAAGTAGTCAATAATGGCAAAAAAATCGGATAAGTTATCATTTAGTGAATTCGCGGCCTCACTTCAATCATCTAATTTAAAGATGAATCCTGCTCACGCTGCAATTTTGGAAGCTGCTCAGGCGGAAGTACAGGCATCTATTAAAGAAAATAAACCAGTAACTACACCTAAAACTAAGTCCGATTATACTCTCTTAAACAAAAATATAGTCAAATTAATTAAGACCATTGAACTTAATACTACAGCATTATCTAAAAAATCAGAAGTAAATAAATCTGTTAATATACAATCTGCAGATTTAACAGAAAGAGAAATTGAAATAGATAAAGTTAATGCTAGACAGATTAGACTACTAGAAAAGATTGAAGAAAACACAAGAAATTTTGGTCAGAAAAGTGAAGAAAAGAAAGAAGAACTCCCTAAATTCAAAATAGGTATTGGTAAATTAAGCGCATTATCTACTTTAACTGTATTATCATTAGGTATTAGTTTTGGTGCAATTAAAGCATATACTAAGATGTTATGGAATATAACTAAAACTATTGGCGAAGCAGTTAAAGATTTTACTTCACTTATAACACCTAAATATATTAAAGATTTAGGACCAAGATTTGTTAAATTTGTAAAAAATACATACGATATTTTAACAATAAATGTAACACATGCATTTGGGTCATTTAAAGAATTCTTTAAAAATAGATTTCCAAAACAAGTTGCATCTTTAGAAAAAGCCATTATTAGTATATCTAATTTTGCAAAAGCAATTCAGTCTAAAATAATTACAGCATTTAAAGTAGTAACCGGTGTAATTAATTCAATTAAGATTTCAGTAGTATCTACATTTAATAAATTTAGACTCGCTGTATCTAATTTCTTTGCACCATTTAGACAAGCTATAGCACTATTCAGTAAATCTGGATCATCTTTTAGTATAGTTTCTAAAATAACGGGTTTCTTTAATACTGTGGCATCTAAATTATCTATTATTGGAAAAGTATTTTCTGTTGGTAAGAGTATTGGCGCAAGGTTACCAGTTATTAATCAGATTATCGGTGGAATTGTTGGATTGTTTGATGGGTTTAAAGAATATAAAAAGACTGGTTCTTTATTAAAGGCAGCAGGTGCTTTTAGTAAAGGTGCATTTAAATTTATGATAGGTGATTTATTAGATTTAGTTAAAAATGGATTGGCCTGGGTTTCTGGAAAACTTGGGTTTGATAAGATTAAAAAATCATTAGATTCATTTTCGTTCGTTACTACATATAATAAATTTGTAGATTACATGGTTGATTTATACGAAAAAATTTGGGAATTCTTTAAACACCCTATAGATTCTATTAGAAAATTCTTGGGGTTAACACCAGTTGATGGTAAAGAAACTAAGGTTGAGGGAGCAAGTAAAACTACTCCTGCCATGAATAAAGATCCTGAATTTTCTAAGATATTTAGTAAAAATGTTATTTCTCCAGTAAATACAGGAGATAAAGTACAGAAATACAATCAACAAATTGATTCAGTCAAAGATAAAAAATCTGTTCCATTAACATCACCAACAGTTGTTAATACTCAACAGGTTAATAATCAAACTCAAAATGCCTTTATGAAAACGTCAATAAGAAATAATGATAGCACCCATAATAGGTATCTAAATTCAGTCTTTAATATATAAGAAAAAAGGGAGCACTAAGCTCCCTTCTTTTTAAACTAGATTAATCTAGTCTTCATTGGCAATACGTTGGAACATAGCCATCATATCGTCATCATCACCATCATTAATCTCTGGGATCTTAGCACTAGGTGCTGGAGCAGAAGTAAATGTAGGTGCTGGTGTTTCAGCAAACTGACGTGGTTGAGCAACAGGAACTGGATCAGCTGCCATTTGTGCAGCAGTTTGAGTTGGAGCTGCATCACCACTCAATACTGATTCAAGTTTAGCTTTTAATTCATCATAAGTCTTGAAGTTTTTACGATCCAAAAATTCTGATAATTTATGTTGTGAATTAACAACTGCTAAAATTTGTTCATCTGAAGGTGCAACTGGTGCTGGTTCAGCAAATACTGACTCATCATAGTTAGGGTAACCTTCAACATTACGCATACGTAGTTTAAAGTTTGCACCTTCCCATAAGTCAAACACATTCACTGGGCGTTCATCTTCAAATGTAGGTTTAGCCTTATTCATAATCTTATCAAAGATTTTCTTGCCATAGCGGAATAAGAATACTTTACCTTCATTTTCTGGGTGTTTAGGGTCAGACACAACCAAAATATTTGAAATGAAACCTAAGCGTCTCTTCTGATCACGCGCTTGTTTACGACCTGGAGAATTATCATCAGTTGATTCATTCCATAGACGAGTATTCAACTCACCTACTGGGTCATTTTCACCAAATGTAGTTAAACTATTTTCAATATACCAACGGCCAGTAGGACCTTTGAAACCATGTGAAAAGATTTTAACCCATGGTAATTCATCACCTTCTACACGAGGTAGAAAACGAATGACTGCTGAACCATTACCTGCTTTATCTTTTTCTAATTTCCAGAAACGATTATCTTCAAATGATCTTTGTTCTGAGGATGGATTGGCGATTTTATCAAAAGCTGAACTGATACTGCCAAAGTCTTGATTGCGCGAATTGCGAAGTGTATTAATGTCCATCGTATTTCCTTTGTATTAACGTTGTATAATTTGTATTGCTATGTATAGGATAATTAATATCCATTACTATTTATAACTCACTTTTATGTGATTCATAAATTTTTTCAAGTTTTTCTTTATCATATGAAAAGAAACCCTTTATCTTTTTAAGTCTTACCATATTATTTTGAAATAACATTGACATAGTAGAATCACTCTGCCAATTATCAATCATATTAGTAAAATCATTTAATATAGATATAGTTTGAGGTTGTATTTGATTTGCCAAATATAGTTTAATTATAAAAGGAATATCATTATTTGTACAATTAATTTTTGATATATTTCCTATGTTATGTTTATCTGCTTCATATAAAATAGTATTAATATCATCTGTAAATGTTTTAGTAATGGATTCCTTAACCTTAATCCATCTAGTAAAATTACTTTCTGCTATAGATTCATTATATAGAAAGTTTGCATTATCATAAGCATAATTAGAAACAATATACTGAATATACTCTTGATCACTATCAAACTTCCTAGATAATTTTTCAAATAGGAAGTGATCATTCCTATTCTTATAGGCATCTAGTGAAACCTTAATATTGCCTCTGTTTTCAAAAACATTATATTTTTCACTAGTAAAATGTAATTTTAATGCTAGATGATATCTATATGCTTTAAACCCGTTCATCGTCTTCGATCTTAATCATGAAACATGTTTTATCTTTAAACTTACGATAAGCCATAGAAAAGAATCCAGGTTCTCTATTTTGTTTTTCAATACGTTTTAGTCTTCTCTTTTCTGCCCGAGAATCTTCTGTTAATTCTAAATACTTATAAACACCATAACCGCCAGTAATTCCAATAAGTCCACATATAGTAACTACAACAAAGGCAATTGCTACATCATCCATTTTAGTTCCATATGCACACCACATATAGAATTGATAAAAACTTTCGATGAACATTCCCAATACTACCATTGCTGCAAGTAGATGTAATGTACCATATACTACATATCTAAAATAATTACAGAAGTTAACCTTTGTTCCAGGATAAACTCGTTCGCTACCAAAGTTTGCTAATTTATAATGCCATGCTGACTGTTTAATCATATATCTAATACTCCACGTTTAGGTAATAAGTTATTTTCGATCATGTTTAATTCGATCTTTGCCTTAAGGTTCTTATTAATTAATGATGATATGTCTTCGGGATCAATAAAGTTTTGTTCACAATATTTTAATACTGCTTCCATGTGAGTCATTCTTTTATCACGTACAATTTCTTCAATGAATAAAGAAAACTCATTAGTATTTTTAAATATTTTACCTTCCATTACAACATCCCCAGATAATAATTAGTCAGTTTTAAATTTTCCTTGGCATCTTGACTTTCCTTATATTTTTCTTTATAAGCAATCCATATAGGAGATTTAGTGTCTTCGGTTGTGTTCATCTGATCAGAGAAAACCTCTAGATATTCCTCAAAGAAGATATCTAGAGTTTCTATGGTTTGATTAAGTTCTTTTTGGATTGATAACAGTTCATCTTTATTACGATGTCGATATGATTCCAAAATTGCATTTTTAATACTCATGATAATATCACCTTTATTATAACATAGTACATATATTATAAATCATAATGTAATTAATGTAAACAACTTTATTCGGTTTCCTTAGTTACTTCCTTGGTTACCTTCTTGGTTACTGGTTTCTTAGGTTTTTCTGGCTTTGAAAATCCATTAGCATCATCATAACGTTTCTGTAACACTTTCATACGGCCTTGCAAACGTTTAATAATCTGTTCATTATCAAACCAAACTTCAACACCGTTTTTAACCTTTGATAACTCATCTTTAGATAAGAAACCTTCATATGCATCATCAAGTAATTTTTCCACTTGAGTTACAGTAAAGTCAGTATGTGATTTAACAGTTGAAGTATTACCAGATGAGCCAAATGAAGCAGTATGGGCCATCATATAAGCATGATTGAATACATGGACTTGAGTACAATACATGGTAATCATTGAAGCTGCAGAGTGAGCTGCACCCATTAAATAGGCTTTAACATCTGCATTTGAACATTGGATAGCAGTAATAATAGCACATGCTGCATCTAAATTACCACCAGGTGAATTAATGTAAAGGTTAATCTGATCTTCAGGACCAGCATTCATTAATAGTGAAATTAGTTCTCTGTAATTAGATGATTCAGTGATTTCATCATCCAAGTATACATCATGAGTTCTTAATATAGTTTCTTGGGTATTAATCTGGACGTGTTTCATTAATCCAGCTAAAATATTTCCTGGATTATCGTCTTTACCTAATTTTGCTACCATAATTAACCCTTCTTATAAAAAATGTGATTTCCAATTTTTGTGGTACGTTTAAGTTTCCATTCAGGATTTACTGAGGTATTGTGATAAAATAATGCACCCTTAGTTTCATCATGAATATCTTTATAATGTAAGAAAGCATATTGTGCTACACTTCTTACATCTTCTAATAACATTCTTTCTTTTGGATTGAATTTATTATTAATTGCTTTTTCTCTTTTAGCATCTTCACACCACCAAGAGAACTGACAGGTTTGTTTAACCTTTTGTTTAACTACTCCACAAACTGTCTTTGGAAAATGAGATGATTTAACTCTTCTCATTGTTACCATGGCTACTGCTAGTTGGCCACGATAAGGTTCTAACCCTGCTTCCCAATAGATATTTTGTGCTAAACATTCTATTTGTTTCTTATCTTTCACTTGTATTATAGGTTCTTTAGGTTCTGGTTTAACTATACTGACAAGTTTGTCAATAAAAGTATGTTCTGAATTAGCAATAGAACTACTTGGTACCAATAACACAGATAATAATATTACTAGGTTTCTCATAAGAGTCTCCTTGTTTTATTGATTATAAGTATATTATATCAAAAAGTTTATTTAATGTACACTATTATTTTTGTGTAAATGACTGACGTAGTTCAACTAATCTTTTAATATATTTACTACGACGTTGCTGGAAAACTTGAGGTAAGTCATCGTCTACTCCTATGATTATTGTTATGTCTGGAACTGTAATACCAAATAGTTCTTCAAACATAACAGAATAAGCAGTGGCCTGTATGAAATAATGTTGAATATCTTCAATACGTTTTGGTTTCTTAGATGTTTTAAAATCAATTACTGATAATAATCCATTATATTCACCAATACAGTCTACAGTTCCTGCCATTCTTAATTGGTCGGAATACAACATGGCTTCTAGAGCATGAATGTTGTCTATTCTATCTACAACAGGTTGCATTGATTTCCAAAAATCATAGTCAAACATATCAACTTCATATGATTCACTTAATAGGAAATTTTCACAGTAACTATGGATTCTAGTTCCGCGATCAGCTGCCTGTTTAGATATATGGTCAGCTACCTCATCACCAACTCTTTTGCGCCATTCTGCAATGTGGTTTTGAGATAACTGTCCAGTGATAGTAGTAACTGAAGGATAACGGTCACCATTAGGTGTTTCATATAACCTTAACTCAGGTGTAGTTATTCTTTTTACTACTGGAAACTCATGACGAATAAAGTTCTTCAATTAGTCTTTCTTATATTTCTTTTTCAAAGTTGGAATCTTACGGCCTTCTTCCAAAGGCTTAATTTTACCATCTTCTTTTTTCTTAGCTGCAGATTTAACTGGTTTCTTTTCAACTTTCTTTACTTCTTGTTTCTTTGCTGTAGGTGCAGCATAAACCGCTTGAGCAAAAATAAATGATGAAAGAGTTAAGCATACAGCTAAACTTAATCTTTTGAACTTAAAATTGAACATTCTTAATTCCTTAAATAAAATTAAATACTATATTTGGATTATTTTTCATAATATTATTCCAAGCTTTAATCCAATATTTTGAATTATTAGTTGGATTATTCTTTATATAATCCCATGTAATTGAATCTATAGTTTCATTATGGTATGAATCAAATCCATATAAATCTAATTCATTAGCACCCAACTCAATAACTTTTTTAGCTGCCATATGTCCAGTAGAAATAAGATCTCTATCTTTAATTAATCCTAGAAACAAATTATTATCTAATAAAAATTGTCTAAGATTAGATCTATCAGTTCTACCCCATGCTTTAATACTAAAATATGCTGGCACTAGAATTAAATTATAGTTTTTTGCCCATAGATCTACAATTTCTTCATCCATAATAACTGTAAAATCTACTACAGTCCATGGAATATTGCACCCTATAATTTTATCATATTTAACTTCAGACGAATAATATAAATTTAAACTAGGGCCATTACCCAATACTGCACATTTCATTAGGCACCAAATACATGTAAAGCGTGTTCGTAATGTTTAATACGATCTTCTAAACCAATAAATCCACCGTTGATTCGCTTAGTCATAGTTTTAATATCACCGGTATCAGCATATGTATTTAATTTATTCTTTTGCCAGAACCATACTGCTGCTAATAGAGATGTAGGAATATGATCAATTAATAGATCAGGATCATTTAATAATGTTTCCGGATCATCAAAATAATCATTAGCAAATGCTCTATAATTATCTTTACCTGTCAATTGAATTGGTCCGCGACCACGATATCTCCAACCGTCTCCACTAGCTTCATTACCATTACCCATACGGTTTGCATAAACCTTATTAGCAATCTTTTCTGGTTGTCGTGCATATGGTTCGGCATCAATTACAGTAGGGAAATACTTCTTAAAAATATTAACCAACCCTTGTGCCGAATAGTTTAAGTTTTCCTTAAGAGTCATAAACCCACCAGACTCATGGCCACATTGCGCAAGAAACGCCGCTACACGCTTAGGTGTATCAATTTCAAAGTCTGGTAGAATATCATTCATTGCTTCTACCCATTCTTTAGCGTTAGGGTTCTTAGGAAATAATTCTTTAAATTGTTCTTCTGTTAATTGCATATAATCCTCCTAAACTTTTATTTATCATTAGTGTCTTCATAATGCATTTTAGCAAGGATATAATCCTTAACTAATGATGAACGAACAATATCATCTGGCGTGAATTCAATTCTAGTAAATGCTGACATATGGTAAGCAATATCAAAGAATTTTAGAATACCAGTAACATCATTCTTTTTCTTATTTAAATCTGTTTGACGATAATCACCACACCAGATAATCTTTGAGCGATAACCAACACGAGTCATAACTGTATCAATTTCTTCGAAGGTCAAATTTTGCATTTCGTCGACAATAATAATAGCATCATCAAATGACATACCACGAATAAAAGACGTTGAAATAAACTCAATATGATGTTGTTCTTCTAATCTATCCCATGCATCTTTACGGCCAAATAATGTTTCACAAATCTGACGATATGGTTGTTGATAGATTTCCATCTTTTCATTAACATCACCAGGTAAGTGACCGATTTCACGAGACTGAACTGCTGAACGAACAACAATAATCTTATTAAATGGATTACCTTTATCTAGTACCTCTTCGATAGCTTTATAAAGAGCACAGAATGTTTTACCTGTACCAGCAACTCCATGTAATGCAACAAAATAATCTCCCATTTTATATGCATCAAAGAATTTCTTTTGATTTTCTGTTAATGGTTGGAAAGTTTTTAAATCATCAATTCTTAATTTCAAATGATTACTAGGTTTCTGTTGTTGGAGTTTATTATCCGCTTCATTCTCAACAACAAGAAGTTGCGGTTTAGCACGTCGCGCCATATATTACCTTTATAGTTGTTTTGTTGTTTGGTTTAATTGACTGCCTGGTGTTTTTTCATGGATACGTTGTAGTACCTCTTTAAACCCTTGGTCGGTTTTACGAACACCTAGTCTGACAGAATCTATTGTTGGTGGTGCTGATGTTATAACAGATTCTATATTTGGATTTTCTTTTAAATAATCTTCTTTCGAAGATATTGACATCATCTTTTCAAAAACTTCACCTGTTTCTTTATTACGAAATTCATACAAAGGCATAATATTCCTTAGTCACTAATATTATTTTATTTATACTATTTTATTCTTATATTTTCGACTTGCCTGAAGATGTTCAATGACTGGTATTCTATTTCCATAGACCTGCATACTAATACCATCAATCCAAATGTATTCTGGTGGTAATTGGGTAATAGAAACGTCACTTTCAATTATAGCTTTTTGTAAAGTCCATTGGTCCCACTGTCTAGGATCTTCATCATTTAATTCTATCCATCGTTCTAATAGTTTAATAACTCTAGTATTATTCTTAAAGTACATAGTACCAGACTGCAAATAATACTCTACATCTTTAATACAAGCATGGTCTGGTAACGTAAACTCACCTGCCAGTTCTTTTGGTAAATAGAAAATACCAATATCATCAATTATAGTATCAAATAAAGATGGGATTTGGTGAATACGTGAATCAGCATCAGTCCAAACAACTGCATCTTCATTTTGTAATTTCTCTAGAATGAACCTAGCTTTCATCTGGGTATTTCGTTCCCAAGATCCAATGCGGTCTTTATATTCAACGATATAGTTAGACATACCCAACTTATTCATTGATTTAATAAGTTGTTTAGCATCCCATTCATAATGACCGGTATAAAAAGAAATTATCTTCATTTAATCCAATCTGGGGTGGGTCTATTTTTCCAAGCAAACATTCTTTGCTTTTCACCATTGTAATAGTTGCGGTAAGATTGAACTGAGTCGCCTAGTACTTTGTACTGATCTGGCATTGCTAATGCAGGTTCTGACATAGGACCAGTGCTTATTCCTGACGGAGGATATGACAACTGATTAAACATAAGACTACTCTCACACTTATGAACTTTTTCATATCGATACGTGTATTCCTTACATAGAGCTACAAATAGTTGATATAACCATAAGTAATTGTCTTTAGAAGTTCTAGCCCATATTGCACAAGGGTGATTAACGTGTGTTGCATCATACAAAATAGATTGACGATGATCTGGAAGGTGCCAGACGCGTTTTCTACGATTAGATTGAGATATTGTTGTTGTCTCTATTCCATCAACAATACGATGAGCTGTAGACAAGAGTTGTGCAGACTCTAAAATCATCTTAACACAATGCTTGTCTACATGATATTGTGCAGCAATTGCTGGACTGCGGTCTAGAATAAAGATATTCACTTGCCGCAAGCTTTCAAGAATTTGCGGCGCTCATAGTCAATAGCAATAAGCAATCCCATTAAAACTGTGATAAGAATACCTGCTAGAACCATTGGTGAAAAGTTTGCAACAATCCAAAGCAATAAATTAACCACAATAACAGCAAAGATTGCAATACCAAAAATAGTTACTACTGATTTACCAAGTAAATTATAATCCATTTTTCACCTCTTTATATATCATCATTAATTTTTGGATTGTATCATATACATCTTTATGTAGAATAGCATATCCACCAGCAGCTGTAAATGATTCAATAACATCTTCAGTATCATCAATCAATACTGAATTCTTATCAGCATAGTTTTTCTTTTTAGATCTACCAGCAACAATATTAGCCTTATATGTAATATCATGATCTTTAAGCCACTTAGTTTTTTGTGCTGTTACACTATCATGATACTTAGTACCACCAGATGAAGATAATATTTCAACCTTAACATCTGGGTCAGTTGCTAGTTGTGCTACAACTTTAAGTAATAGTTCAGCACCTGGCCAATAATCTAATTTTTCAAAACTGTTACTTAGTACAAATTTATCCCACATATTATCTGTACCCTTACTATCACGTCTAGCAAGAGAAGGTGGCATACCGTTAACTTTGACATATTCTTTATCAAAGTTTGTTAATACACCATCCATGTCTAAGTAAATTTTAAGCATTATAGATATTTTTCCAATTCAGGTCTAAAGAAATTAGCACCTTTTAATACTTTACCATCTTCACGTTTGATTGGTTTACCAGTTTCAGGGTCAAGTTTTGACATATTACTACGAGCAACTTCATCAAACGCACCCCCAATATCCCAACCACGAGATTTAGCATATCCAACCAGTACCCAAATTAGGTCACATACTGCATCTAATTGTTCAACATTATCTTTTTCAAAATAAGCTTGAAGGAATTCTGCAAACTCTTCTGATACTAATTTTGCATATAAAACACGTTGTTTATCATTATCTGAGTCAACCGTTTGATCAAATGCTACTAAAAAATCTTCTACTTGTTTAAATGGGTGTTCGTATTTCACTTATGTTCCTTTTGATTTAATAGTATAATTATATCACAGTTTGTATTTAATGTAAACAACTATTTTTCTTTAGTTTCAGTTTTAATAAACCCAGTTCCTTCAAGTAGTTTCCTAGTGATCTTTTTATAAAGTTTATCTAGTTTTTGGTCTTTAATAGCAATTAATAGTTTTGCTTCTTTAGGGTGAACTGCTTCTAATAAACTAATAAACAATTGTTCTTTACGGATTGGTTTAAGATCTTTACGTAGGTACACATAAAACTTTTTAGTTTCCATACGTAAGTTTGCTGGTGCCATACCAAAATCTGGTGCACCATCTGGTTTAAATGGGGGATCACCAGCTGGTAGATCCATTTTCTTATCTTTATCAAATGCGTATTCAAATACATAACGTAATGCTTGATCATCTTTATAAGAATTAATCTTCTTTACATCATCATTAATTTCATCTAAAATTTCTGTTAAAAATTTTGCCATATTAAAAGTCCTCTAGGTCATCCAACAATAGTCGGCATTGGTGTTTAATCAAATAGTTCATAATAGAATTTCTGTCACCCTTAGGTGTAGAATTCTGATATGTACTTATGATAGAATTATAAAGTGTTTCTGGTATAGATTCAAAGTTAACTAACATTTGATTACGTTGATAGTTCCTACGTTCATCATCATTTTTACAAGCATCAATTCCTTTTTCAAAGAATTCAACTAGACGTTTAGATGAAATAGGTTTTTGACGTTCTTTATCAATGAATGTATTATCAGCTGAAAGGATATTAGGAATGCCGTCACCGGTATCACCTTTAACAATATGTTGGATAGTATATTCTCTAACATCTTTTGCTGAACCTTGCACAAATTTCTTTTGCATAGGCGACCACTGTCTAACATTATCATATTTCTGTAATTGGATAAAGTCTTTATCTGATGATACAATCAATACCTTTTGTTTTGCATCATATAACCCATCTTGTGTTAACTCATTATCCTGGGTATATTTTGTTAGACAAGCAATAACATCATCTGCTTCTGCTGTATCAACATGAATAACTTTATATGGGAAATGATCAATTAAGTCTTGGCGTAGTTCTGATAGAGTTTCAAAAATAGTTTTCCAATCAAGGTCAGATTTTTCTCTATGAGCTTTACGACCTGCCTTATAAGGAGCAAAAGCAGTACGACGCCAGTAATTTTGGCCATCACATGCAACAACTAGTTGACCATATTCTTTACTATATTTCTTTTTATAAGATTTAATAGTTGATAATGTTGTATGACGGATTAAGTTTTTAATCTCTTCTGGAGACTGTCGTTTAATGTCATTCTGAAATGGTAATATATTGCTAAGTGCAATTTGACTATAATCTAGGATAATCATTTTAAATCCTCAATTTTAATACCACTGAATCCCATACCACCTGCATCATTAACTGATGCAGAACAAATAATTTCTGGTTTGGTACCTGGCCAAGTTGGACTTGTAACCCAAGGTGCGGGTGTTACATATGGGCCAATTGGGTTAATCATTGGGTTTACTGGACCGCGGTAAGGTTCTGCAACGCCTGGACCAAGCGGATAAGGTTGTCTATCAGGTGTTATCTTTTTAAAAACTGTAGCAAGATGATCCTTAATGATAGTCCATTCCTGCGTAGTAGGTGCAGAGTTATGAATTTCTGCAAAGCCTTGTAACCAATAAGCAAATTGTTCTGGTGTCATTTCTTATCCTTTTTAGCCTTCTTAGGCTTAGTCTTTTTGGGTGTAATGATTACCTTTACGTCATATCCATAATATGGATCAGCAAACCTATTACATAACGGATTAGTCATTTAATCTCCCATTATAGCTCTAATATCTGTGGTGTTATACATTGCCACAGTGTGTTTACGCTTATTAACTCCATCAGAAGACCACGATATTTTATAAAACATTAACCACCCAGAAGATGTTGTTTCATATTCATCAGCTTCAAAGCTATCTTCAAAACATGAAGCACCAATACCAAATTGTACTTTCCATTTAGACATTATAATACCCTCACTAAGATAGTATCAGCATTAATTCGACCATTCATTTTGGTATTGATAGTAGTCAATGTTGACAATAGTTTATTGAGAACGATCTTACCACCTTCTAGTACCTTAGGTAAGACGTCTGCCGGTTTACGTAAACCGTTTTGAGAACTTGTTTCAGGATCCCATCCAAGAATTGATGAACCCTTAACACTAAACCCTGCTGGTCCACTGGAATAGTAAACTCCAAGTTTCTTATTCTTAGTATTATATACCCATAATTGTTGCGCACCTACAATTTTAGTTGGGTGCACTGATTTAAGTCCAAGTTCAGTAAATTCCAATAAGTATTTTAGTTTTTCAACTTGTTTTGCTGGTGGTTTAGCTTTCTTAACTCGAGGTGCACGAGCAGATTTAGCTGCAAGTGAAGCATTTGTACAATCCTCAATAATAGATGCAATAAAGTCTCTAAAACGTTTCAGTTCAGTTTTAGTCAAGAATGAATATGCTTCAACTAATTGTTCATCCTTACCTACCATTGCTTCATCAAGTTCAGATAAAGTTGATTTATAATATTCACCAATACGTTTAGCTACGGCACCAGAAATTCCATTAGAAGATAAGAATGTTTTAGTGGAAAAGTCAGACTTCTTGTTCTTAAAGAAAGCATCAATAGCATAGTCAATCTCTTCAGATTGTTTTCTTGCTGATTCAATGACACGTTGCTCAACAGATATTACTGGAGCTTTTGGTGTAGTGTCTTCAACTTGAACAGCTGCTTGTTTAGCTTTATACTTCTCGAACAAGAAGTCCAACTTTGACTGAATACGTGAATTATCTTCATCAGATAAGTATTCACCTTTGTTTTTAATTGTAAGTAAAGAACCTAATGTCATAAATTCATAATCTGGTGCATTTGATAATACATCATAATATGGTTTATTGTTTTTCTTTAGATAATTCATTACAGTTTTAACACGTTCTTTGTTTTCCATATTAGCATTATAATAACACAATGCAACCATCAAATCAATACGATAGTTTTCTTGTGTTACTACTGGCGCGCCACCACCTGCTAATTTTTCCTGTGCACGTTCAACACGTGCACGTTTCTTTTCCATTTGAAATTCTGATGCCATAATTTAGTCCTTAATTTTTGACTTGATGTGTTATTATATATCATGCCTTAATTAAAGTAAACATATTTTTAATTTGATGATCCAGTAACAGTTTCATAAAGAGTTTCAAACTCATCTGCTTCTGCTACTTCTTCTTGGAATGAATTTTTGTGGTAAACTTTAATCATCTTATTAATTGTTTTCTTTGGGATTTTGTAAGCATCATTTAAATCGGCAATGATATTTTTAACTAAGTCTCGCTCAGCATCAATACGAATAAAGCTATTAGAAGCTTCTTGCATTGCATCTTTAATTTTCTTACGGTCTTGATCAAGTAATTGCATTATATATCTCCTTAGATTGGTCGTTGAATACGAGGGACTTCAAACCATGGGTCTGAATATTGAATGTTTCCATACTGGTCATGAATATTTCTTTGTGTTTCCAGTCTGGATTTTACTACTTTATTATTAGAATCTATGTATTCTACCACAACAAAAGAATATGATATACCTTGAGGGATCCATAACTCTGCAGTTTGAATAGAGTTTGGTGGCATATTGATTATATGCTTTTGTGTTGGTATTGTATAGTTCATATAAATTCCATAATAAATTGGTGTCCCGCCAGGGATTCGAACCCTGCCTCCCGCGTTATGAGCACGGCACTCTCAACCTAGTGAGTTATCAGGACAATGTTTGGAGCGGGTAACGGGGTTCGAACCCGTGACAACAGTTTGGAAGACTGTAATGTTACCACTACACCATACCCGCAATAACAGACAAAGAAAAGTAAGTAAAAAGCAGGACAATGTGCATAGAATAACTCTAGACAACCTGCAACCTACAATATGCAAAACCCTCATATACCCAGTAGCAATAGACAAATAGTATGTTTAACTGGAACACGAAGAACGTTTTCAGGACGTTATTAGCTGTGGGAGCTAAAATTAGTCATCGGTAATAGGAACTAGGTTCCATATCATCGATAGATGCTCTTTCCTTTTTCTTTCCTTCATCTGGGTAGATTTTATAAGTAAACCTACCAGAAAAACTTAAATCAAATCTTCACCCTGTAGGATTGCCACTACTTCTGTAGGCAATTCAATTTCAGTTTTGATATTTAATTCCAAGACTTTATCTTGAAGCTTTTGTTTCTCTTTCTTCAATTTTAAGATTGTAGCTTTAAATGCTTTGAAAGCGTCATCACTGAAAACACCAGTGCTTACTTCTTCATCACGACTATACACAGAACGAATATTGTCCTTTGGTGTAGTCTTGATCTTCTCAAGTTTACCTTTTAATACATCCAATGCTACTCGTTTTGGTGTAGTAACTAGATGATTATTTAAAGCAATCATCTTTTCGTTATGGGCGATTTGTGTTAACAAACCATCGATTTCTGCCGCATTAGCTTGACCAACCAAACCACGGATTGTATATAGTGCCAAGTTTAGATCTACTTGACGATTAACTTCATTGAAGATCAATTCATTTGCTTGATCAATCTTAGTTACTACATCTTCAAACTCTGTAATGGTTACAGTTGGTTCTAAACGGATACCACGAAGAGTTTCGTTGATATTTTGTTGTAGTGCATTAGCTTTTCTCAATGTAATCTTCATTATTTCTCCACTTTCACACATGTAAATTTAATAACTTTAGTTGTCATTTTCGCCATCTTCTGCGATTCCGTGCCTGCTGCTATACACTCTTGTTGCGATTTAAATCCTTCAACACGAGTAAGTGCCATTGAATCGTTGTCAGTCATCATACCAGCGTGTGCAAACAAAATTAAAGTCCAAAACATAATTATACCTCACTTGTCAATAATTACTTTATAATAACTTTTAGCTAAACTGTTATAAACGATAATACCTTCAACTCTCATAAATCCAGGAGATGCAAAAGAACCTTTTGTCTTTAATGTTTCCAATGCTTCTTCGATCGTACCTTCAATCATTGGAACTACATGACAACAATCTGGTTTAACTTGACCTTCTGTGTTCCAACGAGCAGTATTAAACAGACTAAATCGCTTTTCTTTCATATCATAATTACGTTGAATTCCAAGACCCCACCATTCACCGTAGTGATGACCATGTCCCAGTTTCATTAGATCTTCTTTATTATCATATGCCCATCGAGCAAATCCGTAGTTATCGTCATCTGGGGTGATAATCCTAGAGCGAGATTGACATCCAAAGTTACCTTCTTCATCAATTATGATACAAGCATTAGTACCATCAATCTTTTCTGTGATAAAGATCTTCTCATTATACAGTCTTGGAATTTTTGGCCATGCTTTAAATTCAATAGTCATAATAACACTCCCATAATATGGTGTCCCGAGAGGGAGTCGAACCCCCAACCTACGGAGTAGAAATCCGTGGCTCTATCCAATTGAGCTATCAGGACGTAATTTTTAACTTAATGTAATTATAACACAAACTATAATTAATGTACAATATTATTTTTAGATAATTCAATTAATAATTGAATTTCTTTATCTAAAGCATCTTTATAAAGTTTAGCATACTTATCTTGTAATGCTTTATAATACTTGATATTAGATTTAATCATTTGTTCTGACATATTATGCCCTAGCTAATTGTAAAAATTCTTAACTCTATATTCATTAAACCTAGATATAATACCTTTATTCACATTATAAGTAAATGTGATTTTCCCAAAACCTTTGGCAGTACGAGTAACATTATTTTCCCAAAATGATTTTGGTAAAAAGTAATAAAGTAATTCTGCTTTATGTGGGTTCCAAATAACTACTCTTAAAGCACCCATTTTACCACTAACATTAGTGATTTCACCACAATAACTACTACCAGCTTTTGAAGGGTTGATAGATATACTAGCAGTTTTACTATCACTTAAATCAGAAAAGTCAAAGTGAGCCTTATCAACCCATTCATACCCACCAACATTGGCCAGTGATTCTTCAACTAACCTTTCAACTTTAAAATCCATATAATTAGAAATAATATCTTTTTTCTTATAATTATTTCTTTTATATCTTTTATGGTATTTAACTATAATTTCTGTAGCAATTGCATGTTCTTTACACTTATACATAACAACCCTTATTGATTTAATAAAGTCATTATACCACAAGTTTTAATTAATGTAAACAATTAAATTAATATAGCCCAAATTAATATTAAACTACCTATTAGTTGGAAAAACCAAAGTTCTGTTAGTATCATTAAAAATCTCCTTTATTAAATATTTAATAACTAAAAGAGATTTTTAACAAAAATTTAACAATTCTTATGCAGCATACCTAGAGTATTTTGGAAGCTTAGCTTTAAGGTATTCCATTTGGTCAGCTATAACATTTCTATTCTGTAGAATAAAGTGTTCCCATCTACATGGTCTGTATGGTACAAACAATAGATGCATATCAGCTTCTTCTGGTGTTTTATTAGCTTTTCTCATATTACATGTTTTACATGCAGTTACTGAGTTAACCCAATCATTAGAACCACCACGACTTCTTGGATGAACATGGTCTCTAGTTAATTCTGATGGAGCATATTCTGACCCACAGTATGCACATAGATGATGATCTCTACGGAATAACAAGTAGTTACCATGTGTATTGATAGTAGCTCTTTCGTACGATCTTTTAGTTTCACCTTTTACAGCAATGATAGGTTTAACCGCAATAGTAGATTGTTCGCCACTGTTTTGAAAGCCACCATGGAACGTTTGTAAGTCTTCACCTAGATCCCACACTACTTTATTTGATGCATAGTAATGTACGGCTTCTTCAGCTGTCAACCACTTAAAGGGTTGTCCTGATATATCTAGTCCAAGAATTCTTAGTTCCATGATAACCTCTGTTAATAATTTCTATTTATTACCAACCGTATTCAGCTTTTAGTTTATCAAATTTAACCCGGTCAGCTTTTTCTTTCTTTTCTTTCTTAATTCTATCTGCTTCTTTTTCTTCTAATGTTGCTTCACGTTCTACTTCAATAAGAAAATTAACACCTTCCCATTCATATTCTATTACTAATTTAGCATCGGAATTAAATGTTGCAATTAGACCATCAATATAGTCTTTAGCCTTTTCTAATGTTAATCCATCTAAATCATCACCCCAAGAAAGGCGTTTTAATTCAAAATATTTACTCATGATATATCCTTAAACACACTATCCTTTAATGGTATAGTAATAAATTTACGATAACGTTTATCTAATTTTTGTTTATTACTATAATAAATTGGATCACCTTCACCCCATTTTTGATATGCTATGGGTCTAGAACCTTCCATTAGATATATGTGATTTGGTTGACGAAAATCAACTTTCCACACTGTAACTTCTTTAATAACTTCTAAAGACATATTATTCCTTTAATTTATATGTACATTATAACACATATATTAATTAAAGTAAACAATTATTTGGTGCAGGAAGAGGGACTTGAACCCTCATGGGACTTTATTCCCGACAGATTTTAAGTCTGTTGTGTATACCAATTCCACCACACCTGCATTGTAATATTAATGTTACATATGTTTATGTAATGTAACATTAATAAATCATTGGTACTCCTGCTGAGATTCGAACTCAGATGAACCAATTATCTGTTGCTTACGGATATAAATCCGCCGTTTTACCATTAAACTACAGGAGTGTTGGTGGTAATGAGTGGACTTGAACCACTAACAAACACCTTATGAGGGTGGTGGACTACCATTGTCCTACATTACCAGTTTCTTCTTTGTATAATTCTTCGACTTGCTCTTTAGTGTCTAGAGAATTATAACTTTCAATATCTTTTCTCATTAATTCCATGTTGTATTTGTCTCTGAAGTCTTGACACTCACAACATCCACAAGATAACAGTTTATGTTTCTTGCCATTCATTTTTACGTTACCTATATTTCCTGGAAGAGACTTCATTTAATATAATCTATTCTCTACAGGTTTATCTTCTAAATACTCTCGCCATTCTTCAGCGAAACTGCAATTATCACCACATCCTCTGAACATAGGTGCTATGTCTTCATCTCTATTACCTGCTAAACCACAACCAACTCTAGTGACAAAGAATTGTTTAGTTGGATGCAGCTGAGTGTAGTTAACGAAATGTATAACAAATTGATTAATCTTATCTAAAGATAAACATTCAAATTCCATGTCTTTTGTTGGTATGGCATAACTGTGGTTACATGGTCCAGATGGAACATCATAAGATGCACCATAATACATTTTTGCTGCCAATGCAGCGCCAGCGACATGAATAGCAGCTAGATTAGAACCGAACACAAATATATGACCAAATAAAGGTCTGCTACCATCTTTATGAAATTTCATTTAAAATACCTCAACCAAGTATTGGTCCATTTAAAGTAAGACCGTTTCCAGTATTTAATCACATACCAAGAATTAAATTCTTTCCATCGTCTTGGAACATTTAAACCATAATGCAGTTTACTATATCCATAGCAATAACTGCACGTGCAATCTTCTTTATGGGTTTCATTAATAATCATAATATATCCTTAATTGGGGTGATATACGAGATTCGAACTCGTCCTATAAGGTTCACAGCCTAATATGCTAACCACTACATTAATATCACCATTGATGATGCGCTCCCCCTTCTCGGATTGCAACGTATATGAGCTTCACGTACTCATATTCCCATACAACGTCTACAGGCATAAGCGCCTACCCCTGTAAATTCTGGCTACCCGTGACGGTGACGATCCGCCGACTAAAGTTTTGGAGACTCTCGTTTTACCAACTTAAACTAACGGGTAATATTCTTACACTTATTAAAGTGATGTCTATTCATTGCATTTTCTCCACCTACTTTACCGCAATGAGGACATTCAACTTGCTTTTGTTTAAATCCTTTTAAAGATTCACTAATTTGTTTCTTATGGTCTTCAGATTTTGGTTTTAATATTCCACCAATTTTTTGGTAATAATCTTCACCATATTTTTGTTTCATTGTAGAAGCACCTTTAATATGAGCTTCCTTTGTCCACCCTTTAGATAAATTTTTCATAGCTAAATCTGGATGAAGCTCATGGCATCTTTTGCCCATTTTACTTCTATCTTCAAAAGTTTTTTTAGAATTTAGATAATCAAATCCACCAAAACCTCCTCGTCTAAGATTATAAGTATCTTCTCTAAGAATAAATTCCTCATTGACTACTTCTTTTTCTCTTAGAAACATTTGATCTTGATTATCAAAAAATTCTAATATTTCCTTTTTAAAGTTATCATTGCCATACTTTTTAATAGCATCTTTAATAACTTTTCCAGATCCCATATATCCATCATTCAAATCTTTAGTTTTATGGACACCTATGTAAATCTTATCATTCACTAAGTTTGTTATTTTATATAAGTAGTAAATCATTTTTGATCCTCCTACTTATATTTATAAAATGTGAAACTTCTGTGCTACCGTAACACTTACCCGGAATAAAACTGGAGGATAGAGTCGGATTCGAACCGACGATCTTACTGGTTTGCAATCAGTTCCCTTAGGCCTCTCGGGCATCTATCCAAATAATAAATCACCTGCTTCTTTTGGGAATGTTGAACCCCAATCCATGATCCATTGGATGTCTTCTTCCTCATTGTGCCCTTTTTCTTCACCAGGAAAAGAACCAATGTAGTATTTGATTCCATCATAATTGTCATTTACTTTTACGATGCCTACATTACCGTGACCAGCACAATACCATTTAACATCTACAAATTCAGTCATAATCTATTCCTTATCTATAGGAAATAATTCCTTAAATTTCTCTGTCATAATTTCAACTAATTTAGGATCTCTGTAACTGAATTCATCTTCAATTTCTAAATTATGGATTGGTGTAAATTCAAACTCATGCATACCTAATTGAGTTTCATTGAACATCTTATTCTGCATATCCATAATGTATTTCCATTGAAACTGATCCATCACTAGAATAACATCTGCCCATGCAACTAGTGCTTCTGTTACTGGAACAATAGCATATTCCTCACTGGTTCCCGCACATCTAGTATTAAAGTTCCAAGGTTCGGAACTAAGGATATGAGCAGCGGTAGGACTACGAAGACAACCAGCGCTACACACAGTAAGCACCTTTCTATGTTTTCCTTGGTAAACATTAAAAATAACTCCTAATTGATTTCTTTTAATCATTTGACACTTCTTTATATAAAGATTGATAATACATTGCTGTTGTATGTTGTATTGTTACAGTCATTCCGCCATTAAGTCTCCATCCAGCTGAAAGATAACTATTTACCTCTCGTTGGAATGTGATCATATCATTTTCTTTAATCACTTTATATATTTGTGTCATTTTATATTCTCTAAATAAAAATTTCTAATACAATCTGGTAAATTTGTTGGTGTTGCAGAATTACAAATAACTATTTGATGTATAATATCTATAATGTATGGATGTTGTTTCCAGTTACCATAAAATACACCATGAACATCTCTACAACCTTTTAAAGTTATAGGTTGAGCAACATAAATTATATCACTAATCCTATAATGTTCACCATAGTTGGCAACTTCCTTAAGAGTTTTATTTCTATATACCATAAACTCTGCTTTATTACCAGTAACTACGAATATCTTTCCGCCGTATTTGTATTTCATTCTTTAATTAATTTTTTAACAGTTCCATCTGCCATATAGATATAGCAATAAACTTCACCAATTTTTCCCCAATTTTCGTAATATTCTTCAGCTGGGGTACTATAAATTAATGGGGGTTGCGGTGCCCTCACAGGCAGTAGTCCAACGATCACCACAACAAGGACAATCTATTTCTTCTTCACAACCATTAAAATAGATACCAATTTCTTGTGCTTTATCATCTGCTTGTTCTGCAGTTTTTGCTTCAATAATAACAGTATGAGCCACTGAATCACCTACTGCAAAATTACCACCAGAATTGTTTTGATGATATGTAAAAACATATTATAATTCCTTTATCAATTTATAAGTACATTATATCATAAGATTTAATTAATGTAAACAAATATTTTTGGTGGATCCCCTCGGTTTCGATCCGAGCTTTCAAGCTTTTCAGACTTGCACCATCACCAGATTGGTCTGAGATCCATTATATGGTACTCGGTGTAAGGATTGAACTTACGACCTTCGCCTTGTAAGGGCGCTGCTGCTACCGCTGAGCTAACCGAGTATAACTGGCACCCTCTGTAGGACTTGAACCTACAACCTACGGCTTCGTAGACCGTTGCACTAATCCATTGTGCTAAGAGGGTATAACTTGTTTTATCTTTCTACCTTTATTCCAACCATCTGGAATAATATCTTCTTTTTTAATCTTTTTATTCACTAAACCATTATTAATCCACATAGTACCATACTGTGAATTTTTTTCACCAGATTGATTTATAGAATTCTTTTCACCGATTTTTTGTTTAGTTTCATCTGTATGTGTTTTACCTGTAAATGTATTATACTTAATTTTTCCATCTAAATGTTTTTGTTTCATTTGTCTAGATGCAAATGGATTCTCTTTACCTTTATTCTTAAATCCACCTCGTTGCAATTGTTCTTTTGACTTAGTTGAATTATTTAAACCAGTTTCATTTAAATAATCCCATCCACCAAATCCACCTATTTTTAAGTTATACGTATTTGCTGATGCTAAAAAATCTTCATTAACTATTTCAGCTTCTTTAGCATACATTTCTTCAGGTGTTTGAAATACGTGTAGAATTTCTTTTTCAAAATATTCTAATCCATATTTTTCTTGAGCATATTTCAGATATTTACCTGAACCTATATAATTGTCATCAAGATCTTTGGTCTTATGGCTTCCAATATAGAATTTGCCATCAATCTTGTTTGTTATTTTATAAATTGTAAAGTACATAGTTTTCTCCTATATACTCTATTTATAAAAGTTCGAGTCTTGACATCAACTCAAGGGCGCCTCGTAGGAGAATCGAACTCCTCTGTTCCACTAGACAGGCGGACATAATAAACCACTATATCAACGAGGCATTTAAACTGGAGCCCTTGCCCGGACTTGCGCCGGGTTATCCTGCTTACAAGGCAGGCACATCACTGTTTATGTTTCAAGGGCAAAACTGGTAGTTCATATAGGTAATGCTCCTATGTCTTACGATTATCAGTCGTATGCTCTACTTTTGAGCTAATGAACTATATTCTTCAATATACTTTTTCAAACTCGAACTAAATGTCTCTCAGGTAGGACTCGAACCTACATCGTCTACGCCCCAAACGTAGTGACCAACCTCTGGCCCACTGAGAGTATTCTGGCTGTGGTACTAGGAATCGAACCTAGCTCTATACTGATTAACAGTCAGTCGCTTACACCTTGCTTGCTCTACCACAATTGTTCTTGAAAGTTCCGATATCACCCATCGTCACTTACAACCGTTGACCATAGTATCCTATGATGTTTGCTCTGGTGCCCTCAGCGGGAGTCGAACCCGCAAAATTTAGTTTCTAAGACTAACATGTATCCCAATTCCATCACAAGGGCAAATCTGGCGGAAGTTTAGGGAATCGAACCCTCGGCCCTTATAGGCTCCTAAAGTTTAGCAAACTTCGCTAGTTTCCCAGACTAGATAAACTTCCAATTGAGCGGTTTCCTGTACTCTCCTAACCTCGAATACATAATGTTACAGGTTTCTCTCAAACTGTTTCTTATAATATACAAAACATATAGTTTGTAAACTATAAGATACATAAAACTGGCGGAAGGAGGGCAGAATCGAACTCCTGGCCTTTTCAGGCTCGCGCTGCTTTCAAAACAGCCGTAACATCCCCGGTTACATCACCTTCCATTTAAAACTTGGCAGCGGTTGATGGTTACGATCCATCTTACCTACTTTCAAAGAGTAGTATCTGAGCCATTCGATTTAACCGCTATAAAACTTGGTAGGAGCACAGGGAATCAAACCCTGATAGACTGGTTAAAAGCCAGATGTAATAAGTCGTTATACTATACTCCTAAAACTAAAACTGGTTTGGACTCGCACCAAACTTCACTTGATCTACAAGTCGGGTTTATCTATAATAGAAATCGCTCGAGGTATCTATTATCCTTATTCCCTAGCATCACGTCAGAATGCTTCAGTCTTAAAAATAAGATGCGGTAAGGAATTGAACCTTGTCATCTAGTTTTCATAATCTGTCACTAACCGCGATTAGCAAGGATTATGGCTGCAGCCTAGATTAGTACCAAACTCCGCAAATACTTGGTGCGTGGTGTAGGGATCGAACCTACTATGCCAGGGGCGTCTGATTTACAGTCAGGTGTCATACCATTATGACCTACCACGCATAATAACTATATCACGGAAACCTCCGAACCATCGTAGGGATCAGCTAATGGGAATTGAACCCTAAGAAGTCTCCTCGATATAGTTACTACCATATAGAAACACACTAGACTAGGATTCGAACCTAGACATTGCTACGGTTTATTTCAACTGGTTTAAGCCTCCAGTCCAGCCGTCGCGGTATACCCAATTCCCACGCACCCAATGTGTTTTTATATGGTCTGTAATGTTGACTACCTTGATGGCCTACAGTCACGTCCGTCCATCCGCTTCCAGGTCGCTACTAACGTGGGTAATTAATCCACACTTTTGCCATTACACTACCATATATGGTTCTGCCGACCAAGCAGTAAAGCAATAAGGTTTAGGCGAACACTCCTGGTGGTCTAGACCAGGCACCATAGTCTTACTAACTTTTACCATATAAAAACACACTGGTAGGATTGCCACTCGGTGTATCCTACGTACAACTAAAATCGAGTGCAGTACAATGTGCTTTTATATGGTGCCTAGTGTTGCTAGGCTGGGGAGCCATCCCGGTCCTCAGAACTTAATCGATTCGTTCCTACATACCACCCCGTTCAACCATATTAAAACATACTCAATATTTTCTATGTCTGACAACATAGATTTTCGCAAAGTGTCAGCTTCACCGAATAAGACTCTGCGCATTGCAGATATCCTATCCGTCAAATATGTTTTAATATGGTGTTCCGTATGGGTATCGATCCCATCTAGCTACCTTGAAAGGGTAGTGACCTCACCTGAAGTCGAACGGAACATAATAAAATATAAATTTTTAAAGAGCAATTAATTTAACACATCAATTAATTTAATAAAGTCATTATAACATAATTATTAATTAATGTAAAGTGTTTTTAAAACTATTTTGTAACTTTTTGTATTTCTAAAACAAAAAACCCGAGGTGTTTAATCTCGGGTTTGGTAAAATTCTTTTATTACTTAAACTTTAACTAACCCGTGTCCTTGGTTTATAATCCCATGAACCTACAAACTCATTGCGCGGAGCAATATTCATCGTCGCTAAATTACTTAGCTGCGAGTGGCAAGTTCCGAGTTGTTGTATTAGTTTAGTCATAAAATTATTTATACAAAATTTCCGATGATTTTACATTATTTTAAAAATATTTTTAAGATAGTAGATTGGATGCTCCATATATGGCATCAACCTGTAAGTTAACTTGAGGATCCAATATTACAGTATTGGTAAATCTCTTGTCAATCTACTATCTTAAACTGGTAGCGGGTGTTGGATTCGAACCAACGATCTTCAGCTTATGAGGCTAACAGGATAGACCCCTTCCCCAACCCGCAACTTGTAAGTACTCGTGTTATATAACACTTTCCTAATTCTTTAATCTACTTCTACTTTTTTATCTCGTTCTTTAGGTTGACGTTTCTTTAATTCTTCACGAGAAGCTTCAGCTTCAATCATAACCTTTTTATAAACTCTACGTTGTTCTTTATCTGTAATAGAAGCAAGAATACGTTTAGTTGGTTTACTTAAATTAAAGTTCTTATCAGTTTTCATATCAGTCCTAAAAATTTATTTATATGTAATTATATACAAAATTGAATTAAATGTAAAATTATTTTTTAATATCTTTTCTACCAGCTAAAATGCTTAGTGTTAATAGAAACCACCATGGGTTCCAATTTTGCCAACCTACTAGATAGGCAGTACCTACTAATAAAATTAAATTATAAATCATTGCTAATACTATCATTGTTCTATCCCAAAGTGTTCTCTAATAAATTCAGCATATCCGTATGGAACTTCTCTACAGCACTCATTAATAATTAATTCAGCAAATTTTTCAGTAAATAAATCATTAAACCTAGCAATTCCACCAATATCGCTATCTGCAAGTTCATTGGCCGCATAATCTAATGCTTGTTTTTGTAGTTTGTAAATAACTGGTCTAATTTTCATTAGTTAATCCCTACAATCTTACCATCAATAACATCAATAGATTCTGCCGAAGGTTCTTCTGGTAACCCAGGCAATGTAATAACCTTACCTAGTTTAACTACAATATATCCAGCACCAGCTTTTAATTCTACTCCGTCAACCCATATGATACCATCATCCGATGGATCCATTTTCTTTGGAGTTTTAGAAATACATACTGGTAAATCAGGGTGTGCTTCTTGCCAATCTCTTAACTTAAGTTGTACATTTAATGGAAACAATACTTGTTTAATGCCATAAACTTTGGTACAAATCTTTTGAATCTTTTCAATATAATGATCATTTAGATCATAAAGATAACGCTGTTTCTGCGTGCCATGTATCTTAACAGTATTAACCACTGAATTAGCTAAATCAAGCGCACCTTCGGATCCATTAGCCCAATGTGTTGATACCACACAGTCATCTGCTAGTTTTTTAGCATATTCTTGGATCATATCTAATTCAGCTTGTTGATCATCTGAGAATTTATTAATACATACAACTACAGGAAGCCCAAAATTATCTTTAATATTATTAATATGTTCTCCAAGATGAGGAACCCCCGACATCAAATTGCCATTACCATGATGTCTTAAAGCTCTAACAGTTGCTACAATAACTACAATATCAGGATTAAGTTGTGACATTCTACGTTTGATACTTAAGAACTTTTCAGCACCCAATTCAGAAGCAAATCCTGCTTCAGTAACTACCCAATCACCAAGTTTCATAGCCAAATCAGTAGATACAACTGAATTACATCCGTGTGCTATATTAGCAAATGGACCACCATGCACAAATGCTGGATTGTTTTCTAATGTTTGTACTAAGTTAGGCTTAAATGCTTCAACTAATAATGCCGTCATAGCTCCAACAGCTTTTAAATCTTGTGCTGTAACTTCTTTACCTTCATAATCTGTACCAATAACAATCTTACTCAATCGCCATTTAAGATTATCTAAATCTTTTGCTAAACATAAAATTGCCATGACTTCTGAAGCCACAACAATATCAAATCTGTCACGCAGCGAGCGGTCGTTCATATCAATTACATGGCGCCATGTTACTCTGTCAATATTTAGACTGTTACCTTGCCAAATATGATTTTCAACCATAGCTGCTAGTAAGTTATGAGCGGCCGCTATCGCTGCGAAGTCACCCGTAAAGTGGAGATTAATTTTATCTGAAGGTGCTACCTGAGAGTAACCTCCACCAGTTGCTCCACCTTTGATGCCAAAAACTGGGCCCATTGCAGGTTCACGTAAACATACAATAGATTTATGTCCTAATTCACATAGTGCATCTGATAAACCAATAGTAGTAGTTGTTTTACCTTCTCCAGCGGGAGTAGGATTAATTGCTGTAACTAAAACTAATTTAGCTTTTCTAGGTCTATCCTTGAAATATTCATAATCAACTTTAGCAATATATCTAGTATAGAATTCAACATCCCATATACCAATATCTTCAGCTACATTAGCGATAACTTCAAGTTTAGCTTGTTGATTTATCAGAAAATCTGGGTTCATACTTATCCTTTAGGGTGGGATCCACTCGAGTCCGTCAACTCTAACCCGCGGAAGGGCGCCATCTAGAATGCCTCCGCATATATTTTATTAAGTGGCGTGGATCCCAAAAACTTTAGTCTTCTAAAACTGCAACAATATCTTCTTCTTTAATCATAACACGTTGTGCACCATCAATAGTAACAACTTGCCCTTTGTTCCACATTAATAGAACTTTATCACCAATAACTACTGATTCTACTTTAGGACCAACTGCTAGTACTGTAGCAGATTTAGATTCACCTAACCCAGCAGCAGATTCAATAACAATACCTGATGCTGTTGTATTTTCACGCTTATTTTCCGCTACTAATACAATGTCTTTTAATGGAGTTACATTCATTATTTACCTACCGTTTGAAAAATATAATTATCACCAACTTTTAATTCAAAAACATTTTCTAAATTAAAAGAACGCCAACCTTGTTTATCAACATCAAATACTGCCAATGCAGTACCTTTACGTTCAGGGGTTTCACCCTTTGGTTGCATATCAGATGGGATATTAACCAATGTACAATTCATACGACGGTCTTCACCATCTTTTTTAGTGAACCCCACTGTAATTGTACCTTCACGTAGATACTGAGTAATTTGTTCACGACGGCCGTCTACATCTACACCATTTACTAAATTTTGTTCTGTCATAATATCTTCCATTATATCATTTAAAATATCATTAATTATTCCAACTGGAACGTCAGTATAATCAATACCATAATCTTCAATTACTTTAATAAGTACTTTGGGAATTTCTTTGTGTTTCTTATAATTAAATTTCCCACCCATGGATAAGTATTCCATAAGATAGGTTTTAACATCACTCATTAGCTTCTTCCTTAGTACGAATTGAAGCAATATAACCAGGAGCACGAGCAGTTTTTTCTACAAACTTAGGACCATTATAATCTAATTCTTGAACTTCACCACCATTAGATAGAAATTCATTCATTGCTTGTTCAAATTCTAAATCTTTACTCATAGTATTTCCTTTTCTGATTTAATAGAGTTATTATACCACAAAAATCAATTAATGTAAACAAAAGAATTATAATTAATATGTTTCTTTTACAATATAAAACTTATCAGCTGGGTATTTTTCTAGGAATTCCTCTGTTTTAACAAAGTCATTCAAGTCACCCATTTTAAGGAACATTCGATTTAGAACTGATTTATGTGTTACCTTATCAGCAACAGTTAAATAACATGATTTTGCTTTACCTGCCATAATAATCTCCTAGTATAAACCTTCTTCTCTACGATATGCATAATCAGAACCTTGACTATAACCTAATGAATGTGCTTTAGCCATTTCTGAAGTATACCACGCCATAAATTCTTCTTCATCCATATCACCATTAATAATATCTTTAAATATATCGCCAGGATAAATTTTCTTATTCATTACATGACCTCTATAGAAAATAAAGTCTTAAATTTCTTATCTACTGTATCATTCCATCTAAAGATAACCTTACCAATGCGAATCCATCCATTCTTAGGATTAAAACACCATTTAAATTTACCTTTTAGATTGTATCGCATTATTCCCAACCTAATTTTTCTGCCATAAAACATGTAACTACTAAAATAGACAAGATACCAATAAAACCAATAACTACGATATATGTATTTTCAATCATTTTTAATCCCTTGTTGATTTAATAAGTACATTATACCATAATTAATATTTAATGTAAACAATTATTTTCACATATTTGCAATAAAATCTGCTTCGGGAATACGTGTTTTTGTATTTTTAGAGCCTAGGACAACGACTGCGCGCTTCCCTTTGTCTGTAGACATAAGCATAACAAGACAACCACCTGCTGGATTAGTAAACCCAGTCTTACTTACTATAATATCGTGTCTTCTGCCTATAAGAGGATTGGTATTATTAAAGAAGATCCATTTCTTTCTAATCTTTACTTTAATACCAGTTTTGTGTGATGCTGAAACAATCTCTGGGTAGTGTTCTGAAGCATCTAATAACTTAATAAGATCTAACCCAGTAGATTTATTTCTGATATCCAAACCTACTGAATCATATACAATAGAACTTTTCATTTCAAGTCTATTTAATGTTTTATTCATATCACTAATACATAAGGCATAACCACCTGGATATGTTTCACATAAGAGTCTAGCTGCATCATTATTAGACTTAACTATGGCCATATCAATTAAATTTGATCTAGTGATCTTACCAAATTTCTTAGTTACAATTACTTCAGATAAATCAATACCTGATTCAATAACTGTTATAACTGTAATTAGTTTAGTAATAGATGCAATTGATCTTATTTCATCTATGTTTTCACCAGCAATTACTTGATAATTTTCATCAGTAACTAACCATGATTGAGCGGATATATTACCCGCATAACATATATTACTAATGATTAACAATAATATTAACTTAACCCATCTCATATAGATATAATATCACCCTAAGTATTTAATGTAAAATTATTTTGTATAAATAATAAACGGATAACCTATTTATAAGGAACTAAGAAATGTCTAATAAGATAGCTTTAGTTGCTATCTTTGTTATGGCTATATTATCAGGTTTGGTCCAAGCTGAACCTATTGTAACTGATTCAACAAGCAACTCAACAACAAAATCTGACTCTACAACTAGAGTTATTTCTCCACCTCCAACCGCAGTAGCTCCATCAATCACGACCATCAATAATGATGTTTGTGCAGTAGCCGCATCTGGTGCTGTTCAAACGCAAATTCTTGGTTTTGCCATGGGCGGAACTATGCGTGATATGAATTGTGAACGAATTAAATTATCTAAAAATCTATACGATATGGGCATGAAAGTAGCTGCAGTTGCTAACCTATGTCAAGATGACCGCGTATTTCAAGCCATGGTTGATGCTGGTACTCCATGTCCAGTTGAAGGCAAAATCGGTGAACAAGCTAGAGAAATTTGGATCAAACGTGGTAAAATTAAAGAAGAAAAGAAACCAGTTCAAGTTGCTGGTCCATTACCTTCTGTAGTTAAAGTTGAAGATGATGTTATTATAACACCTTTGAGAACCGAATCACCAGTTGGTCCAGCAACGTTCTTGAATAGATAATGAAAAAGTTATTACTAGCAATATTGTTGCTAGGTACTTCTTTATTATCTAATGCTGAAATTGTAACTGTACCTATCCCAGGAGCTCCTGGTCTGTCTGTAACCGTTGGTACAGGCATTAATGCACTGCCGCTTGAAAATATACAAAATAATCCTAATTCGGTTAATATTACCACTTGGGATGATCATATTATTGAAGTCCCATTAGGATTTGCATTCCCATACTTTGGTCAAACGTTTACAAATTCGTGGGCAGCAACCAATGGATATGTGACGTTTCAAGACCCATGGCAATCTGGACTTGGTGGTGGATGTTGCCAAGGTGTTGATTTAACACGCACAACAGACCCAAGATTTAATTATACAATCTTTGGTGTTCATTCTGATTTATATTCTTGGAATGGCAATAACCAATATTATCTACGTGGTAATAATGAAATGACTTATGGTTGGTATAATGTAAGTCAATGTTGTAGTTCAAATGGTGGTAATAGTTTTGAAATTAAGATTACATCAGCAGGTACAGTAGACACTAGAGTTGCTGGTGCATTAGTTAATTGGAATGCTGTCACTTCTGGTATGTCTGGTAATTTAGCTAATGGTGAATATTATCAGTATTATCATGGTCAAGGATTAAACGTAACTCCAGGTGGGCCAAACATATTTGGATGGAATACTACTGGCGGATTCACTGGCGCTGACCCTTGTTTATCTAATCCGTTGTCATCACCAACATGTTCTGGTTATGCAGCTGCTTATTTGACACAACAATGTACAATATCTGCTTTGTATAATCCTTCATGCCCAGGATATGCGCAAGCATATTATACACAACAATGTAACGCTAATCAACTATATGATTCTGGATGCCCAGGGTATGCTGGTGCATATTTAAATTATCAGTGTTCATTGGATCCATTATATTCTACAACCTGTAACGGATATGCAGAAGCTTATTTTGCTCAGCAATGTGCTCTAGACGGATTATATAATAGAGAATGTCCTAATTATGCAGAAGCTTATGCTTTAGCTAATGTAGTTGTAACAACACCGACAGTATCTGAACCAGTACAACAACCTATTGTTATTACTACTAACACAAATAGCACACCTGTAGCAGTTGTTGCAGACCCAGTAGTTAACTCTATTGTTACTACTACAACAACTAGTAGTTCACCTGCTACTGCAGCACCAGTGGTTACATTAGTATCTACTCCAGCACCTACTACAACTACTATGACTACTACAACTACTGACTCTAGTTCTTCTGAATCTTCTAGTTCAAGTAAAGAATCATCAAGTGAAGAAAAGAAAGAAGAGAAAAAGGAAGAAAAGAAAGAAGAAAAATCTAGTTCTAAGAAAGAAGACACTGGATCAAAACCATCTACTGATAGTAAACCTAGTCAACCTTCTGCAAGAGAACAGATGGTAGCAAAACGTAAAGAAGCAGCAATGCAAACTGCAGTAAAAGCAGGTGCAGAAGCAGCTGCTAAATTAGATAGTGCTACTTCCTTAGCAGCACAGATTGAAGTACAGAATGTTGTTATGGCGGCAATGGGATATACACCTGGTTTTCAAACTTATAGTTATGTTATGCCTGATGGTAATGGTTACAAACCATTTACAATATATAAAAATCAAAAAACTGTAGATAATAAACATTTAAGTAGTGGTCTTACTGGTCCTTCAGATAGACTACATGAACAATTAATAAATTTACAATATAAGGAATAAAGAAATGTCAGAAGAACAATTAGACGAACAGATTGCCAATACTGTTATTAAAATTGGCAAATGGAGTTTTACTCCTGCTAAACTAACTATATTAGTTGCAGTAATTTCATCAACACTTGGTGGTTTATATGGTGCTTTTGAGGTATACAAAGATTATATGGATTTGAAAGAAAAGGTTCAGACTTATGTAACACCAGACTTATCTGGTTTACAAGAGCAACTTTCAGTCATTAAGAAAGATATGGAAGGTGTTAAAACATCAGTTGATGAATCAAATGGGTATACAATGGATATTAAGAATGATCTAAAAGGTGATATCCGTAGACTTGAAAGTGTTGTTGATTCAGTAGAACGCCAGGCAAAACAATCTGCTCGTGATACTGATCAAGATTTAAAAATTATGAATAAGAATATTGAAGGTAAAGTTCAACGCGTAGTTGATGACCAAGAAAAACTTAAACATGATATTGACAAGAGAATCCAAAAAGCATTGGATAATCCATTAGCTAACTAATATTAGAGCTGTATTACTTAATAGTCTTTTGTAGTGCAGCTCTAAATCTACCCATTTCTTTGGGTGTCTGTAATTCTTCTACTTCCTGTTCAATAGTTTTAATACCTAATGTAGGTTCCACTGGTACAGGTGCTGGTGAAGCAATATAGTCATCACCTTTTAAAAAGTCAAAATTAGGGTCAGATTCTGGTTCATCAAATGCATCTTCAAGGAATTTATCTAATTGATCTAATTCTTCCTTGGTATCAATAGGTTCAGGTTTAGTTACTGGAACCATATACTTATCATCTCTAACCCAGTCAGTAGCACCTGCTTCATCTAAAGCTTTTGCTATTTCTTTACCTCGATCAAAGAATTCTTGTGCTTCAGGATCATCTTTCTTCCTAATAGACCAATTATAACCCACCAGCATAAGAACTGCCAGTGGGTCAAAAACTGATACAATCATTAGAATAACTATACGTACTGCTTTTTCTAAGATTGTTTCGTCGATTTGGTCACCGTAGATGAGGGCTGCGATGTACTTGATTGGACCGACTTCGGCTTCGATTTTCCTGATTTGCGAGGATAGTGGCGCTTTTTCTTCGTTGAGTCTTGAGACACTGGCGCTTGCGGTGCTGATGGTTTCGTAGAGTTGCTTTCTTTCTTTGGACTGTTGCTTCCTAATTTGGACGCTTCGGTCAACACCTTTTGTGGAGTTGTCGTTGGCTGTTCTACTGATGGTTTCATTAACTTGTTTATCAAGTTGCGAAAGAGTTGCACGAGCTTCATTTATTATTTCCTTTTCGGTTTTTATTTTTTCGTCGATAATAGCAACCTTAGCTGCTACATCTCCGGTTGGCACTGCCTGGTCTAAGTGTGCCTTTGATAAGTAACCAAAGATACCCATAGACGTTAAACACATTAGAACAATAACCGCAGTAAAGAAATATGATTTCATTAACTTAGGTAAATCAGACCAATTGCGATATAACCAAGAGGCAAGTACAAGTTTCGAGATCTCTAAGATAGACCCCATGACAACAATAGGAATTACAGCTGCAGCAAATATTGCAGCTAAACCCGCTATTGAATAGTATGCAGCAATAGCAGAAAGTGCTAAAGCTACTAAAAGCATTAAGATATTCATTTAGTTACGTGCTTTGAATGGATTTTAGCTCCAACGAATTCATTATAATAGTTTTCACTTATCAATACATGATTAATCATTTGTTCGTAGAGTTCCCAATAAGAGCAATCTCCTTTAGTTTTACAAAGGTGTAGAATTTCTCTTTTATAAGATTCTTTACCTTTTTGTTTTACTAATTCTTGAACTTCTTTATTAGAACCATAATAAGACATCCAGTCGGATTCGACTCTGGTTTTAATTCGTCGTTTCCTTGTTTTTGTGACTGGAAGTGTTTTTGGTGACCAGAAGAACTTTTTACCGATATACATTTTACCAGTATCTATTTCAGTAATTTTATAGACGAAGCCTTGATATTCTTCTGGAGTAGTCTCGAAGACTTCGTCTTTATATAACCAAGTCATTATTCTGTATAATCTTCATCTTCTTCATAGATGTCACCACCACAAATTGGACAATATACAATATCATCCACATGAACATCTTCTGATTTGATTATTATTTTTCCAGAACTATCACACGTTTCACATTCAAAATACTTTGTTGACGCCATACTACTTTCCTTTGTTTTTCCTATTTATATTAACTAGCGGCGCCCCAAACATCTGACCAATCTCCCTTTAATGCACCTTTGGCATAATCAGTAACTCTATTTTCAAAGAAATTACCATGCACTGGAGCATTAATCATCTCTTCAACCCAAGGTAAAGGGTTCTTCTTAACTTTAAAGATACCTTTCAAACCCAAGCTGATTAAACGGCGGTCAGCAATATAACGAATGTATTGTTTAACATCAGATGCTTCTAATTCTCTCATATGACTATCAGCAAAAGATAAATCAATAAACTTATCTTCTAATTCAACCATCTTTTCAGCAATAGTATAAATTTTCCCTTTAAGTTCATCATTCCAAATTTCATTATTTTCTTTAATAAATGTCTTAAAGAGTTTGATCATATTTTCAGCATGCATTGTTTCATCAACAATAGACCAAGTAACAACCTGTCCCATACCTTTCATAAGACCATGACGAGGAAAATTAAGCAACATAATAAAAGAACTAAAAAGTTGCATCCCTTCCGTGAAGGCCGAGAAGACCGCGATGTGCCTTGCCGTACTTTCGAGAGTGCCATTCTTTGACGATAGTTCTGTTACATAATCGTGTTTGTCCTTCATTGCTTGATATTCAAGGAACTGATTATATGTTGTTTCTGGTAAACCTAAGGTTTCAATTAAATGTGAATAGGCTGCAATATGTAATGCTTCTCTAGCAGCAAATCCCATTAACATCATTCTAATTTCAGGTTGTGGGAAATATGGTAAGTAATTATTAACATATCCACCTGCAACATCAATATCACCTTGAGTGAAAAATCTAAAGATGTTTGTTAGAAAATTCTTTTCCTCTACTGTTAATTTCTTTTTCCAGTCCTTAACATCTTCTGCCATTGGAATTTCTGTGTGTAACCAATGAGCCTGTTCATGTTTTAACCATGCATCATATGCCCATGGATAATTAAAAGGTTTAAAATAACTTCGTTGATCAGTTAATCTGGTTGCCATTAATATTTCCCATCCGTTTTCATCCAACCACCACCCTTATATTGCACGATGGAGTCATAGTTTTCATAAGATTGAACCAACCCTTCTTTCTGGCATTCTGGGCAGATTGTTGGGTGTGGTTCACTAATTCCCTTTTTGTGGTCTTTAATTAAATGACCACATTGTTCACATTTATAATCATAAAACGGCATAATCAACCTTCACATGCTAAGCAAGTAGTTTCATTCATTAAATCGTGCATATTAATCTCTTGAATAATTTCACGTTCAATTTTCTTAGCTACTTTATCTGCCTTAGCAATTTTATCTGAACGGCAGTAGTACATAGTTTTAAGTTTTTGTTTCCATGCTTGGAAATGCACAGCATGAATATATTTAATATGTGCATCTGGTCGGAAGAATACATTTAATGATTGAGCTTGGTCAATATATTCTTGTCTATCTGCAGCATGTTGGACTACCCAACGCTGATCAATTTCCATTGATGTTTTATATATATCCTTTTCATCTTCAGTAAGAATATTTAAATGTTGTACTGAACCATCATTAGCAATAATAGATGACCATACTTCATTATATTCGTCTTCATCAGTAGTTTTAGATTTAATTAATTTATCTAAGTATTGATTCTTGTGAAGATGGGATCCGGATAGAGTATCTTGTCTGTAAGCGTTGGCTCTAAAAGGTTCGATAGAAGGACTTGTATTTCCCATAAGGATAGAGCTAGAAGCATTAGGGGCAATAGCCATAAGATGAGAAAAACGATTACCAGTACCCACGGCATCTGGCGCTTCTCCTCTTTCTTGACCCAATACTTGATTTGCTTCATCTAATCTTGCCCTTACATGTTTAAATATTTGTTTGTTTAATGATGATGCTAATGAACTTTCCCAGGGAATACCTTTTCTTTGCAATAAAGCATGCCAACCAAGAGCACCAATACCAATACTACGCTCACGCTTAGCAGAATAAACAGCACGAGCAATAGATTTAGGAGCATTGTCGATAAAATATTGCAAAACGTTATCCAACATCTCTGCAACATCCATAAGAAATTGGTCATTGTTTTTCCAAGCATCATAGTATTCTAGGTTTAAAGAAGATAAACAACATACAGCTGTCCGTTTTTCATTAGTTGGTAAGATAATTTCAGAACAATTATGAACTAATATAGCATTAGCATAAAAATTATGATTTCCTTCTACTGTAATATCATATACTTTTTCTCTTTGTTCTAATTTTCTAATTTTTATTGCCATATTTTCTTCCTCTATACCATCCATCTCCAGGATGAATTTTTGATTGTTTACTAATCATAAAATTGTCATTACTATACCAAGAATTTCCAACATTTACATTTGATAAACTCTTTCTATGATTTTCTGATTTGGAATTGCTTAATTTATCCAACTCTTCAACAGGAATTCCCAATTTACTTGATAATCCATATTTAAAACTATTTTGATAATCTTTAAACCTATTTTTAGAAAAATGCTTAGGAATTCCATCAAATTTACTTCTTAATTTATCTAGTATTCCTTTATAAGTAAATTCTTTTGGGTCATCATATTCTTTAAAAAGCAAAACACAATTATCTAAAATAAAATCATCAGAATAACCAGACCATTTTGGATTATTTTCTCTAGTCACAGCAAGTGTTATTTTAGTTAACCATTCATCATAATGTTCATCTGGTACAATCCATCCACCACAACCTCCAGGTTTAGCATTATACCCATTTGACATTGCATTATATTCTGAAATAGTTTGTTCTTCAATTGTTCTACATTCATCAATATTTAAATCATCAAATAATACCTCTGGTATAAATGCTTTTTCCCCGTATTTTCTTATAGCGGCATGGAATCTAAACCGACTTCCATTTTTAGAAGCAGAACAATGTGATTTCCAACGTTGCTCTAAAGTTCTAGAAGTCATCCCAATATAAACTTTACCATTGATTTTATTAGTTACACGATATACTAACATTTTTATTCCTTAGTAGGTAGATATATCTATTTATAATTTTAGATTTTTCTACCTACTAAATTAAGCAATATTTAATACATCATCTTCTTTTAAATCTTTTGCCATTACATAACCCCTATTTTTAGTATAGATTTTATGTTCTGGTGTACACCTAATAATTTTACCAGTTTCCTCATCTTCAATTTCTAATATTTCAGCATTAGGATTTGTCATAGCTGCTGCAGTAATTTCTTTCCATTCTGCAATATTAGTTTCTTCATTATATGACCAAACTTTATAATGGTCATTAGGATGGAGTTTATTGATATAATCATCAAGACGCACTAATAAAACATTACCACTTCTAACTTCATATACTTGGATTATAGTATCGCCTGTCAAACAAAGATTTGATTGATGTACTTTTAATCCCTTTGATTTCAACCATTGTGGTAATTTACGATTAGATTCATCAATGAAGTGTAAATATGGTTCACCTGTTTGCATACGAAGTTCTAATAGTTTTTGCCATAGTTCTTTTGCAGATACAGTATCAATAACAACACCAGAATGTGGGTCTTTTAATTCCCATGAATCGTCTGCGTGTTCATCAAGCATACAACGCTCAATGATTTCCATAAATGCATCTGGAATATTAACTCCGTGGTGAAGATTCAAGCAACGCATGTTCTGATCACCAGTAGGTTTTCTCATTTCCAAGAACATTAAAATATCTGGGTGACTAATATCCAAATAAGCAGCATAAGAACCACGACGGGTACGACCTTGACGATAAGCGAGAGAACTAGCATCATACATTTTAAGATGAGGCATAACACCAGTAGACTTATCATCAGCACTACGAATACCGAAACCAATTCCAACACCGCCTCCTAACATAGATAACCAATTTGTTTCTGATAAGTTTTCAACTAAACCATCAGCAGTATCTTCAATAAAGTTTAAGAAGCATGAAATAGGAAGCCCACGCTTACTACGGCCAAAAGATAGGATAGGAGTGGCATAAGATAACCAGTGTTTAGATGAATACTCATAAAGACGTTGAGCGTGCTCTGGATTACTACTAAAAGTTTTACTAACATATGCAAACCTTTCTTGCGGTGATGTTTCTTCTTCTGTCATATAGGATTCACGTAGTCGTATTAATCCTAATTGGTCAAATAGACTGTCTCTTTTTAAGTCTATTTTAATTCCATGTGCTTCTTGCATAATATTCCTCATTTTTGTTTTTCTAATACTATTTTTCTTAAAGAAGATGATGAAAATCTATGATCACGTTTATTAAAATGTAACTGAATACCTCTACGTTTACAGATATCTTTTCCTGTAAAGTCTTTATCTCGATATTCTTCACCTAATATTCTAACATCTATATGAAACATTTCAAGAATATCTTCCAAATCTTTTTCTGTTTCATATACTATAACTTCATCTACAAATTTCACCGCTGACAATTGCACCTGACGTTCTACTATTGTTTGAATTGGTGAATTTTTTTCTTTTCTATCTACTGATGGGTCAGTTTGAAGTCCACATATTAAATAATCACAATGTTCTTTTGCTTCTCTTAACATAGCAATATGACCCGAGTGGAGCAAATCAAAAGTACTGCAAGTAAATCCTATTTTCATAATAAATTCTCAATCTATTTATATCTATTTTTCTCTGCCTGTACTGCAGATGTACACATATCTAATAAATTATGTTTAACTTCTAATAAAGGGAACTGGTTATCAATAGTTAAATTAGCAGGGTCACCAGGTCTGCGTGGTGCAATTTCATATTTAACATCAAATAGTGTGTTCATAGTATTTAATACTTCTAAAACAGTGTAACCTTTGCCTGAACCAATACATTCATAAGGTGTATTAAATGGACCATGTTCCACAGCGTTAGCAATAGCGTTCCCAATATCAACAACATGAATATAATCGCGAACACACGTTCCGTCTTTTGTGTCATAATCATCTCCAAATATAAACACTTTATCTCTTTTACCAATAGCACATTCAGAAGCTATACGAATAAGATGAGTAGCATTACCCATCTGCATATTCTTCCCATCCGACCCAGCAACATTAAAGAATCTAAAGATAGTATAATCTTCTGCTAATTCTTTAATAATATCTTCACATGCCACTTTAGATTTAGCATATGGAGACTGAGGATCAAATGCATTGGAAGTAGAAGCAAACAAAATATGGGCATCAGGATAATCTGATAATATCTTTAATGTGCTCATGATATTGTTTTTATAATACATAGAAGGAAACTGCATACTTTCTTCAACTGAAGCATATCCGGCAAGATGTATTACAGCGTCAAACTTACCTAACCGACTAGTGTCCATTATATCATGATTGATAATCTCTGTACAATAATTCCCGATTTTATTCTGATTAAAGTTTTTATCTAATCCAACTACAGAGTGCCCACGATCATGTAAAATTTTACATAAATGGGATCCAATATAACCTGTTGCTCCGGTTACTAAGACTCGCACACAAACCCATCAACCATAGGGAAAATTTCACTAATTGCTTGTGCAACAGCTATAGCCACTTCTCTATGCTCTTTTTGGGTTTCTGGGCCCGACCTTACTTCCAAAAAGTGAATCCAACTACGAAGAGTTCCATTCATATACATACGTGAAACTGTATTACCTTCCGGAAGAACTGCTCGTGCTTGTTCCTTAGCGATACCATTATCGATAGCCCATTTATATGCATGATTTGCTGCAGCAATAACATCCTGTTGCTTTTCAATCCATGTTGCTTTTAAAGCAAAATCATCAGTCTCTACAGAGTTCTGGCGATTGACTGTATCTTGTAGACGTGCTTCACGTAGTTCAAAAGATAAATCCTTTGTAGGATCTGCATATCGTTGACTAAACTCTTGGAAAGAGAATGAACGATGACGTAGAATCTGACGAGCAATATCTCGTGTAGTCTCAATCTCCATACAAGCAGAAGTAACTTCTAAGGGGCTCCAATGCTTATGTTTAATTAAGTATTTAATTAATTTTTCAGATGTTTCTGTATTATATTGATTTGCTGGATTTGAAACCCTTGCACAAAATGCAATTAAATCTTGTACATTCTGTATTCCTTCATTTTTAATTTCATCAGTCGGTTGAGAATAACTAATTAGTCGTACTTTCATATTTCATTCCTTGTTTCCAATTATCACCAGGACACTCTTTTGAGCGAATTCGCTCACCTGATATATGTGTCCACCATTTAGTACCTTTTACATGTTTACTGCCATGATTAGGAGAATTAGTATCTAAAAACCCAGCATTTAATTCTGCTGCTCTTTTTCCAGCATATCTACTATTTTCAATAATATTTTCTATCCCCAAAAATGCGCCTTGACCGTCTTCTTTTCGTTGTTCATGAAGTTTTTTAATAGAATCTTTTTGTTTTAGCCTATTTTCTTTATTTTGAAAATTGTGCCTATTTTCTTCTAATAATTTTTTCTGGTGTTCAGATGCAGCCCTTCTTAATAAGGATATATTTTCATCAGTTCTTTCCATTCTCATCAATATTGCCTGAACAGCTGAATAATCATTTTGATCTAAATGTATATTTAGGTGTTCTTCTATAGTGACTGCTAAAAGATTACTGGGATCATTGTTATTAAAATTTCCATCTATATGGTGAATTTCCATATTTTTAGGAAGAAGTTTATTGTGATATTTTTCCCATATTTTTTTATAATTTTTACGTCTCATAACACTGGTCTCCTATTGAGTATAATGTTATTTATAAAAATTATTCTACCTTTTCATATGTTTGTTCAAAAATATCTGGTTTGCATGCATAGAACTCTCCTTGCACACCTTTAATAATCCAATCACCTTCAGTTGCTATATGTTTCACTGAATATACACCACCATCACCATCTTCAAGTGTTCTAATTTCGGCAATATGTTGTCCTGATTCATTTATTTTGCCAATATTACTAATATAAGGACCACAGAAATAAGTTAATTCTGAAATTTGGTCTCTTGTATATAAGAATTGAACAGCTTCAATTACAACTGGTTTCTTTCGGAATTTCACTTATTTCTCCATTCTAATTCTTGCTTAAATAAATCCATTATGTACTCTGGTATGTGTGATTGAGTATCTATAATGGCTTGAATGTGATCTGTGTCTAATTTTTCTAACTGCTTCCATTCTAGCGGCTGATTACCATTCTTACCTCTAGTACCCCAATGAAAAGTACATCTAATTAAATTATGTGGGGCGTCATTATATATTGACGCCTCTGTAAACGGGTCATCATTTACAGTTCGACGCAGATATTCTAGTCCTCCATCAACCATGTAAATAGACCCATTCTTATCTAGATGAGACTTATAGTCGTGTTTATGAAAACTTTGCAATACTGTACCATCTGGTGTAATAATCTTATTCGCTACTAATTTTCTCATAATCTGTCCTTATAATCCAAAATGTTAAATTAAATGTACCAATACCAAATTCAGTTGTGTTTAGTCTAAGTCTAAATGATGTTATAGTTTCAATTACGAGAGCTGCCATTAGTTTCTTTTTAGTAAATGGAACTAAGAATGAAAATAATGGTTTAGTAAAAGATTTTAATCTATTAGTAAGTACTCTCATTAACCACCAAGGTGTATCTATAACTATATCTATATGTGTCATATTTTTCTCCATGATGCAAATCTTAATTTAGCTTCAATTCCTTGGAATGTGTTTGTATTTATTGTGTTCATAATTGATTCAATTGATTTACCAGCAAGTACCATTTCATTAATATCTTTTTCATTTACTGTATCTGGCCATAGACATACACTATAACCTTTTTCAATAAATTTGCCAATCATTTTAACAATTTCTTTATTACGTGGTTCATTATCACTCACCAAGGTAACATTAGATTTAATAGAAGCAATGATAGGAATATCAAAATCAGCTCCACCCACTGCGAGGCAGTTGGGCAAGAAGATAGAATCAATCGGGCCTTCGACCACATAGACACGATTTTTGTAGTTAACACGGTCAAGTCCATATACTTTATCCTCTGAATCATCTAGTTTAACTGAAATATATTTAGGTTGTTCATTACCAAATGCGCGCCCTTGATACATAAACACTTTACCGTGTTTATTAAAGAATGGAATAACCAATCTAGGGTGATCAGTTTCTAAATTCATAAACTGAAATTTATATTGATTTGACCATTCTTTAAACTTATCCGTATAGTAAAATAGGTTCCATTTATCTTTTGGAATTTTACGTGTGATTAAGTATTGTTTTGCTTGATGTGATTCTGGTAATGTTTCTACTAATTGCAATGTATCTAGGATAGCATCATATAATACTGGTTCCGATGTAGCTGTAATTGCAAGTGTAGTTTCTTTTAGATCAATATGGTCATTATGTAAGTTGGATGTTTCTTTATATCTTTCCAAAACATATTCATTATATAATGTTGAATCTAGTTGTTTAATTAGATTACCTACATTGGAACTATAACCACAGTTATGACACTTATAAACTAATCTGTTATCATGTAGGAATACAAATCCACGAGCTTTTAATTGATTAGTCTTTGAGTCACCACAAATTGGACAAGAAAAATTCCAATAGTTTTTCTTTTTCAACTTAAAATTTCTTAGTTTATAAGAAATAAGATTTACATATTTTTGATCAATCCATAACATTAATTCACCCTCAATTTATAATATAATTATATCACATATAGTAATTAATGTAAATGTTTATTTGATAAACCAAGTATAGATACCATAGATATTGAGTAGTAAGAAGTATAGATTTTGTAGAATCATTGGCCTACTACGGTGATGGGTAATAAAATAATAGAGATGAATAGCATGTCCAATAACAAAACACGGAACACCCCATTTCATAAAAGGAGATTTAATGGCAAACAAAGTGCCACCAAAAATAAAAAGGGCCATCGCGACCCATTTAATATCAAACTTTTTCATAATATAAATGCCTTTTCAATATATGTTATTATATCATAAGGCTTAATTAATGTAAACACATTATGAAAACATTTTATTTAAAATCCAACCAACAACCATAGCAGCACCAACAATCATCCAGCGCCATCTTTCAAGAACATCTACACGAGATTTAACTTCAAGCATAGCTTGTCTTAAAGACTCATGTTGAACTTTATCATTACGAGCAAGTTCGTCAATCTTTTCATCCAATTTGTCCATAATTTCTCTATTCCCCGTTGTAATTCTGGAATGAAGATCCCTGATATCCGATTTAACCTCGGCTACATCTTCTTTTAAACTATCTACTTGTGCTTCCAATTTAGCTATTCTCTCCGGATTAATCATATCATTTTCCATTATAGATTTTCTCTTGCTGATTCACCCAATCTTGCAAGGCTTTTAATTGTTCGGCAGTTTCATAGTATATAGTATAGTTACCTGCAACTGTTTCTATTACTCTAGAGAGTTTAACGGTTGAGGCGGAGTCATCAACTGGTCTGGCGGCGTCGGGAATTTCATTACGACTGGCACTGTCGTGGAGCACGACAAAAGACTTAGGGATAACACAACTAGCATCAGATTCTTTAGTAACATATTTTGGAACTTCCTTAATGATAACATCACCCTTCTCCTTAACAACTTTAACTTTCTCAACATATTGTGTAACAATCTTTTCTGTAACTTCTGCAGACACTGCATCTTTTCTATCAATTTCTGCTTGTAATTCTTTGGCCTTATTACGCCATTCCATTTCTACACCATAACCACCATAGAAATAAACACCTGCAACTAATAATATAGTTGAAATAGTTTTAATTAAAGAACTATAAGGTCTAATACCTAAAAATAGGTTACCAAATGACCCTAAAATAAACCCGCCAGCACCAATAAACAATATCATAAAGATAAGTGTTTGTAATACACTATCAGGTATAAAACTCAACATCCACATATTAATTCCTTCTAACGAACTTCAACATTCCTGCATTTTTTAATTTATATTTTTCAATGTCTTTTTGTTTTATTGCTGGTTTATCTGTAGCTACTGCAGCACCTGTTGCATTTGCTGGTGCTTCTTCTTTACATTCATTACAGATGCAATCTTTTTTAAGTCTATCACAAGAATCACAGTATTCTGGTGATTCCATAAACTTTTCTAATTCAAGAGTTTCTTCAACTAGAATAGCATTTGATTTAAGAATAATATCTAGTCTTTCTTCCATTAAATCTAATGATTTATCTTTAACTTGATGGTATTCTTTAATCAAATACAAAGCAGCAACAATACTTTTTAATTTATTATCACCACCTGGTAATTTGGCTAATATTCTTTTCATATTAAAAACTAATCTATGAAGATAAGAATATGCTTCTTTCTGTTCTGTTGTGTTAAATTTAGACGGTTTAATTAGGTTTTTACCAGTTTCGTCAATAATACCTAATTTATATGCATCAGTTTCCTTAAATGGGGTAACCAACATATATAAAACACGAAAAGCTAATAAATTGTCTACTACTATTGACATTAAATATTCCTAAGTACATTTATGACGTATTCGTCTAATTCTATTTCTGAAAGTTTAATCTTATGATTTGGGACTTCTTCTGGCATTCTATTTAAAAATACTAAGAATGTAGTTAATGAATCCCAACACTCTTTATCAATCTTAAAGAAGAGCATGTTTGTAGCATGCTCTCCAAATAGATTATAAATAACAATTATATGATTTAATATTAATGTTTCTTTAAGATCTAATTCATTCTTATATCTATTAAATAACTTTTTAAGATATAAGAATCTTTTTAGATCATCATTAAATTCATCTAAGCTATAACACTGAGCATTATCATAGTGCTTCATAGCATATTGTAAAAAATTATCTTCAGTCAAATTTTGCATGTTGATTGGGGAGATTACCCTCCCCATATTCGATTAAGCTGTAAATGTCAAGAATGATACACCCATTGTTGGAGTATCAAAGTTTAGTGTGCCTCTATATCC
>Ga0172367_10000481_pt1 | contig 61505 bp, 73 predicted proteins | sample Lak10m_FD_114542 | JGI IMG/M metagenome (GOLD analysis project Ga0172367, IMG submission 114542) | Freshwater microbial communities from Kabuno Bay, South-Kivu, Congo - kab_022012_10m | ecosystem: Environmental > Aquatic > Freshwater > Lake | place: Democratic Republic of the Congo: South-Kivu... | reverse complement strand
CCACCCGGCTGCTGCGACGTCCCAATACCCGTGCCGAAGATTCCACCAGTCGCGATCGCGATGAGACCTTGAAGTGTCTGATAGGAGCCACCTGTCGGGTCACTGAATGGGTCCAACCAGTTGTTCAGCCGCGCCGCCTGATAACTGCGGTTCGCGATTCCGATCACACTGACCGCCACCGCCATCAGCGCTGTGCCGAAGACCCAGCGGAGCGGTGCTCCTGCGGTGAAAAAGAGCGCAAAGCCGATCCCGGCGACCACGGCTGCCGTACCAAGGTCAGGTGCGATCAGCACGAGGAAGAAGGTGCCTGCGATCGCGACCAGCGCTGGATAGAGGGTGCTCTCGTGCGCCATCAGGTGTCCACGATTTGCAAAGAAATTGGCGAGAAAGAGCGTCAGTGCAAGTTTTGCAACTTCCGCCGCGTGAACGCTGATCGTACCGACGGAGAGCGATCTCCTAAGCCCTTGCTCCGTTGGAACGCCAGGGATGAGTACGAGAATGAGTAGGGCGATTGAGCCAAGTAGTGCGGGGGTGGCAAACGTGCGCCAACGGCGGTAGTCAGTGCTCGAGAGGATTGCGAGTGCCCCTACACCCATGGCGGCGAAGAGCAGTTGTCGCATCCCCATGCCGTATGCATCATCGGTGCTGATCAAGGCATTGAGCGCAGATGAGGAGAAGACCATCAAGACGCCGAGCCCCACGAGGAGAAGTGCGGGGAGGAGAATCCACTGATCTTCTGGCGGACGCTTCACTTGCAGAATGGACGCGACGGCCCGGCGTGGCGAGAACGTGGAGCGGCGCACCGGCGCGCGCCGCGCACCGTCAAAGGGCGTCGCTGCAGCGCGCCGCACGATGCGACTCATCGGCGCTCCACGGCGGGGAGGGCGTGAACTGCCTCACGGAACGCTTCCCCGCGTGCGCCGAATGGATTGTTGAACATGTCGAATGAAGATCCGATCGGACTAAGGAGGACGGTTGCGCGCACCTCACTCTCATGAGGTGTTGTGCTGGGACTCGCCTCGGTTGCGGATAGAAGCTTTCGGGCGAGCGCCCCGCCCCGCGCGACCGCATCAGGAATGCTCGATGCCCTGTCGATCTCGGTCAAGCCCGCTGCTCGAAAGAGGCGCTCCAGCTCATCTGCAAGTTCACCGAACAGCACTGCCCCACTGCACTGGCGCGCGACGATTGGCGCGAGCCCTTGGAGGTCCAAGCCTTTACTTCGGCCTCCTGCGAGGAGGATCAGCGGCTTCCGGAAGCTTGAGACGGCGGCGGCGACCGCGTCTGGTTGCGTTGCCTGGGCATCATTCACATAGCGGATGCCGTCAAGGACCGCGATCGTTTCAAGGCGGTGCGGTACACCACGAAAGGCGGCGACCGCGGCACGAATGGCGTCGGGTGCAATCCCTGCAACCAATCCCACACTCATGGCAGCGAGAACATTGCTGATGCTGTGCTCACCAGGGAGTGCAATCTCGTCCACCGGAAGGATTCGTCCGCCCGGTCCAGTGGCGGCAATCCCGCCTCCGCAACGTGCGGAGCGCGGCACTCCCGCTGCAACGATCCACCCATCAACGATGCCGACTCCCCCAGGGACGGGTCGCTCTCTCCGATACCCGATGGTGGTCACACGGCCGATCCCAGCGAGTGACGCGGTGACGGGGTCGTCAAGGTTTACGATCAGCAGGCCACCTTCTACGACACGGTCGGCGAGGAGCCGCTTCACCTTGCGGTAGCCGTCTACGGTGCCGTGCCGATCGAGGTGATCCACGGTGATGTTGGTATAGACAGCAACGTCAATGCTGCTGTGCAGCGATGGGAGTTGCAGCTCTGAGAGCTCGAGGACGATGCGCGCGTCATGCGAAAGTTCCATCGCCTTGGCAATCAGAGGCACCCCGTTGTTCCCGCCGAGCTCTGCAGGGTGAACGGTGTCCGCCGCAAGGATCTGTGCGATCAGGTTGCTGGTCGTGGTCTTCCCCTTCGTCCCCGTGATGCCAACTCGCCACCGAGCGCCTAGGAGTCGAATGGTCCACTCGGGCTCGCTAATCAGGATCGGACCTTTGAGTGCAGGATCTGCTGTCGGCCCAATCGCTCGTTCCGCGTACTCCGCAAGCGGTTGAGCGACCTGCGGCTTGACGGTCGGAAAGCCAAGCGTCACGGCAGGACTGTGCACCACAAGATCCGCGGTCGCTAGCAGTGGAACAAGGTCCGCGGTCGTTCCGAAGGCGAGTGCCACGCTCCCACCAGAGAACTGATCGGCTGCGGCGGCAAGTGTGTTCGGCTCGGCGCTGTCGTGAAGGGTTACGCGCGCGCCATGCACAGCGGCAAAGGCGGCGACCGCCCGCCCCGTTCGTCCCGCGCCAAGTACAACTACGTTCGCGTTGCGGAGGCTCCCCCCTGCAACGGCGCTGGGTTCAAGATCGGCAAGTGAGAGTGCCGTGGGCACCGCTACATCCCCACGCCGCGCGTGGCGAGAAAGGTGACGATCCCAAGGATCCCACCGATCGCGCCGATCACCCAGAAGCGGAAGGTGATCTGCGTCTCCGCCCATCCGAGTCGCTCAAAGTGATGATGGATCGGGGTGAAGAGGAAGAGGCGACGACCAGTGAGCTTCATGCTCGCCACCTGCAAGATCACCGAACCCGTCTCAACGACGAAGATGATCCCGATGAGCGGGAGGAGGAGGATGTGTCCGGTGACAAGACCGGTCACCGCGAGCGCGGCTCCAAACCCCAGCGCGCCCGAATCTCCAATGATCACACTGGCCGGATGGATGTTGAACCAGAGGAATCCGATCAGTGCGCCGGCAACCAGCGCACAGAGAATCGCGACATTCAGCTGGCCAGGCGCATTCAGGAGCGCGATCACCATGTAGCTGATCCACGCAAACACCATCGTGCCACCAGAGAGTCCATCGAGGCCGTCGGTCAGGTTCACGCCGTTACTCGTGGAGACGATTGCAATGATTGCCACCGCGATCCAGAGTGCGGGGGCAATCGGCACCTCGCCCACGAATGGGACGACGAGTGAGGCGAAGGCGAAATGTTGCTGGATATAGATCGCAGAGATCACCGAGACGCCGATCTGCCAGAGCAACTTCTGTCGAGCGGAGATCCCGATCCCGGTTCGTGCATTGAGCCAGTCATCAAACGCACCAACAAGTGAGACGCCAAGGAGCGCGAGGAGGATCGCGTAGGTAGAGGCATCAACGGCGTCTAGTAGGAGCGCGAGCCCGATCACGACGCCAACAAGGAGGAGCCCCCCCATCGTGGGAGTCCCCTCCTTCACGATGTGCCAGTCGGGTCCGAACTCGCGACGAACTCGCTTGCCGAAACCGCTGTGGCGGAGAAGGCGAAGATATGGCGGCATCAGAAGTGCCACACATGCGAACGCGAGGACGAGTGCCTGCACGATCGCGATCATGCGACACCACCATTCAGACGCTCTCGGAGTGCCGTAACCAGTCGCTCAAGCGCCACTGCGTGTGACGCCTTGATCAAGACCGTGTCTCCTGTACGCGCGCGATCAGCGATGAGCCCAGCGCCCGCCGCGATCCCGCGCTCGTCAGCAGAGAGCCGAACGATCTGATCGACGGGCATGCCTGCACTCCGAGCGCCCTCTGCAATGCCGTCCGCCTCGGTGCCAAAGACCAGCAGAGCCGTCAAGCCACTCTCGGCGGCGGCTCGGCCAATGGCAAGATGCGCCTCCGCCGAGTAGCTGCCCAGCTCGCCCATTGCACCAAGCGCGGCGAACCGAGCACCACGCGCAGTTCCGAGGGTTGCGAGCGCCGCCGCCATGCTGCTCGGTGCAGCGTTGTAGGAGTCGTCAATGACGCGCACCCCGCCAAGAGTTTGTACCGCGGTGCGACCTCCAGGGAGTTCGAAGGCGGAGAGTCGTTGAGCCGCGAGGTGGAGATCGACGCCACATACGTTCGCAACGCCGATAGCAAACGCAGCGGCTCGGGCGAAGTGCACGCCGAAGAGTGGGAGATCAACGGCAATCTGCTCGCCTGCGATCGAGAGCACCACCGCGGTGCGTGCGCTCGACTGGTCCAGTTCGGCGGAGAGGATCCTGATGTCTGACCCCTCCGCGATTCCAACGAGGATGACGTGCGCCGCCGTGCGCGCACGAAGTCGAAGGACGCGCGGATCGTCAGCGGCGAGCAGTGCGAACCCGTCTGCTGGGAGCTCCTCAACGAGCTCCCCCTTCGCAGCTTCAATCGCATCAAGATCACCCGCCCGTTCCGCGTGCACCGCATCGATGGCGGTGACAACCCCAATGCGCGGACGTGCGAGCGTACAGAGCGACCGGATCTCTCCGCCCACATACATTCCCATCTCTGCCACAAATCGCTCTGTTCCGTCTGGCATGTTCAGGAGGGCGAGTGGGAGGCCAATCTCATTGTTCGCATTCCCTGGCGTTGCGGCAACGTCTGCATCCGCGCCGCCGAGAGCCACACGGATCGCCTCCTTCGTGGTGGTCTTCCCCACAGAGCCAGTGACGCCAGTCACCTCAATGTCAAAGCGAGCACGCCAGTGCGCCGCAAGTTGTGCGAGTGCGTGAGGCCCATTAGGAGTTTGCAGCACACTTACGCCACGCTCGCGCGCGCGTTCCTGCGCGATCTGAATCTCATCACGGACCGACTCGCTCTCCGCACCGCTCTGAATGATCAGCGCGTGAGCGCCGGCGTCCATCGCGGCGCTGAGATAAAGACGGCCGTCCGTTGCTGCTCCAGGGAGTGCGAGGAAGAGCGCGCCAGGATGTTCCGCGAGTCGCCGCGAGTCAACACGTGCACCGCGAACAGGGAGCGTGCCGTCAGCCAGCAGCTCAGCGCCCGTGATAGCAGCAAGCTCAGCACCCGCGACTGCCAGGTGCCCTCCTACACGAGAGGGTCGGGCGGTGGTCACGCTCATGCCCGCCGTGTCGCTCGCTCGACGCGAAGTAGGTCCCCGCCCACCGACAGACCCACCAGAGCGGAGGGTTCTGGCGCCCTGTGGTGGGCGGGGGAAGTCATGCCGCGACCCGTCGACGGGGACGCGGGGGCCATCTTGAAGAGCATCGTGAGATCCTCCGCGACCCGACGGAAGAGTTCGTAGGACTCGATGTTGTTGAGGATCACGCCAACGCGATTCACCACCGGTGGCACGCGTCGAAGCGAGACAGCGATCACATATTCTGGCGCGGTCTGGCCGATCCAACCCACATAGCTGAAGTTGTAGTGGCGCTTATCCCAGCCCGCCTCGCCGCCGTTGAGCTCTTTGCTCAACCAGATCTGTGCGGTGCCACTCTTCCCGCCGGATGCGTAGTTTGGAATGTTTGCAAGTCGGTTGTAGATTGGAACAAGCTTGGTTAGTCCTGTACTCATCTCGACAATCTGCGCGGACACTCTCGGCGTTGTTGCCCTCCCTCTTGTGACGATAGGTTGCGCGACGCCATCTACCGCCTGAACAACACGCGGCCGTACAAGTACACCACCGTTTAGCATCGCGGAGTAGGAGGCGGCTAGTTGGATTAGCGTTGTTCCTACACCCTGACCGAACGAGCCATTCGCAAGATCGAGCTCGCTCCACCTCTGCTGGTCTGGACTGTTGACGAGGCCCTGACTCTCGCTCGCGAGATCTATTCCAGTCTTTCCACCAAAGCCGAACTTGAGCCACGTCCCATAGAGGCGCTGCGATGCCTCGCTCGTGCTGCCCCCCAAGGAGAGGGCAATCTTTGAGAAGACGATGTTGCGACTGTACGCGAATGCAGCGGCAAGTGTCATCTGACCCTTGGAGCGTCGATCCGCATTGCGAACCTCATTGACACCATGGTCCAGTTTGAGGACTGACTGATCAGCGATGATGCTAGAGGGCGAATACGAGCCGCTCTCGAGCGCAGCGACACTGGTGATCGCCTTCATGACCGAGCCAGGCTCATAGACGCTGCTGATTGCTGGGTCGAAGAACCGTGATGGGTCGCGCGCGGCGACAACGCCGTAGCGGTTCGCATCATAAGAGGGCCATGACGCGGAGGAGAGGATGTCACCCGAGTAGGGATCCATGATGATCACGCTTACCGATTCGGCCTGATTCGCCACACCTGCTGCCGCTGCCTCTTGCTCGACAAGGGTCTGAAGTCCCGCATTAATGCTGAGTTGAAGGTCGACGCCTTCGCGAGCATCGCTCACAATGACCGGTCGTTCGATGCCGTCTCCCCCGCGCTCAAGCTGGGTTACCTGCGCGCTCCCCGCCAGTTGATCGTTGTAGTACTCCTCGACTCCGTATTGGCCAGCTCCAGCGGCATTGACGAATCCGAGGATGTGACTCGCGAGGCTTGTCTCAGAGGCGCCACCAGGTTGTGGATAGAGACGCGTGCGCACCTCGCGTAGCGAGATCCCAGGGAGGAGGCCAGTGGTCGAAGCGGCCCGGACCGCATCGGCGGCTGGTTCATCGAGGGCTGGTAGGAGGAGGCTCCAGGTACGTCGCGCCGCAAGCCCGGCTCGAAGCCGCGCCGTATCAATATCGTCAAGCGATAGAACCTCGAGGAGTGTTGACTCAACCGCCAATCGCTCTGAGTCACTCAGCGCGCTTGTCTCCGCGATCAGCTGATATCGCATCACGGTGGTCGCAAGCACAACCGAACCAGTGCGATCCATGATGGTTCCGCGAAGTGGTTCAGCGCTCTGCGTAAGGCTCAATCTGCTCCCGGCGACTTCAAGGAGTCGATCTCGTTCAATCAGCTGCCACTGCGCGAGCCGCCCAACGCAGAGCAACCCCGCGAGGACGAGGGCGATCCCGATGACCAGGCCACGCCCGACGCGATCCGATCGGACGGCACGCGATTCACCGCTCATCTCAGCGTTCCTCCACGATTAGCGGATCGGTAAGCTGCCCAATACCAAGTTCAAAGGCGCGCCGTCGAACGGCTGGCTCTCGCCCCACTCGACTCATCTCGGTTTCACCGGCACGGATCTGCTCAACGATCTTTGCCTGCTCGTTCTTCAGCCGTTCAATGCGAGTGGCAGAGGTGGTGACCTCAAGACTGAGGATCAGCGCAAGGAACAGCGCCGCAAATATCAGCGCGCCCCCCGTTACAACCTGCGCGAGCTGAATGCCAAAGAGCCCAGAGCGCTGCGTTGCGCTCCATGCGGAGAGGCCAATTCGACCGCGAGGGAGCGCCCCTGCCGTGATGGCTGTGCGAGGACGTGCCGCGCCTGCCGCTGGGCGAGGACTGGTTCGAATCGAGCCGGTGCCATGTTGCTGCGCGAGCGGCTGGAACGCCTGCCGAATTGCGGCGCGCTGTCGCGCAGCCGCTGCAAGCCGTCCATCAGGGACGCGCTGCTGGACGATCGGAGCGATGAGCTGTGCGCCGCGAAGCGGGCGACCGATCGCCGTCATGCCGCCACCTCAATGCGCTCAGCGACGCGCATCTTTGCACTTCGGCTCCGTGGGTTTTGCGCCACCTCCTCTTCTGTTGCGGTGAGCGGCTTGTCTGTGATCAGTCGCAGTGAAGGCCTGACGCCACATCCGCAACGCGGGACCTTGGGCGGACAGATGCAGCCCTTTGCTGCAGCGGCAAAGGCGTTCTTCACAATTCGATCTTCGAGGGAGTGATACGTAAGCACCACGATGCGACCGCCAACGGCAAGCAGGCGGATAGAAGCATCAAGCGCGATTGCGAGTGCGCCAAGTTCATCGTTGACCGCAATGCGTAGCGCCTGGAAGACGCGCGTTGCTGGGTGGATGCGCGATGGCTTCCCTGGGCGCGTGGCAACCTCTGCCACAAGAGCGGCAAGCTCTTCTGCCGTTGTCACGGGCATAGCAGCACGCCGCGCAACGATTGCGCGAGCAATCTTTCCCGCCTGCGGCTCTTCACCAAACTCACGAAGGAGTTTGGTGAGCCCTGGAACCGTAAGGTGCGCAAGGAGTGCCGCTGCGCTCTCACCCTCTGTGGGGTTGAAGCGAAGATCAAGCCTTCCGCCGGTGCGAATTCCAAAGCCGCGATCACGGTCTACAAGTTGATCAGACGAGAGACCAAGGTCAAAGAGGATGCCATCGACGCCGTGAAAACCTGCCGCCGCGGCGGCCTCAGCAATACGCGCGCTACTTCCGTGGAACGTCTTCAGTCGCGCGCCAAAGCCGGAGAGTCGTGCCGTCGATCGTGCGATCGCCGATGCGTCAGCATCAATGCCGAGCAGCGTTCCGTTCGGAGCGCTTGCCGCAAGCACTGCCGCAGCGTGACCGCCGCCGCCAAGATTCGCATCGATGTATGCGCCGCCGCTTCGTGGTGCGAGTGCCTCGATCGTCTCGCGGAGGAGAACGGGCTCATGCACGCTGACTGCCTGCGCAGCGCCACGTGCCTCGTGCATTAGAAACCGAGCCCTTCCAGCTGTGCAGCGAGTGCGTCAGACGACTCCATCGAGCCGCGATATACATCCCATCGCGTTGGCGTCCAAATTTCGGCATGATCACGTGCGCCGACCACCATCGCCTCGCCCTCTAGTTGGCTCCAACTTCGCAACGTGGACGGCAGAAGGAGGCGTCCCTGCGCATCGAGTTCAACCTCAAACGCACTGCCAAAGAGGAATCGTCCGAACTCGCGCGCACTCGCGTTGCCGGTTGGAAGCGCCGCCACCTTGGCGGCGAGGTCGTCCCATGCGGCGCGAGGGAAGATCGCAAGGCAGTTATCCAGCCAGCGGGAGACAAATGCGCCGTCGTCGAGCTGTGCGCGGAAGCGCGCGGGGACGGCGACCCGTCCCTTGCCGTCGATCGTATGGCGGTACTCGCCGGTAAACACGTTTATCCCCCTCCGCGTGGCCCTCGGGGGTGGTTCCCCCACCACACCCCACTTGCAACCACTTCAATGCATTCTGCCCCCACCTCCCCCACATGTCAAGTGACGCAATGGGGAGGAGGACCACGAGGGGAAAGCGCGGCAAGGGGTGCGAGTGGGCGACCAGCTCATGGGGGCGGGCGTGGCGTGGGGGGTTCCGTTGACGAGTGAAGCCGGCGAGATGGTCTATAAGCCGGGTTCTGTCCCCCCTTGCGGGAGCGACGGCCATCCATCTAGGCCACCGATTACTCAGTGGCTCGAGCGATCAACCCGAGGACCCTGGCGGTGCGCCAGTTCCAGCCACAAGGGCTGAAGTGTCCCCCTATTTGACCTTGCTCCAGGCAGAGTTTGCCGCGTTTCACCCCACCATTGAACCGAAGTTCGCGGTGGACTCGTCTCTGTGGCACTAGTCCGCGCCTCGCGGCGGACGGGCGTTACCCGCTGCCTTTCACCTTGGAGCCCGGACTTTCCTCGAACGAGCCCGAAGGCTCTCTCGCGACCGTCCGACCATCTCGCCGGAGGGGGAGTCTAGCGCGCTGCGACCTCCACGACGAGCCCATCAAATCCGGCGAGCACCCCTTGAGGGAGACGCGCGGAGAGCTCCTGGTAGTCAAGATCGTGATCCAAGTGGGTGAGGATTGCGAGTCGTGGCTTCAGCGCGGCGATCAGGACGAGAGCCTCATCCACCGTCTGATGCGTTGGATGCGGTAGGTCTCGGAGGGCAGAGACGATCAATATTTCTAGGTCCAGCAGTCGCTCTCGTGACGCTTGCGACACGCCAGAGACATCCGTGAGATAGGCAACTGCGCCACTCCGCCACCCGTGGGCAGGGCGACGGCCGTGAATCAGCGGGATGGCCTCGAAGGCACGTCCGCCGAGCTGTATGTGTGGCACCGCCTCAACCAGCCGCAGGGAAGGGATCCCGTGACCCGGTGCCGTACGACCGTCAAACGCGTACTCCCATCGGCGCAAAAGTTCCGTACATGTCTCAGGTCCCGCGCCAACATCGAGCACCTCCTCTTGCGCGTCCGTATACGCGCGCAACTCATCGATACCACCAGTGTGATCAACATGGATATGGGTGATCAGCGCCCCATCCAATCGAGTGATGCCGAATCGCATAGCTTGCTGCCGCAGGTCCATCCCTGGATCAACGATCACGGCTCGCGAGGTCGCGGTCACGGCATCTCGCCACTCCATCAGCAACGAACTGCGGAGTCGTTGGTTACGCACATCCTTTGAGATGCACACTTCGCAGCGGCAGCCGACGCGTGGCACGCCACGAGAGGCCCCAGTTCCAAGAAGCGTCAACGTGGTGGCAGAACGACTTGATCCAGCATCCTCGCTCGCGAGGCCAACGGGCGAGGAGATCCCGCGAGAGCGTGCGACGTCATCTGGGCGTCGAACCACCCACGCGGGACCACCTCGCAGGGCGCGATCAAGCCCTTCGTTCGCAAGCGCGTCGGCCTGATGATTCTCTTCTCGTGGAACATGGGATGCGCTCCACACGGCGAATCGAGTCAGGCGAGCGCGCGCTTCATCACAGAGCGGCGCGAGCTTTGCATCGCGCACACGCCACCTTCCGTTGAGTTGCTCGACCACGAGCTTGCTGTCAAGAAAGAGCTGCAGTTCAGACGCTCCCAGTTCGGCGGCAAGTTCAATTGCCGAAATGACCGCCTTCCACTCCGCAACGTTGTTCGTGGTTGTCCCGATCGCGGCGGAGATGGTGGCATCGGGCTGCGCGGAAGGGTGAGCGGCGCCGTCACGCGATGCGTCGTAGAGTGCAACGCCAATGGATGCGGGGCCGGGATTCCCTCGGCAGGCGCCGTCCGTTCGGGCGATCAGCGCGCGCATCGCGCGCTAGCCGCGGCTACCAATCGCCGTAGAGACCTCGAGGATCGCCTTGGTGATGTTGATTCCGCGAGGGCAGGCGTCAACGCAGTTGAAGGTGGTGCGACAGCGCCAGACACCATCTTCGTTGCTCAAGACCTCCAGGCGCTCCTCTGCCCCCTGGTCACGTGAGTCAAAGATGAATCGGTGCGCGTTGACGATTGCTGCAGGCCCAACGTATTCGGGCTGCGCCCAGAAGCTTGGACATGAGCTCGTGCATGCGGCACAGAGGATGCACTTGGTGGTGTCATCGTACACGTCCCGCTGCTCTTGGGACTGCAGGCGCTCCCCCGTCCCCTCCGGCTCGTCGGCAATAAGGAAGGGGAGCACCGAGCGGTATTTGCCGAAGAATTCGTCCATATCTACGACGAGGTCCTTGACGACAGGGAGGCCGGGGAGTGGTGCAACGCTGATGCTCTTCCCGAGCTGCTCAACGCGAACCTTACAGGCGAGGCGGTTCCGCCCATTGATCAAGAGTGCGTCAGAGCCACAGACACCGTGAGCGCATGAGCGTCGGAAGGTGATGCTCCCGTCGAGCAGTTCCTTAGCGCGTGTCAGCACATCGAGCACGCGATCCATCGGCTCAACGGGCACTCGATATGTCTGCCAGTGAGGAGCGGTGTCCCTCTCGGGATCGAATCGCTGGATCTTTAGTTCAACATCCATCAGGCCACCTCTAGTAGACACGCGGCTTCGGCTCAAACTTGGTGATCGTCACCGGCTTGTAGTCAATCTTGGTTGCTGGCGAGTCCCCAGCCCCCAGCCAGACCAGCGTGTGCGCAAGGTACTTCTCGTCATCGCGTTCAGGGTAGTCCTCGCGGCTGTGCGCGCCACGAGACTCCTTACGCGCGAGGGCGGAGACCGCGGTTGCCTCTGATGCATCGAGGAGGTAGCCGAGCTCGCGTGCTTCGAGAAGGTCGGTATTGAATACGCTCCCCGTGTCCTCCACGCGCACTCGCTGATACTCACCCTTCAGCCGCTGGATCTCCTTCACCGCGTTCGTAAGGAGTGTCTCGTCTCGATAGACGCCAACGCCCTCCATCATGACGTCAGCCAGCGCTCGGCGGATCTCTGCCGGTCGCACACCTTCAGGTCGCGTGGAGAGGGCGAGCATCTCGTCGCGAATCGCCCGCTCGGCCCCCGCAACGTGCTTCGGGGCGGCGGTTTTCTTACAGATCTCAGCCATGCGCCTCCCCGCTCGCTTCCCAAAGACGAGAAGGTCTACCAGCGAGTTCGTTCCGAGGCGATTCGCGCCGTGGACGCTGACACAGGCAACCTCACCGGCGGCGAAGAGGCCAGGGACGACGCCGCCCGCGGCGTTCGCAAGCACCTCAGTCTCAAGGTTGGTCGGCACGCCGCCCATCGCGTAGTGGGCCGTTGGCTGCACGGGGACGGGCTCGCTGATTGGCTCAACACCCTGATAGACACGCGCTAAATCGGTAATGTCAGGGAGTTTCTCCTCAATCACCTTGCGACCGAGGTGTCGCACGTCAAGGAACACGTAATCCTTGCCGTCGATGCCACGCCCAGCGCGGATCTCCTGGTACATGGCGCGCGAGATCATGTCACGCGGCGCAAGCTCCATCAGTTTCGGCGCGTACGTCTCCATGAACCGCTTCCCCTCACCATTGAGTAGGTGTCCACCTTCGCCTCGAGCCGCCTCGGAGAGGAGGATCCCAATGCCAACGATTCCGGTTGGGTGAAATTGATAGAACTCCATGTCCATCAGTGGCACTCCGTGTCGCCAGGCAAGCGCCATCCCGTCACCTGCGAGGGAGTGCGCGTTGGAGGTCACCCTCCATGCGCGACCGTATCCACCAGTTGCAAGGAGTACCGCTTTCGCTCGCAGCACATGGAGTGAACCGTCAGCAATCTTGTAGCCAACGACGCCGCTGCAACGTCCACCTTGATCGGCACTGCCGCCCTCGAACAAGAGATCAACGACGTGGTACTCGTCATAGAACTTGACGCCCGCCTTGATGCACTGCTGATAGAGCGTCTGCAGGATCATGTGTCCGGTGCGGTCAGCCGCGTAGCAACTGCGTCGCACTGGCCCTTCACCGTAGTTACGTGTGTGACCACCGAATCGTCGCTGATCAATCTTCCCGTCTGGTGTGCGATTGAATGGGAGCCCCATCCGCTCCAACTCAATCACCGCAGGGATCGCTTCGCGAGCGAGTACTTCAGCCGCGTCTTGATCGGTCAGGTAGTCGCCACCTTTGATGGTGTCGAACATGTGCCACTCCCAGTGGTCTTCTTCCACATTGCCAAGCGCAGCGCAGACTCCACCCTGGGCTGCGCCCGTGTGTGATCGCGTTGGGTAGAGCTTCGTCAGTACGGCGGTTGGGATCCCTTCACGCGCAAGCTCAAGTGCCGCCCAAAGGCCGGCACCACCCGCGCCAACGACAATTGCATCAACGTCAAGCTGTCCCGCTTCGGCTCGCAGTGCACTACCCATCTCTCGACCTAATCGAATGGAAGCGCGATAACGACCTGGGTGCCCAAGACAAAGAGGATCAGTGCAAGCAGGTAGAGCGCGCCGAGTGAGAGGCTGCGAACCTTCGACGGGGCGTAGTCCTGCACCACCGTGCGCATGCCGAGGAATCCGTGCACCAGCACCGCCATCAGCATCCCCCAGTCGAGCGCGCGCAGGGCCACGGAGTTCCATCGCGTCTGGCGCACCCACTCTGCGCTTTGGTCCGCAGGGTCGAAGACGAAGTGTGTCATGGTGAAGTGAGCGAGGGCGAGGACAAAGAGTGCGAGTGAACTGAGGCGCACGGCGTACCAAACGTACAGGTCCACCTTGGATCCGGTCGGTCGCGGGCGCCCCGCGATTGAGTACCTCTGAACGCTCATCCGACAGCCTCCCAGATCGGCTTCAGGATGATGTAGGCGCCAGGGAGCCCGATTGCGAAGAAGACGATCCATACGATCCGCCACATCTGGCGGTGGTATGCGGTGAGTGCCGGCCAGAAGTCCATCACCACAATGCGCATGCCATTCAGCGCGTGATAGAAGAGTGCCGCGCCGAGGAGGGTCTCCATGACGCGCCCGGGAGGACTGGAGTAGAACTGGCCAAGGTAGTCGTATAGTTCGGGGTTCGCTCCAATCAACCAGATGTCAATGACGTGGAGGATGATGAAGAGCCAAACACCAATGCCGGAGATGCGGTGAAATGCCCAGGCGACCATCCCCTCGCCGCCCCGATACGAGGGGTAGCTGCGAAGCTTCTGGGGCGAAGCGAGCGGTCCAGATCCTCGCGACACGGGCAACTCCCCTCTGCTGCGGCCGGCGGCTCTGCCGCTCCGTGACCGTTGCCCACATCTTAGCCGCGACGGTTGGGACCTGCACGCGTACACTCCCCCATGACTACTCGGGCGGATGCCCATCAGCAACAGATGGAGGCGAGATGAAACTGCACGAGGCAGAGGCCCGCGAACTCCTTCGTCGCGCTGGTCTCCCCGTCCCTGACGGCGAGGTCGCAACAACCCCAGCCGCCGCCCGAGCCACTGCAGAGCGACTCTTTGCTGGCGGTGCCACAAACGTTGTCATCAAGGCCCAGGTGCTCGTTGGCGGTCGCGGTAAGGCGGGCGGCGTCAAGCTCGCTGTGAACGCCGAGGAGGCGGAGAAGATCGCGGCGCAGATCCTTGCACTCACGATCAAAGAGCTCCCAGTGCGTCGCGTGCTCGTGGCTCCCGCGTCGGAAATCCTCCGCGAGATCTATCTCTCCGCACTGATCGATCGCAGCAGCCGCGGCATCCTCCTCATGGCATCGGCCGCAGGGGGCATAGAGATCGAAGAGGTTGCGGCCAAAGATCCCACGGCGATCATTCGTGAGAACGCGCACCCACATGCAGGACTCCTCCCCTTCCAGGCGCGACGCCTCGGGCTCCGCATCGGTGCACGCGGCGATCTCCTTAAGCAGTTCGTCGCAATCGCAACGGGCCTCGTCCGCGTTGCGCGCGAATCTGATGCTGATCTCGTTGAGGTTAACCCGCTCGCTGTTGTCCCAGCGCCCGAGCTTCCAGGCGGCGAACGACTCGTCTGCCTCGATGCGAAGGTCACGATTGACGACTCCGCACTTGACCGTCATCCAGAACTTGAAGCGTGGCGTGACCACGATAGCGAGGATCCGATTGATCGCGAAGCGCGCGAGATGGGGATCGCCTATATCCGACTCGACGGCAGCATCGGCTGCATGGTGAACGGCGCGGGTCTTGCAATGACCACACTCGACCTTGTGACGCGTGCTGGCGGCACGCCAGCAAACTTCCTGGACATTGGCGGCGGTGCTCGCGCCGACAAGGTGGCAGCCGCGATGCGCATCATCCTTGCGGACACAGGAGTCAAGGCTATCCTCGTCAACATCTTTGGCGGCATCACGCGTGGCGATGAGGTAGCGCGCGGACTCATTGAGGCACGTGGCCAGCAGGAGCGCACCGTCCCGATGGTGGTGCGCATCGTTGGCACGAATGCAAACGAGGCGGCAGAGCTTCTCACCGCGGGTGGGTTTGCAACGGCATCAAGCCTTGATGAGGCGGCGGAGAAGGCGGTGGCTCTCGCCGCAGGAGGTGCGGTGTGAGCATCCTGGTTGGACCGCAGACGCGCCTCGTCGTGCAGGGCCTCACCGGTCGCGAAGGCGGATTCCACGCCGCGCAGATGGCGGCCTACGGCACCAAGATCGTCGCGGGGGTGACTCCAGGTCGCGGCGGAGAGCGCGCACTTGATGACAGTGTCCCAATGTTTGACACCGTGATTGACGCGGTGCGCGAAACGGGTGCCAACACGAGCTGCATCTTTGTTCCAGCTGCGGGAGCCGGCGATGCAATTGCAGAAGCGGCTGAGGCTGGCATCAAGGTCATCTTCTGCATCACCGAAGGGATCCCCGTCCATGACATGGTCGGCGCGCTTGCCATCGTCCGCGCGCACGGCGCGCATCTCATCGGCCCGAACTGCCCCGGTGCAACATCACCGGGCTCAAACGGGAGCGGTACCAAGGTTGGCATCATCCCCGCCTCCATTCATCGCCCAGGCGACGTTGGGGTGGTGAGCCGATCAGGAACGCTGACCTACGAAGCGGTGCAGTCGATGACGGATGCGGGGATCGGTCAGTCCACCTGCCTCGGCATCGGTGGCGACCCGATCATCGGCACCACATTCCGCGAAGCGCTCGAACTATTCGCTGCAGACAGCGCGACCCGCGCAATCGTCTTGATCGGCGAGATCGGTGGATCCGCCGAGGAGGAGGCGGCGGCGTGGGCTGCGGAGAACTTGAAGCGCCTGCCGCGCGTCGCCTTCATTGCGGGTCGCGCCGCGCCAGAGGGGCGACGCATGGGGCACGCAGGGGCAATCGTCTCTGGCGCCTCAGGGCGCGCGGTGGACAAGATCGCAGCCCTTGAGGCTGCAGGCTTCAAGGTGGCTGGCTCCCCTACTGAACTCCCCCGCCTTCTCATTGAGGCTGGCTACAAGAAGTCCTAGCCGACGCGCGACACGCGCGCCGCTCACAGGTAGCTATCGAATCCGCAGATCCGAGGGATCTCCGTAGCGGAGGCGCGTCCATGCGGGGCCGCCTGGCGCTTCGATCAACTCGACCAAGATGCCGTGGCAACTCTTCGGATGTAGGAACGCGACCGGTCCCTCGACGCCCTCCACGGCCACGGCGTTGATCAGTTGAATCCCTACGCCAGCAAGTCGCCGCAACTCTGCATCAATGTCTGCGACCTCAAGGCAGAGGTGATGAAACCCTTCGCCCTTGGACGCAAGGAAGCGCGCGACACCGCTCGTGCTGTTCGTGGGCGCCACAAGTTCAATCTTTGAGTCACCCGCGGTAAGGAATGCGATGCGAACCTCCTGCGAAGGGACATCGGCGATCTGCTCGAGCGGAAGCCGAAGCACTTCAGCGTGGAACCTCACCGCCGCCTCAAGGTCCTTCACCACCGTCGCCACGTGATGGATACGCCCCTGCACAGGGAGCGCGGCGAACCGATCCATGCGATGGCGCTCGCTCACAAGACGAGAGACTCGCGATACTCACCCAAGATCTCGCGAAGTGCCGCACTGATCTCGCCGATGGTGAGACCAGCCTTCACACCGCTGATGAGGTGCGGCATCAAGTTCTCGCTGCCGCGTGCCGCGGCCTTGATTGCGTCGAGCATCTCCGCAACGGCCGTGGTGTCACGCGAGGCACGAAAGCTCTTAAGGGCCGTGACCTGTTCGCGCTCTCGTGCTGGATCAATGCGAGCGATTGGCGGCGTGGTGACCGCTTCGTCAACGAACTGGTTCACGCCGACAATGACGCGCGCCCCCGTCTCGACTTCACGCTGATATGCAAACGCAGCATCTTGAATTGCGCGTTGCGGGAAGCCTGCCGAGATCGCTGCAACCGCACCACCGAGACGATCGGTCTCCGCGATCAGCGCGAGCACTTCGGTCTCAATCGCGTCAGTGAGCGCTTCAATGGCCCAGCTTCCGCCTAGCGGATCAACCGTTCCAGCAACGCCTGCTTCATGGGCAAGCACCTGCTGCGTGCGCAAGGCGAGACGAGCCGACTCTTCCGTAGGAAGCGCGAGCGCCTCATCTTTTCCGTTGACGTGCAGGCTCTGCGCACCGCCAAGAACTGCGGCGAGCGCCTGGTACGCAGCGCGTACGACATTGTTGTCGATGGATTGCGCGGTGAGGGCGGATCCCGCCGTCTGCACGTGGAAACGGCAATGCAGCGACTTCTCGCTGGTGGCGCCAAAACGCTCCTTCATCAGGCGTGCCCAGATACGCCGTGCTGCGCGAAACTTTGCCGTCTCTTCCAGGACGTCGGTCCACGCCGCAAAGAAGAAAGAGAGTCGCGGTGCAATCGTATCAACCTGCATCCCCCGCGCGACCGCCGCCTCCACATACGCGATGGCGTTGGCGAATGTGAAGGCAAGCTCCTGCGCCGCAGTCGCCCCAGCCTCGCGCATGTGATACCCAGAGATGCTGATCGTGTTCCACTTTGGTAGCTCCGTGCTGCTCCACTCAACCACATCGGTGATCAGACGCATTGATGGTGCAGGTGGAAAGATGTAGGTGCCTCGAGCGATGTACTCCTTGAGCAGGTCATTCTGTGTCGTCCCAGAGAGGTCCGCGCGCGACACCCCCTGTCGCTCCGCCACCGCAACATAGAGGGCGAGCAGGATCGGCGCGGTGGCATTGATCGTCATCGAGGTGGAGACTCGGTCGAGTGGGATTCCGTCGAAGAGTTGTTCCATATCGGCGAGCGAATCGATCGCCACCCCTACCCGGCCGACCTCCCCCTCTGCCTCTGGCGCGTCTGAGTCGTATCCCATCTGAGTCGGGAGATCGAAGGCAACCGAGAGCCCAGTCTGGCCCTGCTCCAGGAGGTAGCGGTAGCGGGCATTCGACTCCTTGGCGGTCGAGAATCCGGCGTACTGGCGCATCGTCCAGAGCCGCCCGCGATACATGGTTGGCTGGACACCTCTGGTGTAGGGGTAGGAGCCGGCAACCCCCGTGGCATCTGATGGTCGCCCTGCTGCACTCTCGGGCCCGTACTCCTGGCGAAGGGGGATGCCCGAGCTGGTCGAGGTACGCGCCGCCTCCCGCTCCCCGTCTCCCGCCATCACGACCTCCTCGTTTGTTACACTCTTTGCACCCTCGTCGGTTCGCCGATTCTCCCACACCCCCACACCCACAGACACCCCGACTGGGGGCTCAACCCCCTCTCCACACGGACAGGGTGCCTGTGCGCCGTCCGTGTGCGCAGACAGGCGCACAGCCAGAGCTACGAACAAAGACAAGGGAGTACGATGCGCTTGGCGCACAGGCGGCATTCCGCCAGCGCCCGCGGAGGGGGTTTCATGGGGAAGGTCATTGCGGTCGCCAATCAGAAGGGCGGCGTCGGAAAGACAACGACAGTCGTCAACCTTGCAGGGGCGCTCGCTGAGCGCGGCCTAAAGGTCCTCGCCATTGATATGGACGCCCAGGCGAACCTGACCGCGGGGCTCGGCTTCAACCTCGCTGACGTCTCCCGCTCTACCGCGGACGTTCTCATTTCGCAGGAGCGTGCCCTTGCTCCGATCATTCTTCACAGCGACTTCCCTGGCATTGACGTAGCCCCCGCCACCCTCGACCTCGCCTCTGCCGAGGTAGACCTCTTCAACGCCATGGGACGCGAGTACGCACTGCGTGAGGCGCTTGAGGACGGCACGCGCAACGCGTACGACTACATCCTGATCGACTGCCCACCAACACTCGGTCTGCTCACGATCAATGGCCTTGTGGCCTCAGACGCCGTGATCGTCCCGGTTCAGGCGCAGTACTACGCGCTTAAGGGGCTAAAGAACCTACTCAACGTTGTGAAGACGATCCACGCGAAGCTCAATAAGGATCTCACGGTCCTTGGCCTCCTCCCAACCTTCGTTGACCAGCGCACCGTACTTGGCAAGGAGATGCTCGCAGAGATGCAGGGGTATGCAGACGCTCCAGTCTTCAAGACAATCATTGGCTCGACGGTGCGACTTGGGGAGGCTCCCCTCACCGGCAAGCCGATCACTGTCTACGCTCCGGTCTCAGAGGCGGCGGAAATGTATCGCGAACTAGCAGCGGAGGTGATCGCACGTGGCCAAGCCTGATTTCCGCGCAGCAGCGAGCCAGCGCCTCGCGCAGGAAGAGAAGCTCAGCGACTCCGTCCTTTCGCTGCTCAAGCCGGAGGGCGAACAACACGATCGCGCCGTACGACAGATTGCCATTGACCGAATTAGACCCAACCCAAAGCAACCAAGGATTGCGGCAGATCCAGATTCATTGAATGAGCTGACCGCAAGCATTCGTGAGCACGGCGTCCTGCAGCCGATTCTGGTTCGTCCACTCGATCGTGGGCACTACGAGATCGTCGCTGGTGAGAGGCGCTGGCGCGCGGTCACCGCACTCGCACTCGCAATGATCCCTGCGATCATTGAAGAGATGAGCGATGAGCAGGCAATCGAGATTGCGGTGATTGAGAACCTCCAGCGCGAAGACCTCTCTCCGCTCGACGAAGCGGCAATCTTTGCACGGATGACCACCGAGCTCGGATACAGCATTCGAAAGCTTGCCGAAAAACTGGGTAAGGACAAGGGCTACATTGAAAACCGACTGCGTCTGGTTGCCGCGCCCGCCGATGTCCGCGCACTCGTTGCGGAGCGCTCTGACACCATCAGCCATGCCTATGAACTCATGAAGATTGACGACCCTGCGCGTCGTGCTGAACTCGCTGCGCAGATCGCGCGCGGCGAACTCTCGCTCGCACGGTTGAAGAGCGTGGTGCGCGGCGAGAGCGACCGCCCAAGCCTGGGCGCGCCTGCCCCTGCGCCATTGAATCCTCCGCTACAAGCTCCGATTGCTGCTGACGCGGCCCCGACAGCGCAAGCGATAGCGGTCACCCAGCCATCGATCATTCAGAGCAGCAGTGTGCCCCTCGCAGGCGATGTCACCTCTCCCCTTGCGGCAACGAGCGACGCTGGCCTTACGAATGCGCGCGAGGCCCTGGGGAGCGCCATCGATGAGCTCGCGACCATCCTGCATGCGATCGACCGTGCGGACGGCACCGTAAAGCTCAAGGAGCTAGACCGCATGAACATGGCGAAGTGGTTACAGATTGCGCGCAACAAGCTCGATAACCTCGCCGCGATCCTTCGTCAAAAAGGCGAGTAGCGCCGTCCCCGGCTAAGCGGTCGCCCCGCGAAGCCATGAAGAGCTCTGCTAGATGTAGACGACCTCGTCGAAGGTCGCCACGAGAAAATTGATCAGTCGATCTTTCCCTCGCGCTCGGTTTACGGCGCGAGTTCCTGGCACTAGGGCCCAGAGCGCCACTGCGGGGAAGATCAAGCGTCCTTCCTCATCGCGGCCCATGGTGGCGGCGGCACCGCCTCCAGCCGTGAATGCTCCCGCGAGGCCATCGTCATCAAGACTTGTCGCCTTGCCGAACTCGTGCACTGCCTGCACGACACCCTTCCGCTTGGCGATATCGCGGAGGGAGCTCGCTACCCAGGCGTCAATCTGCGCATCATCTTGAGCAAGGAGCTTTGCACGATAAGCAGCGGGAGTCTCGCTGAGTCCGGTTGCAACCATCTCCCCCCCTTGGAAATCTCTCGCACGTTGTCTTGAATGTGGCTCCGGCGGTAGGGCTCGAACCTACGACCTAGCGGTTAACAGCCGCCCGCTCTACCACTGAGCTACGCCGGAACAAGTCGGCAGCGCAAGACCGCCAAGGGCGAAATGGTAGCAGGGTCAGGGACGACGAGAGGGGTCGCCGCGCTCCTCGCCTGCGCCACGAGCGCGGCGGGCAAGGTTCTGCTCTTCGCGGAGTTGCATGGCGTTGGCGCCGATGGCGAAGAGCCTGCGACGTAGCCACGTGGCATAGAAGAGAGGTCCGATGATCGGCAGTCCGATCACGGGAAGCACTGACCAGAAGAGCGGACGCGGGATCCCTGGGATGACATCCATGTCTCGAATAACACGCAGGGCTGGTAGCCACCATACGGCGACTACCAGCCCCAGGACGATCAGATCGCCCATGCGTTCCCGCCTACGCCCAGAGAGCCGAGGCGGAAAGTTTCACGAGTTAGCGTCGGCCCTTTCCCTTGACCGGCGTGCGACCCGGGGTCGCAAGGTTCTGCGTGCGGATCGCTGTTGCGAACAGCACATAGTAGATCGCCGCAAAGACGACGCCGAGACCCAGGATCCCGAGAGGCCCTGTGCTTCCGCCCGCCGATGCGTTCGATGCCAACGTGAAGTTCAACAGATAGTCGATCAAGCCTGCGGAGAAGCCGAAGCCCTGAACCCAGTCGAGCTGAGCGCAGATTGCTAGGGCCACACCGGAAAGGAGTCCGTGGATCGCGAAGAGCACTGGTGCTGCATACGCGAAGCTAAACTCAATCGGCTCAGTGATTCCGGTGAGGAACGAGGTGAAGCCTGCCGAACCCATGATGGATCCGGTTGCCTTCTTCTCGCTCTTGTCTGCCGCCTGATAGATGGCGTATGCCGCGGCCGGGAGGCCGAACATCATCACCACGAACCAACCAGCCATGAATGGACCCGCCGTTGGGTCACCAGCGAAGAAGCGGTTCAGGTCGCCGGTCACGACTGTGCCATCGGCCTTCGTATAGCTTCCGAGCTGGAACCAGACGAACGTGTTCAAGATGTGATGCAAGCCCACCAAGAGGAGCATGCGGTTTGCGAAGCCGTAGAGAATGAGGCCGATGGCACCCAACGTCACGATCGCATCGCCGAAGCTCTGGATGGCAGCACCGATTGGTGGCCACACGAAGCCAGCGACGATACCAGCCGCCACCGACGCGAATGCCGTGACGATTGGTACGAAGCGTCGACCAGCGAAGAAGCCGAGGTAGCTCGGCAACTTCTGATCCTTGTAATTGTTGTATGCCCATGCTGCGATCACGCCGATCAGGATGCCGCCGAAGACTGACATGTTCACCTTCGCAGGTGCCTCAGCCTTGTTCAGCACGTCGATCAACGATCCGACACCATTGATCTTCGCCAAGATCTGATAGCCGACTGCAGCGCCGAGGGCGGCCACACCAGCACCTTCGGTGAGGCCGACAGCCACACCGATGGCGAAGAGGAGCGCCAGGTTGCCGAACACAGCATCACCGGCGATCGTCATGACGTTCCAGACGACCGTGAGGGCCGTCCCGTCCGCGACCTTGAGGTCGCTGCTAAGGAGCACACCGAAGCGGAGCAGAAGCGCCGCTGCGGGGAGCACCGCGATCGGGAGCATCAACGCCTTCCCGATCTTCTGTAGTTGCTCAAACATTCCCATTACCTCCACTTAAGCGTGAGGCCCTGCCCTTGCGGCCAGGACGGCTCGCGCTTGGGAATAACCCTACCCCCTGGGTAAGGGTATGGCAAGGGTTCTGATTAAGGTTCCTTTACCGTCCCCAGCCACGCTGCCCCTCCTCGTGGATCGAGGGGATAGCGAGGAGGATGGTCCTAGGCGGGGTGGACCACCATCAGGGGGTCTCCCGCCCGTACCTGTGTCCCGGCGGCGGCAAGGTGCTCAACCCGCTGTGCCTCGATCGCCACGATGGGGGTGAGGAGGGAGGTGCCGCCCGCACGGATGCTGGACGCCGCAAGCTCCACGAGGGGCTGGCCCGCAACGATCTGATCCCCATCCCCTACGAGCGCCTTCAGGCCGACCCCCTTAAGGGCAACCGTGTCGAGCCCAAGGTGCAGGAGGATTGGTCCCGCCGAGCTCTCAATAGCGATCCCGTGGCCGCCAGGGAAGACCTTCGCCACGTTCCCATCGCATGGGGCGAGGGCGGTCACACTTGCTACCTCTTCAGGGTCGAGTGCGACCCCGTCCCCCATGATCCCTTGCGCGAAGACTGGGTCGGGTAGGTCACCGAAGGCGACAACGCGAGCACTGAATGGGGCCAATACCGTGACGGGGGTGCCCACTCAGCGCTTCATCTGGCGGCGCATCTCGGACTCGATGTTGTCCGAGAGCGTGCCCATCACCACCTGGACCCCTTTGCCGAACTTCACGACGGCGATCGCCCCAGCCTTCTTGAGCGCCGCCTCATTCATCTTCTTCATGTCGACTAGGTCACAACGAATGCGCGTGATGCATGGCTCGCTCGACTTGATGTTGCTCGCACCACCGAGACCCTTGATCACCGCCTTTGCGGTCGCAACCAGATCCTGGCCCATCGCAACTCCTCCTTCTCCTACCCCTGAGCCAACGCTCAGGACCTCAGTCTGCCTTGCCACGACGAGTCCTGGGGAGTGCTGGCGCGCCCCATGCGACTGTCCGCTAGGAGATCTCACGGATGAAGGTGGCAAGCCGCTCGGCCGCCTCCTCCGCGTCGCCGCCCTCCGCCTGAATGGTTACTTGGCTCCCTGCAGACGCCCCGAGCTGCAGAACTCCGAGGATGGACTTCCCATCGGCCGTCCGATCACCGCAGGTCAGGCGGATCGCAGACTCGAAGCCCGCCGCCATCTGCACGAAGAGCGCCGCCGGGCGGGCGTGCAGCCCAACCCCCTCAGGTACAAGTGCCGTTGCCTCATGCACTGTCATGGCTATTCAAGATAGTCGCGCAACTTGCGCGAACGTGAAGGGTGACGCAGCTTGCGCAACGCCTTCGCCTCAATCTGACGAATGCGTTCACGCGTAACATTGAACTCCGCTCCCACCTCTTCAAGGGTGCGCTGCCGCCCATCCTCAAGGCCAAAGCGTAGTCGCAAAACGCGTTGCTCACGGGCGCTGAGCGACTCAAGTGTGGCGACGATCTGCTCGCTCAGGAGTTGGCTGTTCGCCGCCTCATCCGGCTTCTTCGCCGCCTTATCTTCGATGAAGTCACCGAGATGGCTATCTTCCTCTTCGCCGATGGGAGTCTCCAGTGACACCGGTTCCTGGCTCACCTTCCGCATCTCACGGACGCGCTCCGCCGTCACCTCAGTCTCGGTGACCTTCGTCAACTCCGTGGCGATCTCTTCATCGGTTGCCTCACGACCGAGCTCCTGGAAGAGCTGACGCTGAATGCGCGTGAGGCGGTTCAACTGCTCATACATGTGCACCGGAATGCGGATCGTGCGCGCCTGATCGGCGATCGCTCGGGTGATCGCCTGGCGAATCCACCAGGTTGCATACGTAGAGAATTTGAATCCCTTGATGTACTCAAACTTCTCAACCGCACGGATCAGACCGATGTTCCCCTCTTGAATGAGATCGAGGAAGCTCATGCCCCGGCCGATATACTTCTTCGCAATTGAGACGACCAAACGCAGGTTTGCCTTAGTCAGCTCCTCGCGACCACGCCAGCCAAGTTGCACCACGGCACCTTCACGACCACGGAGCTTCCCAAGTGCCGGATTCTCAGGATCCCACCCAGCCTCGCGCAACCAGTCTTCGCCCCCTGCCCCGACATACTTCCCGGACTGCACGTACGCCTCTGACGCGGGCCAGGCGATCTCATCGCGCGACCAGACGAAGAGCTTGCTCAGTACCTGATTGTCGCGACTGTTCAGGTCGCCCGAACTCACCGCTTGGAAGGCGAAGTCCACCAGCTCTTGCGTCTTCGCGGCGGTGTTGCGCTTGCTTGGATCGTTGAATGCCTTCACCAGGCTTTTTGCCACAAGGAGATTCTTCTGTAGCGTATCGCCGCCCGGCATCGCCGCTGCGTCACGTGCCGCCTTGTCGAAGCCCGTGATCTTGCACTCGCTGAGCCTCTGCTTCTTCACATAGAAGGCGATCGCTTCGCGGAAGGTGGCGTGCGCCTTGTCTGCCAAGTCCGGGTCGAATCGATACCACTCCTTCTTCTTTCGCGTCTTCAGTTCTGTCTCGTGGTATGTCCACTGGTGCAGGTTGTACACGGCCTTCCACGGCTCGTCCGCCATCTGTTCTCCAAGCTCGATCATCTTTGCGAGGACGACCTCCTCTTCGGCCGTGAGCAGACCGACACGACCGATCTCCTTGAGATACATGCGCACTGGGTCATCGATACCCGTCGACTCAGTGACGGTCTCAACAGCCGCTTCCGCTGCCTTCGCGACTTCAGGCGCAGCCACCTCAAGAAGTGCCGCCGCTGCCGCCTCAGGATCGAGAATCTCCACGCCGTCCGCTTCGATCTCCGCGAGATCACCTGCCCCAGGCTCAGCAATCCCTGCAAGTTTCGCCGTTGGATCGACCTCCGCTGGTACACCCTTCCCCGCTTTGGCACCCTTCGCTGGAAGCGCCAGCTTCGCCGCAACGGGCTTCGCCGCTTGTTTCCCTGCTTGTTCCGAAGTTTGCTTCCCTGTTGGCTTCGCCGCTTGTTTCAAAGCTGGCGACTTTGAAGCAGCTGCAGTTTTTGCTGCGCCGGCCTTCCCAGTCTTCGCTGGGGACTTCGCGCTGGACTTTGCCAGCGTCTTGAGGGCAAGCTTCACCACTGGCTTCGTCGATGTCTTCGCGCTGGACTTTGCCAGCGTCTTAAGGGCAAGCTTCACCACTGGCTTCGTCGATGTCTTCGCGGTTGGCTTTCCGGTTGGCTTTCCGGTTGGCTTTCCGGTTGGCTTTCCGGTTGGCTTCGCAGCGGCACGCTTCACCGCAGCAGGCTTCGCGGCTGCAGCTTTAGGTGCAGCAACCTTCTTCGTGATAATGCTCACAGGTTTAAGTGCAGGCTTCCCTGCCCCCTTGGCAGAAGTCTCTGGCGCCACCTTTGGCACAGGCTTTGGCGCGGCAGCCTTCTTCACAGGCGTGGCGAGCGATGACTTCTTTGCAGGAGGCGTCGCTGCCAACTTCACAGCAGGCTTCGCAGCCGGCTTCGCTGACTTTGCGGGCGAAGGCTTCGCTACCGCCTTGTTGGGACTCTTCGGCGCGGGCTTGGTCGCAGGTTTTGTTGGACTTTTCGCCGCGACTGACGCTGCGGGCTTTGACACTGGTGCGCTCTTCTTGACGGTCATCGTGTGCCCCCCTTCCCTGCGGTCATTACGCCAGCAGCCATCAGGCGCCGATCCAAGACCTTACGCTTTGAACTGAGTTCTCGCCCCTGCTCCATGAGCTCTCGCACCCTGGCGACATCGGCGGCACGCTCCGCCTCCGCGATCTCTGAGCGTGCCCAGGCCATCGCCTCTTCGAGACGATCCGCTTCGAGGCGAAGCGCGGTCTGATCAATCCCGATGCGCAGACGCTCAAGGCTGACAGGCTGACTCTCACGCGCGAGTAGCGCCTGAGCGAGTCGGCGCTCTTCCCCCTGCACCGCAGCAGGAATCTGCTCTCCGCTCGCAACAGAAGCACCCGCTTCAATTGTGGCGTCAAGTGCGGCGCGAAGGCCGTGCCAGAGTGATCGTGCAAGTCCACTGGAGAAGAGTTCATCACCGAGCGCGTCGCGCATGCGGAGGCGCTCTGCTGGCGCAAGGATCAAGAGTCGGAGCAACTCCGCCTCCGGTGCGGAGACACCCGCGAGGATTGAACTGATATCTCCCTCTAGGTCGGCTGCTCGCACGCGATCGGCCGAAATGCGTCCGTCTGACGTGCCCAAAGCGCCCTCGCCACCAGGTCTCCGTATTGCTTCACGAATCGTGGACTCGTCCACGCCAATCTTTCGTGCCGCGGCGGCGGCGTAACCATCGCGGATCACTGGATCGCGCAGCGCGCGCAACGTTGGTTTGATCGCATCAACCGCGCGCTTGCGTCCACCAAGATCGCGAAGATCGTACGCCGCTGCTGCCTCTTCAATGAGGTACTCGACCACAGGGATCGGACGCTCCACCGCAGCCCGCCACACATCTGGCTGATCGCGCACTACCTCATCAGGATCCAACCCATCAGGGAGCTTCACGATCCCGACGTCAACGAGCGAGGGCCCGTCCGTCGCGCCAGCGAGTTCAGTGACAAGGCGCAGAAGTTCTGTCGCACCGAATGCACCGGCTTTTGCTCCCGCTGCGTCAACGTCATAGGCGAGCACGATCTTTGTTCCGTAGCGAAGGAGGAGGGCCACCTGTGCTGGGGTCAACGCAGTTCCCATGCTGGCAACAACGTTGGTGAACCCTTCCTGGTGTGCCATTAGCGCATCCGTGTAACCCTCAACCAGTACCGCCGTTCCCCCCTTGCGGATCGCCGACTTGGCCTGGTCAATGAGGTAGAGCGTGCGCGACTTGTCAAAGAGGGCTGTTGCCGCGCTGTTCAGATACTTCGGTCCGTGATCGCCGCGCGCGTCGTCAGCAGGGAGTAGTCGACCACCCAACCCCGTGATCTTGGCGTTCGCGTCGCGGATGGGGAAGATGATTCGCGCGCGAAATCGGTCGTACGCCCCACGACCGCCGCCACGATCGGTCGTGAGTCCGACAGCCTCCAGCTCTTCAGGGGTTGCACCACGCTTCGCGGCCAGCGCCTTAGAGCAGGAGTCCCACGACTCCGGTGCCCAGCCAAGGCGCTGTGATTCGATCGTTGCGTCCGTAAATCCTCGTGAGCGCAGGTAGTCGAGTGCCGGCTTGCCAAGGTCGTGGGTGGTAAGGATGGCGTGATAGAAGCTCACCGCACCCTCAAGAACTTCGCGAAGGCGCGCCCGGCGCACGTCTTCGGCACGGCTGCGCTCATCGAGGACGACCCCCGCCTTGGCGGCGAGCAGGGTGAGGGCTTCACCGAACGGTAGGTTGTCGCGCTCCATGACGAAGGTGAAGATGTCGCCCCCTTTACCGCACCCGAAACACTTCCAAGTCTCTCGTGCCGGGGTGACGACAAACGATGCTGTCTTCTCGCCATGAAACGGACAGAGCCCCTTGAGCGTGCTACCAGCCTTCTTGAGCTGCACCGTTTCGCCGACAACGTCGGCGACGGCGAGTCGGCTCTTCACCTCAGCAACACTTCCTGAAGCCATCGGCTGGCTGACCTCCTTGAAGGGCTTCGGTGGTGGGCAAAGCGGCTGCACGTGGGTGTCAAGACCTGTCGGTCAAAGGATGCCATCCGCACCCCCCTCCGTCAACCAGACAGCAGGGCGAGCCCTCGAGGGCTCCCCTACACTCACCACGAGCCGCCCCTCGGCGGTCCAGGCTGGAGGTGAACGTGAGCGGAAGCGAGAGAGATCCAGCGGCGTTCGGAATTCTCACCAGCGACCCCGCCTACAACGCCGTACTCGCCGCTCGCATCGATGACACCGAAACGCTCGCGCGGGTGTGGATCAAGCCGACCGGCGTCCCCGTTCCATTCGAGCCTGGTCAATACATCACGATCGGCGTCAAGGTGGGAGAGAAGTGGCTGCAACGGCCGTACTCGATCGCCTCATCCGCGCGCGACCTTACCGGCGGCTATGAGCTCTACCTTCGACTCGTGCGTGGTGGCGCGTTTACGCCGCTCGCCTTCTCCCTCCCTGTAGGACACGCACTCCGTGTCCTGCCGCCAAAGGGGAAGTTCACCTTGCAGCCAGATGACGAACGCGTCCACCTCTTCATCTCATCTGGAACTGGAATCGCGCCGTTCGTCTCAATGGCGCGAACGCTCCTCGCAGATGGTCGTCCACGTCGAGCGATCTATCTGAATGGCGTGAGCTACGTATCAGACATTGGCTATGCCGAGCTCTTGAACGGATGGAGCGCGAGCGGCGAATATCCAGCAACCTACATCCCGACGATTTCGAGACCAAACGATCCGGCGAATTCGGGTTGGACTGGGCGCACCGGCAGAGTGGAGCGCATCATCCGGCCAGCCCTCGGCGATCTAAACGTAGATCCACACGGCGCCGTTGCCTACCTCTGCGGCAATCCCGACATGATCGTTGCGGCAGAGCAGGAGCTGCGCGCGTACGGTCTCCCGGACGATGCGATCCACAAGGAGCTCTACTGGCCCGCAGGGAAGCAGCCGACAGGCGCGGTCGAGTCCTAACCTCTTACGGTCGCGCGGCGCGAAGCTTGCTGAGGAAGTACTCCTCGAGCCGGTCTACGCCAACGCGCTCCTGCTCCATACTGTCCCTATCGCGGACGGTAACCGCGTGATCATCCATTGAGTCAACATCAACGCAAACACACCAAGGCGTTCCGATCTCGTCCTGGCGGCGGTAGAGCTTTCCAATTGCGGCCGTGTCGTCGTAGACCGCCGTAAACTCTCGCGAAAGTCCGTTGCGAATCTTGTGCGCCAGCTCCACCAGGTCGTCACGCTTCTTCAAGAGCGGTAGCACCGCAACTTTATACGGAGCTAGTTCTGGATGTAGCCCGAGCACCACTCGCTTCTCGTCGCGAACGGTCTCCTCACGATATGCATCGATCAGGAAGGTGAAGGCGGCGCGGTCGGCACCGGCCGCCGCCTCAACAACCCATGGCGTATATGTCTCTTCCGTTGCAGGATCGAAGTACGTGAGGTTCTCGCCGCTCTCCGACGCATGCCTCGAGAGATCAAAGTCGCCACGGTTGTGGACCCCTTCGAGCTCCTTCCAGCCAAACGGGAAGCGGTACTCAACATCAATTGCGCGTTTCGCATAGTGGGCGAGTTCATCGGGCGCATGTTCGCGCGCACGAAGTCGCTGCGGGGAGACGCCGTACGCCTTGTACCACTCTAGTCGGCGCGGCAACCATTCGTCGAATGCGGCGATTGCACCGGCCTCTGGTCGCACGAACATCTGGAGCTCCATCTGTTCGAATTCGCGCATTCGGAAGACGAAGTTTCCTGGGCTGATCTCATTGCGGAAGCTCTTTCCAATCTGAGCAATGCCGAACGGAATCTTCTTTCGCGCTGAATCGCGCACGTTGCGGTGCTGCACATAGGCCCCTTGTGCGGTCTCCGGGCGCAGATAGATCACAGAGGCCTCCTCTTCAACTGGTCCCATGAACGTCTTGAACATCAAGTTGAAGCGTCGCGGTGCGGTAAGGCTCCCCTCGCAGTCGGGACATGCGAGCCCGAGCTTGGCCACGATATTGGCGTCTACAAGCTGTGCCGTCGTAAGTGCTTCGGTACCTGGAAGTTCGTCAAGTCGATAGCGGCGTTTGCAGGCGGTGCACTCAACGAGCGGGTCGCTAAAGGAGCCCACGTGCCCGGAGGTTTGCCAAACCTGTGGATGCATCAAGATCCCAGCATCGAGGCCGACGACGTCGTTGCGCTCTTGAACAATGCTGCGCCACCACGCCCGCTTGACGTTGTTCTTCAGCTCCACGCCAAGCGGACCGTAATCCCAGACGGCGTTGATGCCACCATAGATCTCCGAGCTGGGGAAGACAAAGCCACGACGTTTAGCGAGTGAGACGATGATGTCGAGATCTGGGACTGCGGGAGCGGATTCAGCCGCAGGCGTGCCGGCGAGTGTGAGCGTTGGGTCGGCAGTGATACTCATGAAGTGGAAGCCTACCCGATTCGAGTGCTGCTAGAGCGCGCGGGCAAGCGCCGCTCCCGCCGAGGCTGCAAGGAGCCCGATCAGGATTGACCCCACGGCGTATGCGATGAGCGGAAGAAGTTCACCCTTCTCACCCATCCGTGCGAGCTGCAGCGCAAATGCTGAGAAGGTGGTGAAGCCGCCAAAGAGACCTGTTAGCAGAAAGGGTCGTGCGGTCTCGGGTAGTACCCGGTCCGCGATCAGCGTTGCAACAGCGCCCGCGGCGAACGAACCGACGACGTTCACTGCGAGTGTCCCAGTCGGCGCGGCGATCCCAAGGCGCACAGTGAGCGCATCTACGCCGCTTCGAAGCAGCGCGCCTGATGCACCACCAAGGGCCACCAGCAGTGCGCTCATGAGCGCGCTCATGCGCTCACCTCGTCAAGAAAGCTGCGGCTCTTCGGTTCTCTCCCAAAGAGAAGCAGAACCGCAGCGCGAAGCGCTCGGTCAACCTCTTGGAGTGGCCCGCTCGGGAGCCGCAGTGTCACAAGCTCCTCTGGGGCAAAGCGTCGGAGCGCCCGCAGGAGGCGCAAGCCATCGCTACTGAACGGCGCACCTTCGCCATGAGTCGCGCAATGAATCCCGCCCGCGTGCTCATCCCAGCGGAGCGCCTCTCCCTCGACTGGAGGGCGCCCGCATTCAACACAGTGATCGAGTTCTGGTGCGTGCCCCGCGGCGTCAAGAAGCGCGAGTTCAATCCAACGTGCAACAAGGAGGTCAGAGACTCCCGCCTCGAGCAAATCCCATGAGCGGAGCAGGAGCGCGTACAGTGCAGGTTCAGGTTGCTCGTCACTCGTGGCTCGCTCCACAAGCTCCGCTGCGTACCAGGCGACCGCGCTACTCAGTAGTCGATCCCGAAGTCCGAGCCAGACGCGCTGTGGCTGTACTTGGGTCACCACGTCAAAGGTGCGCCCCGCTGCAAGTGCGACCTCGAGTTCCGCAAATGGTTCCACGCCACCACCGAGACGGCTGGTCGGCTTGCGCACCCCTTTAGCGATCGCCTTGAACCTCCCGCGATCTGGCGAGATCAGGGTAAGCACGCGATCGGCCTCACCGAGGCGGAAGCGCGAGGTCACGACTGCCAGCGTCCGCAAGGCTCGGCGTTCAGGCATGGTGAGAGGGTAGCATTGGCACATGACATCACTCCGAGGCACCCCGACTGGAGCGAACCTTCTTGACCTAGACCTTGACGAGCTCATCGCCGCCACGGACGCGGCGATCCTTGATCTCCTCGCCGAGTGGGAAGAGCCAATCACCGCGTCAATGTACGCACAGATCAGGTACCATATGGGTTACGGGGATCCGAGTGCCAGACTCGGTAAGCGCATGCGCCCGCTTCTCGGACTCCTCACCTATTCCGCACTCTCGAGCGACTGGGAGCGTGCCATCCCTGGCGCAGCGGCCGTAGAGCTCGGTCACAACTTCAGCCTGATCCACGACGACATTGAAGATCAGGATGAGGAGCGACGAGGTCGTCCTACCCTTTGGGTGCGCGAAGGGCTTGCGCAGGCCATCAACACTGGTGATGCACTGTTCACGATCAGCCGTATCGCGGCTCACCGTCTGACGGATCTCGGCTTCTCGGACGCCAAAGTGATTCGCATGATGAAGATCTACGACCAGACCTGCCTCCGCCTCTGTGAAGGGCAGTTTATTGATATCGCGGCGAGCCAGAAGCGCGAGATGCAGAGCGTAGAACACTACTTCGAGATGATCGGGCGAAAGACAGCGGCGCTCATCTCGGGCGGTGTTGAGTCTGCCGCCATGCTCGCCACCGACGACGAGGAGGTGATCACGCGCTTCCGTACCTTTGGCTGGGCGCTCGGACTCGCCTTCCAGATCAATGACGACCTGCTTGGCATCTGGGGGAGTGAGGCGGCGACTGGAAAGGCGCCGTCAGATCTTGCCCGACATAAGAAGACGCTTCCCGTCCTCTACGCAGCGGAGCGCGCCAACGCTGAGGATCGCGCCACACTCGACCGACTCTTCGCAACGCCAGATCCGGACGCCGCGCGGGTGGCCGAAGGTCTCGCTGTCCTGGCACGAACGGGGGCCGAGGCCTACACGCGGGAACAGGCTGCACGTTGGCGGGAGCGCGCTCTGACGGAGATTCGTGGTGTGCCAGCGGTGAATCCGATCGCGATCGTTCGGCTTGAAGAGATCATGGAGCGTGTGATCTCCGCCTAGGCGACCCCGAAGGGTTATCTCCCTTCGCCCTCCGCAGATCCTGTCACGGACTCGCCGGGAGTCCAACGGACGCGCACCTTTCCCACCCTTCGCCCACTCACCTTGATGACACTGATCTCGAAGGGGGCGATCGTGACCCGATCGCCCACCACGGGGACACGCCCGATTCGGTGGTAGACAAATCCTCCGAGCGTGTCGTACTCCTCATCGTCCTCAAGTTCAAGCGGGGGATCAATCAGATCAGTGAGCTCGTCAATGTCGGCTCGACCGTCGAGGATCACCTCCCCTTCGGAGATCTCGACCTTCATCGGCTCCTCTTCGTCGAACTCATCTTGAATCTCGCCGACGATCTCCTCGAGAAGATCTTCAATGGTCACGAGGCCCGCGGTGCCCCCATGCTCGTCGAGCACGATTGCCATGTGCACCTTCCGTCGCTGCAGTTCATGGAGAAGGTCGTCAACGGGCTTCGACTCGGGGACGAACAGCGCTGGGCGCATGATGTCACGCAGGCGCGGACGCGGCCCACCCGCCGCAATGATGCGGAGCAGATCCTTCGCATAGAGAATGCCGCTCACGTGATCGATGGACTCGCGATAGAGCGGCGTACGGCTGTGTCCCTCGTTCAGCACAACCTTGACTGCCTCGTCAAACGTTGCCTCTTCATCGATTGAAACGATGTCTATGCGTGGCACCATGACCTCATGCAACTTTGAGTCACTAAGCGACATCACCGCCGAGATCATCTGCTCCTCTTCCGCCTCGAGCACTCCCTCCTGGCTCCCCTGCTCGACAATGAGTCGGATCTCCGCCGCCGAAAGTTTCGGAGTCCGGGTGGGATCAATGCCGAACGGCGTGGTGATCACCTTTGTGAGCACCACGAGAAGCCCGACAAGTGGGCTGAGCACCCTGGCGAAGATAGAGATTGGACCGGAGGCAGTCAGCGCAATCCGGTCCGAGTTCGCCAGCGCGAAACCTTTTGGAATCAATTCACCGAGGACGATTGAGATAATTGACACGAGCAGCGTGACAAGTAGCAACGCGATCGGTGCGGCACGCTCCCCGATCCACGAGACACCACTCAGCGGCGCAGCAATTAGTTCAACGATGCTGACCGCGGCGACTGCTGACGCGAGGGCACCGAGGAAGGTGATCGCGACCTGAATCACCGCGAGGAAGCGACCCGGGTCTTGAAGCAGGCGAAGGGCTCGAACCGCGCGCTTATCGCCCTCGTCCGCAAGCTCACTCAGTCGCGTACGGCGGACGCTGACGTAGGCGATCTCAACCGCAACAAAGAATCCGTTCAGGAGGATCAGGAGCAGAATGAGGCCGAGATCGGCGAGCACGGGGTTCATTGGTTACTCCTTGCCCACCGTACGTGCAGGCACGCCTACAACGAGCGCTCCCGCGGGGACATCGTTCAGCACGACCGCTCCAGCACCGCTCTTGGATCCGTCGCCCATGGTGAGCGGTGCCACCATGAGCGTTCCAACGCCCGTGAAGACGCGAGCGCCAATGACCGTTGCATGCTTCTTCTCACCGTCGTAGTTTGCCGTAATCGTTCCGGCACCGATGTTGCTCCCCTCGCCGACGCTGGTGTCACCAAGGTACGAGTGGTGTCCCACCTTGACCTTGGCAGCGAGGGTTGTGCCCTTGAGCTCAGCGAAGTTGCCAACATGTGCGCCCGCACCAATCGTGCAGCCGGGACGAATGTGCGCAAAGGGACCCACGTCCACGCCGCTCGCGAGAGTTGAGCCATCGATGTCACTCGAGCGAATGGTGCAGCCTTCCCCAATGATGCTTTCGTTGATTCGTGATCCAGCCTCAATGCGTGTCCCAGTTGCGATCGTCGTATTGCCGCTCAGTATCACGTTCGGTTCAATTAACACATCGGCAGCGATGCGCACCGTAGGCTCGATCCAGACCGTGGTTGGATCCATCATGCCGACTCCGCGTTCAAGGTGCGCCGCGTTGATCCGCTCACGAAGTGCCGCGGCAGCGTCCGCGAACTGGCGTCGATCGTTCACCCCCTCAAGGTCAACCCCACTCCCAAGGAGGACGGGGGCTAGCGTACCTTCGGCGGCGGCGCGCGCGACAAGATCGGTGAGGTAAACCTCTCCGCTCGCTGCTGACGGCTTGAGTGTGGGCAGGGCCCCCGCAAGCCAGGCGCGATCAACGGCATAGAGCCCTGCGTTCACGAGATCGTTCGCGCGACCGTCGTCGGTTGCATCGCGCTCTTCCACAATTCGTACCGCTCGACCCTCTTCGCTTAGCTCGACGCGGCCGTAGCCGGTTGGGTCTTCGGCGTGAAACGCGGCGAGCGCGATTGGCGAACCTGCGGCGCGACGGGTCGCGATCAGCGCGCTGATACTGCTCGGTTCAAGGAGCGGCGTGTCGCCGCAGGCAATGAGAACCTCCGTTGCATCGGCTGGGAGTGCAGGGAGTGCACATCGAACCGCATCCCCTGTCCCACGTGGTTGCGGCTGTTCTGCGCGAAGCGTCCCTGCTGGCGCAAGGGCGTGCAGCGCAGCGGTTTCTGGGGCGAGGAGGAGGAGCGCAGGATCACGCAGCACGCTGCGGACCGCCTCAACGACCCAGAGCGCCATCGGGCGTCCTAGGAGCGGGTGAAGAACCTTCGGCTGGGCGGCGTGCATCCGCGACCCGACGCCAGCAGCGAGGATGATGGCCGTCACGCCTGTAAGGCGCTCCGGCCCGGTACTTGAGGGTGTCATCTGGAGGCGAGTCTAGCCGACCTTCTGGGCGATTGCCTCAATCTCCACAAGCCCCCCCTTGGGGAGTCCTGCCACCTGCACGGTGGAGCGTGCAGGATACGGCTCCGAGAAGGTGCGCCCGTAGATCTCATTTACCGTGGCGAAGTCGGCGAGATCTGCGAGGAAGATGGTGCACTTGACCACATGTTCAACCCCGAACCCCGCTGCGGAGAGCAGCGCGCGCAGATTCACCAGTGCCTGCTCCGCCTGAGCGGCAACCCCATCGCGAAGCGCACCCGTCGCAGGATCCATGCCGAGCTGTCCCGAGCAGAAGAGCAGATCGCCTGAGGCGATCGCTGCACTATATGGACCGATCGCTGGAGCAACACCGCTCCCACTCACTGGTCGATTCATCGTGAACCCCCTCCTATGTTGCCAACTCTGTCGCGGTGACAAGGACGCCGCCATCTGGAAGCGTAAGCTCACCACGGCCTACTGCCGCCTCAACGAGCACGCCAGCCTCTGTAGCGTCGTAGAGCGAAGGATAGAGGAGAAAGAGGGTCGGCCCTGAGCCTGAGAGAGAGAGCGGGCGCCCGAGGAGTCGGCGCAGCGAGTGGTCGAGCGGGCGCAGCCACGGGGTGACTGCTCGGGCGGCTGCGAGCAGGTCATTCGCCGACGCGAGTGCCGCCGATCGCTGAAGGAGCGCAACGGTCGTGAGCCCGGCGAGCGCCTCACTCGCGAGGTGTTGCGAGCTCACGAGTGCCGCTCCATATGCATCACCCCGCACCCCAGCGGCGAAGGCGGCGAACACATCTGGCGTCTTGATCCCTGCGCGTGCGCTAATCAAGAGCACGCCAGGGGCCGGCTCGCTCCACGGTGCGAGTGGCGTCACACGTTCACCTCGCCCCTCCATAAGCACAGGTCCGCCGGGGAGGAAGAGCGGCACATCGGAGCCGATGCGTGCTGCGACCTGCATCAGTCGCTCTTCTGCCAACTCAACCCCGCACAACTCAAGTGCACCACGAAGCACCGCCGCCGCGTCACTTGAACCGCCGCCGAGCCCCGCCGCCACAGGGAGCCGCTTCTCCAGCACGATGTCGAGCGGCGGAATCGGCACTTCCATGCGCAGCTCGCGCAGCGCCGCAAGCACGAGATTCTCTCCCGCACCTAAGATCGGTAAGCCCGCACAGTGCAGCTCGTCTTCGGTGCCCTCTCCTCCAAGTAGTCGGAGTGTGATGTGGTCACTCGCACGGAGCGGCGCCACGATGCTGTGAAGATCGTGATAGCCATCCTCGCGTTGACCAACAACCGCGAGGGTGAGGTTCACCTTTCCAGGAGCGTCAACCTCAACCCAGTGGACGCGCCCAGCGCCAACGCGTCCGCGACGAGCGGGGGCCTCACCAGGAAGTGTTCGCATCACGCGCGGCTGGCGCGTCGGTGCGCCGGGGATACCGCCTAGTTCATGCAGGAGACGCACCCAACCTTCGACACTGAGTGCCTGCGCTCGAAGATCCGGATCAGTATCCGCGCTTTCAAGCGCCTGCAAGATCTGTTCAGCAGGAATCGGGAGTGCACGTGGCAACGCGTTGCGCAGCTTCTTTCTGCGCTCCCTGAATCCGGCCTGGACAAGCCTCCAGAGTTGCTCCTCCTCATCATCGGAGAGTCCAGCAAGCGGCGAGTGCGTCAAGCGATCAAGGGAGAGTACGGCAGAGTCCACCGCTGGAACCGGTTCGAACGATTCACGACGAACGAGGCGCACGATCGAGGCCTCGCTCCGAGAGCGCACGAAGGCGGTGAGATATGACCAGTCACCAACCGGTGCGGCAACGCGCTCCGCGACTTCACGTTGGACAAGCAGGACGATTCGTTCTGCGGGGTGCTCAAGTAAGAGGAGGCGATGAAGCAACGGACTGGTGATGTGATACGGGATGTTCGCCACCACGCGCCAAGCTCCTCCTGAGGGGAGGAGTGCCTCAAGATCAACGTTCAACGCATCGCCGTGGATGAGGGTGAGGTCTCCACTCGCGATCTCTTTGGCGAACTTATCCTGGAGCCGCGGGAGGAGATCATCGTCAAGTTCGATGGCAACCACCCGCGCACCTACCGAAAGGAGACCTTCGGTAAGCACGCCGAGCCCAGGACCGATCTCCAACACGATCTCTCCTGGCCTGGCGCCACCAGCCGCGACGATCGCATCGCGTGCCTCAAGGTCCACGAGGAAGCTCTGGCTGAGACGCTGCTTCGGCGCGTGCCCGGCAACGAGAGGTCGCGCACCACCGCGACGCGGCACGGGACTCATCCTGCCGCCGCCGCGCCGAAAGGCCATGAGGCGCGCACTGTGAGCCCGTGTGCCGGATCCTGGAGCGTCACGCGTTGCTCCATGAGCGCAGCGTGCGCGGCGGCTCCAATCATTGCTGCATTATCGGTGCACCAGCGAACGGGCGGGATGCTGAGGAGACGCTGATGTTTGCTTGCGATCGCCGCGAGACCTGTACGAAGCGGTCCATTCGATGCAACGCCACCCCCAACCACGAGCCCCGCCCCTGGGTGCGCAGTGAGCGCGGCCTCCACTCGCTCCAGGAGTGCCGTGACGATCGCCGTCTCCGCGGCGGCGGCGATCGTTGCCGCAGCGTCCGGCGGAACAGGGCGCTCACGAAGGGCTGCATGTAACGCCGCAGCCCGCCCCGGCGCGGCTGAAGGGACACCAGCTGCCGCAAGCGCCATTCGCGCCGCGGCGGTCTTCACGCCACTAAATGACACGTCGTATTCACCTTCTGTCCGCGCAACAGGGAGGCGGTCGCCGCCCCTGCGTGACGCGGCCTTAGCGGCGAGGGCCGAGAGCGCCGCGCCGCCCGGATACGGAAGGCCGAGGAGGCGCGCGATCTTGTCGAACGCCTCACCCGCCGCATCATCAATCGTGCCGCCAAGTCGTTCACTCGTCCCATCAGCTCGCACATGCACGATCAACGTGTGACCTCCGGAGACAATGAGACCAATCGCGGGAAGCTGCGGGGTAGCCGACACCGATCCGGCATCGTGCAGCCAGGCGGCACGGAAGTGACCCTCGAGATGATTCGTCGGGACGATCGGGAGTCCGCGTCCCCATGCCCACGCAGCCGCTACGCCCGCGCCGACAAGGAGCGAACCGACCAGCCCAGGACCGGCGGTCACTGCAACCGCATCGATCGCGCGCGCCTGTGACGCCCCCTCGGCCGAGCTGAGCACCTCTTCCAGGAGTCGCGGCACCCAGTGGTGATGCTCACGTGCTGCAACCTCTGGGATCACTCCTCCTGTGACAGCATGGAGTGCACTCTGACTTGCCACGCGTTCCGCGACGACCTCTCCACCTTCGCGCACAAGGGCAACCGCAGATTCGTCACAGCTTGATTCAACCGCAAGGATCAATCGCCGAGTGCTCATCGTGCCAACACGTCAAACGCTTCTTGATTCGGAAGCGGCTCATCAGCATCGGTTGCGGCACGTGCAAGCGACTCGCGCGCCTGCTGTTGCGGATCGTGCAGTTCCGCAGTCGTCATGATGATCGCATCTTCGCCCGTCTCTTCGTAGTATCTAACCCTTCGCCCTGCCTCTGAAAATCCGAGTCGCGCATAGAGCCGCTGAGCCGATACATTGGAGACACGAACATCAAGGGTCGCAACGCGCGCATCGCCACGACGTGCCTCTTGCAAGAGCTCGAGCATCAGCGCAGTGCCGAGTCCCTCACCACGCAACGCAGGCACTACGGCGATCGTTGTCACGTGCGCTTCGTCCATCATCAGCCAGATCCCGCCGAACCCCAGCAGTTTCCCTCTGCGCCATGCTCCTACGTATCGTGCCAAACGGTTCGTTGTCAGCTCAGACTCATACGCGTTCCCTGGCCACGGTGTGCTGAAGCTCGCCTCCTCAATCGCGCGCATCAGCGGGAGATCGCCGATCGTCAACGAGCGCATCTGATACTCATCACGTCGCACTAGACACCCCTCCCATCAACCCCGCGCGGCGGTGACGGATAGCGCAGCTTAACCTCACCGCGTAGCGGTGGCACTCCGCGCGCGGCGGCGGTAAGCGCCTCGCTGAGCGCGGTTGAAGCAAGGTGTGCAAACGCATGTGGGAGGCGCGAGGCAACGCGCGCAAGGTCTGCGGAGGCTGGCGCATCCGCATGCGCGGCAACCTCACTTCCCGACGCGCGAATCACCAGCACCTCGCGGGTGCCGAGTGGGAGGACCACCGTCTCACCACCGACCTCGTGGGCGGCAGCGTAGAGCGCGCGGTCGGATGGGATCTCGATGATGGGAAGGCTCAGGGCTGCGGCAACGCCAGCCGCCGCGGCAGAGGCCGCACGAATCCCCGTGTAGCTCCCCGGCCCAACGCCAACCACGATCGCCGTGAGTTCCGCGCGCAACGCCTCGCTCGGGAGGAGCGTGGCGATTCGTTCGAGGTGGCTGCGCTGCTGCCCTTCAGAGTGGGCCACCACGAGGTCCCCCTTCTGCGAACCGCTTAACGCAAGGAGCGCCACACACCCATGTCCAAGCGATCCATCAAGGATCAACGCACTCTGGTTACGACCCATCAGAAACCTCAATACCCGCCGCGAGAATGTCCCTGTGCAGGCTCGTTGCACGCTCCACATCTCCGAGACGAAGCGTCGCGCTGCGCGCATCGCCGTGAGAACCAGGAGTGAGCTCCACTTGAACGTGCGACGGCACTTCGCCCTGCAGCGGCCAGCGCACCTGCTCTGGCCACTCAACAATCGTGACACCCGCCGCATGGCGCTCATCGATCAGTCCTGCTACAAGCGGATCACTTCCAGGCGGGAGGCGATAGGCATCGGCGTGCCAAATTGGAAGGGCTCCCTGGTGTTCGGAGACCAGCAGGAATGTCGGTGAGGTGAGTGGAGGATCGGCGTGGAGCGCAGATCCGATCGCGCGTGCCAGCGTCGTCTTCCCTGAACCGATTTCACCGATCAGGAGAAGGCGATCACCTGCGCGGAGATGGTGCGCGATGATGGTACCGAGTCGCTGCGTCGCCGCGAGGTTGCTGAGTTCAATGCGCAGTGAGGTCACGCGAAGCGCTGCAGATCACCGAGCGGTACGGCGCAGAGCTTTCCGTCAACGCGAACGGCACCAAGCGGATCGTCCGCGCGCGGATCAGCAAGCCCCTCCCACACGCCGGTTCGACCTTCATGGATTCCCCCAATCACACGAACATCTCCCGCCTCGCGGTCGGTTCCGCCACCGTGCACGACGATGCCGATCGGTTCGTCACTGAAGCGCACCCGCGCGCCGTGGAGGCCGCGCAGCAGCTGCATGATGCGCTCGTCACCACCAGGCGTGGGGCGACGCGGCGTCATGATCATCAGTCCGAACGGTGCTGTGGCAACCGCGGCAGCTATCCGACGCTCGAGCGACGCGTTCAACGCATCACGTTCGCCATCACTGAGCCCGTGCACGATCACGCCGCGCACGCCAACCGCACGGGCGCGCAGCACCGTCTCGGGCGATGCACTTCCAATCGCGAGGAGCCCTGCCGCCACGGCACGCTCCCATCCGCTCCCTTCAGGTTCCGACTCACTGAAATGAACCTCCCCTTCAACGAGATCTCCGAGTAGCAGTCGGCCATCGCGCACGCCATGCGTCGCAGCCCCTAGAGGGAGGAGGCTGATCGGTGCAGGGATCGGGGCGGCGCTTGCCGCTGCCGTGATCGCCGCGGAGAGGCTCCCACTTCGCACCTCATGCAGCGGCGCGAGTACATCGCCAAAGACGACCGCCGCACGTGCGATCCCACCATGCATCGTGAACTCAGCCTGCTGCCCTTCGCGAGTGAGGAGCACCTCTTCTTCTTCGCCAGTCCGAAGTGGTAGTGGATAGATTTCGCCGTGCGAGATTGTCACTTCGCCGCGTGAGGTGCGCACGAGCAGTTCGTCCCCCTCCTCGCCCCCAACGCGGACGAGATCACCACCTGGCAGCAGTAGGTCGCGTGCGAGCGATGGGAGTGCCGAATCAACCCATGAGTCGTCCAACGCCTCCCCGCCGAGCGCCGAGAAGATGCCGTACGGTTCCAGAAGGATCGGTGTTCGCCCCGGCGGAACCAATGGCGCAGCAACACTGATCGGGAGTGTCCCCGTGGCAATGAGACTCGCTGCCACACCGACGAGCAAGAGTGGGGCGCCTTCAAGGTCAAGGTCGCTGAGATCTTCATCCGCCATCAGATCGGCGAGGCGACGCATCGCGTCCGCTACGGCTGCCGCTCGTACCTGGTCCCGCGCATCATCACGATCGCGGAGCGGAGCGTCTGCAAGATCTCCCAGCAGATCAGCCACCAACGAACGATCTATGCGGCCAAGGAGCGCCAACACGCCGTCGCAGCGGCGTCGCCGTTCCACCGGATCAGCGGGAACCGTTGCTGCAGCAGGCACGTCAAGGCTGACCGCGGCACGGTCTGGAGATGCCAAGGTGATGCGCCCACCGTCAGGAGTGATCTCCGCAATCCGCACTGGGCCTCCGATCCAGGCCGCAAGGCGTCCTGCCGCACGCTGCAAGTCCCCTTCGTTCGCGAAGACACGCATCGGCGTACCCGTCAAGCCTGCTGCGCTCATCAACGTCGCCTCAAGGGCCTCAGCTGCCCCACCGCTCGGCTGCGAGAGCGCACCGAGCAAACGCGCGCCACCTTCGCGGCGAATGAGCGCACCGCGACGCTCGCTGCCTCCGTCGACGATCAGGAGGAGCGGCTCACTCACGGAGCACTCTCGTTGAGAGCAGAGAGCGCAACGGGACGCCCGTCACGCGTGTACACACGAACCAACCGGCTCGTGAAACTCGTTGAAACCTCGTTGGTGATCGTCGCGCGGCGGCGCGCTACATCCACGGGCTGGATCTCGTCATCACCCGATCGTCCGATAAAGATCACATCGTCGAGCGTACTCAGATCGGATGCGGGGTGATCCGTGGCATCGACCGTGATCGAGTCCATCGCAATGATCCCTACGACCGGGAGTCGAACGCCGCGCACGAGCACCTCCGCCTTCCCCTTCTCTTGATACGAGATGCCGTCGGCATATCCAATAGGGAGGGTGATGATCCTCGAGGGTCGTTGCGCAACGAAATGCGGTCCGTACCCGACCCCATGTCCGGTTGGGAGAGTTGCGATACGGACTGGACGTGCGATCAGCTGGTAGACCGACGCAATACCGATCTCTTCTGCACTGCGCGAGGGACGCAGTGCATTTGGAACGACGCCGAAGAGGGCTATCCCGACACGCGCAACGTGTTGACCAGCTCCCATCGTCAACAGCCCACCTGAGCCAACGAGGTGCCGTTCGAGTCCGCGACGAAGTTCTGGATCCGCGACTGCGTCTGCGGCGCCGTTGAGGGTTGTCGCCTGCGTTGTGGAGCGCTCCAGATCCTCGGCCGCGGTGAGGTGGCTCCAGATTCCGCGCAGCGAAATGCGTGGCCGTGCGGCATGGAGCTGTTCCACGAGCGCCGCGAGTTCATGAGGGAGTATGCCGTCGCGTCCGAGACCCGTATCAACTTCGATATCGACCGTGAGCGGTCGAGCAGCAGCGAGGTCTGTATCAAGGATCTCTGCCACGACCGCCGGTGACGTGGCAGGGACACCGATCTCAAGCTCTGCCGCTTGGCGCAGATGCTCACGTGGGACTCGCCAAAGGACACGAAGTGGAGCCTGAATCCCCGCGCTGCGGAGCTGAATCGCCTCATCGATGGTGGCAACCAAGATCGCGCGCGCGCCGGCTGCAAGCGCAGCGCGTGCCACCTCCACTGCGCCCAGCCCGTACGCATTCGCCTTGAGCACCACGTCAAGGTGTCCGCCAGCAGGGAGATGCGCCTTCAGACCGCGTACGTTCTGTTCGATCGCATCAAGGTTCACCTCGACCCACGCCGCACGACCAAGGGGCGGGAGGCCGGCGGAAACGATCGCCTCCGGGATCCCCATGCTACGACTCGCGAATGGCCCGCTGCCCATAGGCAACGGCGACCGCGTACTCGCGCTCGTGCGTGATCGAGACTGCGATCGCTGCGATGCCAATCGCCGCCGCCCGTTCCGCGGCACTCCCGTGTAGGCGCACGATCGGCTGGCCTGTTGGGAGGCGATCGATTTCAATTTCGCGCCACCCAATCCCACGGATGCCGAGGCCGAGGACTTTCGAGACGGCCTCCTTCGCCGCCCAACGACCCGCAAAGTTTTCGGGGCGGGCTCGGACATACGCCTGCTCCGCGTCTGTCAGCACCCGAGCAGGAAACCGAGAAGGATGTCGCTGCATCACGCTCGCAATGCGTTCTACGCGCACGATATCCACGCCAAGGGCTGGTAGCTCAGCGCTTGAGTTCAGCTGTGCCTGCATGCGAGTAGTCTACCGCCCGCTCAGCGGTGCTCTGCCAGGAGCGCGCTTCCCGTTGAAAGGATCGCATCAACAACCGAAGTTAGGAGGGCCTCATCGGGGCCCTCGCCCATCACCCGGACGAGTGGCTCCGTCCCAGATGGCCGCACCAGGAGTCGACCGCCCCTGGCAGCGAGCAGCCGTTCTGCGTCGCGGATTCTGTCCAGCATCATTGGATTGGCAAGGAGCCACTCCGCCTCACCTTCACGGACACTGATCTCTCGCTGAAGCTGCGGATCGAGTGGGAGGGTTGCAGCGAGTGTCGAGAGCGGAACACCCGAGCGCACCAGCAACGCAATCATCTCAATTGCACTGATCAGTCCGTCCCCAGTCGGCGCATGCTCAGGGAACAGGAGATGGCCACTCTTCTCCCCACCGAACCCAGGGTGCCCTGGGATGAGCGCTTCAGCGATGTGGCGATCTCCCACTGGGGTGCGCTGCAACGTGATGCCAGCATCGCGCAGGTGACGCTCCACACCTGAGTTCGTCAGGATCGTCGCGACCACACGTTCAGACCCTGGAAGGGCACGACGCATGCGATCAAGGGCAATCAGGCCGATCACCACATCGCCGTCAATCAGGACACCACGCTCGTCAACCACTGCGCAACGGTCTGCATCCCCATCAAGGGCAATCCCGAGATCGGCACCGCGCGCTACGACCCGTCTCCCAAGCCCCGCTGGAGCTGTTGCACCCACCGCATCGTTGATCAGTCCATCGCCCATCGCCATCCCCTCAACCGTTGCGCCAGTCGCCGCGATTGCCGCCTCGGCGAACGGGCTGCCCGCGCCGTTCGACGCATCAAGCACCACTCGCATCCCCGCTGCGGCGCGGTTTGGCGCGGCCGCTGATGCGACCTGCTCGAGGTTCGCCGCGTAGCGCGCGACATAGGTCGCGCCCTCTGCATCGGCGCGTGCAACCGTGGCGGGTGCATCATCGATGTGCGCCACATCGAAAGTTGCGGCGGCGAGCGTCTCTTCGATCTTGCGCTCGAGCTCACGCTCGATCGCATCAGGAACCTTCCGTCCATCACGACCAATGACCTTCAAGCCGTTGTACTCGGCCGGATTGTGCGAGGCGGTCACCACCACGCCGCAGGCAATCTGCGCGTCCGCCGCAACGATGGCTGCGAGTCCTGGTGTTGGGATCACGCCAAGGCTGATTGGCGTGGCTCCTCCTGACCGGATTCCAGCGGCGAGTGCCGCACTCAAACTCGGACCACTCGGTCGCGTATCGCGTCCAATCAGGATATTCCCCGCAGGATGCTGCGCCGACAGGGCAGCACCGAGGGCGTAGGCAATCTCAGATGTAAGTGATGCTCCCGCGACTCCGCGAATCCCGTCGGTACCGAATCGGACCGCGGCCATCAGCAGCGCAGCTGCGCTAGATCAGCGCTTCGTGAACTGCTTCGCCTTGCGGGCGCGGCGGAGTCCGTACTTCTTTCGTTCTTTCGCGCGCGGATCGCGCGTGAGGAAGCCAGCCTGTCGAAGTGGGAGTCGATACGCCTCAGGGTCCGCAGAGAGGAGTGCACGCGAGATCCCATGGCGGATTGCGCCCGCCTGACCAGAGATCCCGCCGCCTTCAACCTTCACCATCGCATTGAAGCGACCCTCGGTGCCGGTGACGCGGTACGGCGCGAAGACCTCAGCCTGGGGGATTGCACCACCGAAGTGCTCCACATACGTGCGTCCGTTGATGACGATCTGACCCTCACCTGGTACGAGGCGCACGCGGGCGATCGATGTCTTGCGGCGACCGGTTCCTTGGTAGTACGGCAAGCTCACGCTCTTCTCCTTCGGGCTCATGCGAGTGGCTTCGGCTGCTGTGGCGCGTGTGGGTGATCTGCACCCGCATAGATCTTCAGCTTGGTCATCTGCGCGTTTGCCAGCTTCGTCTTGGGGAGCATGCCCTTCACGGCGCGGCGGATCGCCTCTGTTGGCTTCCGTTGAATCAGGTCGCCGAGACCCTCTTCGCGGTGGCCGCCTGGGTGGCCGGAGTGCGAGTGGTAGCGCTTGCTCAGCAGTCGATCGCCCGTGACCACGAGCTTGGCCGCGTTGATGACGATTACGAAGTCGCCCGTATCCATATGATCGGCGTAGGTTGGCTTCCCCTTGCCGAGGAGGGCGGTCGCAATCTTCGTCGCGAGGCGACCGAGCGTCTGGCCCTCCGCATCAACCACGTACCAGTTGCGCTCGATCTCAGCGGCGCGAGGCGTCCACGTCTTCATGTTCACAGCAACCTCCTAGACGAGCTCTAGTTGAACGAGGGGGGCGGCATCGCCCTTCCGGATACCGATCTTGGTGATACGACAGTAGCCAGAGGTGCGCGCAGCATACTTCGGGACGATCTCACCAAACAGCTTCTCCACGACGAGCGGTTCATCTGGGAGCGCGGCAATCACCGCACGTCGTGCGCTAAGGCCGCCCTTTTTTGCAAGGGTGATGATCTGCTCTACCTGTGGACGAATCTCCTTCGCCTTCGCCTCCGTGGTCTGAATGCGCTCATAGCGCAGGACGGAGACGATCAGGTTCTTGTATAGCGCAAGTCGTGGCCCCTGCTTTCGAGAGAGCTTACGACCGCCAACAGCATGCGACGTCATCTTAGCCCTTCACTTGCTCGTCGCTATCGTCTTCGTCCTCGTCGTCATCGAAACTGGAGTCGAGCGAAAGGGTGCTCTCTGGTACGTCAAACCCTCTCTCAACCAATTTCTCGCGGACTTCAGTGAGGCTCTTCTGTCCGAAGTTGCGGAGCTTCAAGAGCTCCGCCTCACCGCCGTCTAATGCGCTCAGCAGCTGGCCAACCTTGACGATGCCCGCGCGCTTGAGCGCGTTATACGCGCGCATCGGCAGGTCAAGATCTTCAATGGAGAGATCAAGCAGGTTTCCGCCCGCCGCTGCGGCTGGCGCCGGGGCCGGCGCTTCGCCGAGACCTGAGAACGCAGCAAACTGGCCCACGAGGATTGCTGCCGCCTTGCGCACCGCCTCCTCGGGAGTGATGGTGCCGTCCGTCTCAATTTCAAGGATCAGCTTCTCGCGGTCAACATCCTGGCCGACGCGCGTGTTCTCTACCGTGAAGTTCACCTTCCGTACCGGCGTAAAGATTGCATCAACCGCCATCACACCGCGTGGACGTGCCTCGCCGTCTGGTTCAATCTCCAGACGGTCGGCGGAGACGTAGCCGACGCCGCGCTCCACCACGAGGAATGCTTCGATCGCCGCCTTGTCCGAATCGAGCGTCATCAGCACCTGCTCGGGATTGACGATCTCGACCTGACCGTTCGGGGTGATGTCACCCGCGGTCACGTTGCCAGCGCCCTTCTTGTTGAGGGTCAGCTCCACGCGACCCGAGGCGAAGCTGCGGAGACGAATCTTCTTGATGTTGAGCAGAATCTGAACAACATCCTCACGAACGCCAGGGAGCGATGAGAACTCTTGCTGGACACCGGTGATCTGCACCGCAGTGATGGCGGCGCCTTCAAGCGAGCCCAAGAGAACGCGTCGCAAGGCATTCCCCAGGGTCACTCCGTATCCAGGAGCAAACGGGCCCGCTTCGTACTTGCCGTATGAGCCGAGCTCCTCGAGCGGGGCGATTCGTGAAGTTACAGCATCAGCCATCTCTCTCTCCTCTCTTATCGCGAGTAGAACTCAACGACGAGTTGCTCGTTGAAGTCGCCAGGCATCTGATCGCGACGCGGGGCTGCGACGACGTGACCCGCCATCTTCGACGCGTCCACACGTAGCCACTCCTGAGTCGCAGCGCCCTTCAGGGTCTCAACGACCTCCTTGAACGGAGTGAGCGCTGAGCGCCCAGGGCGCAGCGAGATCTCATCGCCCGGCTTCAGACCATACGACGGGATGTTCACGGCGCTACCGTTCACCGCGAAGTGTCCATGGGAGATGAACTGCCGCGCCTGATCTCGCGAGCTGGCGAAGCCGAGGCGGAAGACTACATTGTCGAGTCGCAGTTCAAGGAGGCGCAGCAGGTTCTCACCGGTCACGTCAGTCCCGCGCTCCGCCTCGGCGAAGAGGCGTCGGAATTGAGCCTCACCGAGTCGATAGACGCGCCGCATCTTCTGCTTCTCGCGAAGCTGCAGGCCGTAGTCGCCGACCTTGCGGCGTCGAACGGCGTGCATGCCTGGCGGGGTCGGGCGTCGCTCAAACGAGCACTTCTTGGTGTAGCAACGCGCACCCTTCAAGAAGAGTTTCGTACCCTCTCGACGGCACTGGCGGCAGACTGGACCAATATCGCGACCCATGACGCTCCTCCCCTAGACTCGGCGCTTCTTCGGAGGACGGCAGCCGTTATGGGGCAGCGGCGTCACATCGGTGATCGCTGAGATGTTGAGTCCTGCAGTCTGAAGGCCACGAATCGCCTGCTCGCGACCCGCGCCAGGACCCTTCACAAAGACTTCAACTGATCGGAGGCCGTGTTCCATTGCCTTGCGCGCTGCAGCTTCAGCGCCGAGCGAAGCCGCGTACGGCGTGCTCTTGCGTGACCCCTTGAAGCCGGCAACGCCGCCTGAACCCCACGAGAGCACCGCACCACTCGGGTCGGTAATGGAGATCACGGTGTTGTTGAAGGAGGCGGCGATGTGGACCTGCCCGACTGGGACGTTCTTCTTCTCGCGACGGCGCGTCTTCGTTGGTCGCTTCTCCATCTCGGCCATTTCTATCCCCTGCCTTACTTCTTCTCGATCTTCTTGCCGGCAACCGTCTTGCGAGCACCACGGCGCTGACGCGCATTTGTCTTGGTGCGCTGGCCTCGTGACGGAAGGTTCTTGCGGTGACGCGTCCCTCGGTACGTGCCCACTTCGATGAGGCGCTTGATATTCATCGCAATCTCACGGCGGAGATCACCTTCGATTTTCTGGCCCTTGTCGACGACTTCACGAAGACGGTTGATCTGCTCTTCGGAGAGATCCTTCACGCGGATGTCGGGGCTGATGGACGTCGCCTTTAGGATCTTCTGGCTGGTGGTGAGTCCGATGCCGAAGATATACGTCAGCGCGACTTCGACGCGCTTCTCGCGGGGGATGTCAACGCCGGCGATTCGTGCCATGGTCCTACCCCTGCCGTTGCTTATGCTTCGGGTTTTCGCAAATGACCATGACGCGACCGTGCCGCTTGATCACAAGGCACTTGTCGCAACGAACCTTTACCGACGCAGAAACCTTCACTCGTTCTCCTGTGCTGCTACTTCAATCGGTAGGTGATCCGACCTTGCGTCAGATCGTATGGCGAGAGTTCAACTTTAACCCGATCACCTGGAAGGATTCGGATGAAATTTGTCCGAAGCTTCCCGCTGATGTAGGCACGAATTCGATGGCCATTTTCGAGTTCAACAACGAACAACGTGTTCGGCAGCGGCTCGACAACCGTCCCTTCGACTTCGATTGAATCCTTCTTCGCCAACAACCCCCCGTTTCAGACTGCGCTACCGATCCCTGGCTCGCCAGGGGACGACTCGGGAGAGACCCCAAACGCACGAAGGTGCAGCCTAGCAGAGCCCCGCCCCCCTCGCAACGAAGACCCCTACCTCGCCACGCTCAGGCTGAGCGTGGAACCCCTCTCAAGGCCGTGTGAGGATCTGGGCCCCCTCCAAGGTAATGGCGATGCTGTCTTCGAAGTGGGCCGCCAGGCTCCCATCAATTGTTACAACAGTCCACTCATCCTCCATGACCCCAACCTCAGGCGAACCGAGGGTGAACATCGGTTCAATCGCAAGGCAGTGACCAGGGGCGAGTGTCAGACTCTTTCGACCGGTCCGATAGTTCGGGACCTGAGGGGCCTCATGCATGGCGCGGCCAATCCCGTGACCCACGTATGGACGGACAATCCCGACTTTCGCCGCGAGACCAACATCTTCGATCGCTGCAGAGATCTCCTCAATTGTTCCTCCTGGTCGAGCCGCAGCGATCCCCGCATCAAGCGCCTCGCGAGTCACGCGGATCAGCCGCGCCACTTCCGAAGGAGGCTCCCCGCCCACATAGAAGCTGCGCGCAGCGTCACCATGCCAACCTTCGATGATCGCTCCCGCGTCCACGGAAACGAGTGCTCCGGCCTTGATCTCTCGATCGCCAGGGATCCCGTGCACCACTTCATTGTCGATCGAGAGGCAGATCACTGAAGGGAATCCGTGATATCCCTTGAAGTTCGAGCTCGCACCTGCAGCCAAGATCTTCCGCTCAGCGGCATTTGCGATCTCCGCACAACTCGCCCCAGGCACCGCAATCTCCTCGACGAGCGCGAGAACGTCCGCGACCACGGCGCCAGCACGACGCATGAGCGATATTTCCGCCGTCGACTTTCTCGTCACGCCGCTCATAGTAGAGTTATCCCTCGAATCCAACAGCCCGAGCAGCGCGCATGAGTGCGGCCTGAATCTCTGCGATGTCCCCAACGCCCTCTACGACCTGAAGTCGACCCGCACTTCGATAGATCTCAACGACTTCGTCGAGCGCGCTCAGTTGATTTGCGAGTCGCACAGCAACCGTCTCGGGTGCATCGTCCTTGCGCGTAATGAGAGCCGCGCCACACTTGTCGCAGACGTCCTCGACTGCGGGTGGGCGGCTTACGACGTGATACGACCGCCCACAGTTCGAGCAGACGCGTCGTCCAGTCAGCCGAGCAGTGAGCACTTCAACGTCAACACGCAGGAGGATCGCGCTGATCTGGCGCGCCATTGGGGCAAAGGCCGCATCAAGGGCTGCAACTTGCGCGGCGTTTCGGGGAAACCCGTCGAGGATCACCCGCGTGGCGGCGTCTGGTTTCGCCAGTCGGTCACGAATCATTCCGATCGTAATCTCGTCTGGCACGAGCTTCCCCGCATCGATGTGTGCGGCCGCGCTTCGGCCGAGCTCGCTGCCGGCCGCGATCTCTGCGCGGAAGAGGTCGCCCGTGGCCACATGTGCGGCGCCAGTGGCGGTGGCCAGCGCCTCCGCCTGCGTCCCCTTCCCTGCGCCTGGGGCGCCGAGAAGGATCAAGATCACTTGATAAAGCCCTCGTAGTTGCGCATCAACATCTGTGCTTCAAGTTGTTTCATGGTCTCAACCACCACGCTCACGGCAATGAGAAGCCCGGTGCCGCCAAGGCTCACACCGAGCCCACCAAGATCACCGAAGAAGGCTCCGAGGGCGTACGGCGAAACTGCCACAATGCCGAGGAAGACTGAACCAAGCAGCGTGATGCGCGTCACGACCTTGCTCAAATACTCTTCGGTGGGCTTCCCAGGGCGGATGCCAGGGACAAAGCCACCGTTCTTTCGCAACTGGTCGGCGGTCTCGTCTGGCTTGAACGTGAATGCCGTGTAGAAGTAGGTAAAGGCAACGGTGAGCAAGAAGTAGAACGGTAGGTAGACGATCTCATTCTGCGGGCCGAGCGTGTTCACGATCCATGTCGCTCCAGCGGCGACCCACTCAACTTCGGAGGCGGTGAAATATCCGGCGATCTGCGCGGGGAAGAGCAGGATGCTCATCGAGAAGATGATCGGAATCACGCCCGCCTGATTCACCTTGAGCGGAAGGAAGGTCCGTCCACCCTGGTAGACGCGATTGCCACGAACGCGGCTTGCGTATTCGACTGGGATGCGGCGCTGACCTTCGGTGATCAGGATAATCGCTGCCACTGCAGCGGCCCCAAGTCCTAGGAACGCGACCAACACCGAGATATCTGGTGATGCAAAGAACTCTTGGATCGCACCGGGGACGCGGCCAATGATTCCCGCGAAGATGATGAAGCTGATGCCATTGCCGATGCCACGCTCGGTCACGAGCTCACCCACCCACATGAGGAGGAGCGAACCAGTGGTGAGAATGACGATCTGCACCAGCGTCTCGGGGCTGGCGAGGTCGAACGTTGTGGTCAGCACCTGCTGGCTATTGAGCAGGGCGAGGAAGGCGTAGCTTTGGAGCAGCGCGAGAGGGACCGTCAGATAGCGGGTGTACTGGTTGATCTTGTTTCGACCGTACTCCCCCTCTCGGCTCAGCTCGATGAGTCGCGGCACCACACCACTCATGAGCTGCATGATGATCGAGGCGTTGATGTACGGGTTCAGGCCGAGGCCTACCACGCTGAACCGTGCGAGCCCTCCACCTGAAAAGAGGTCTAGGAGCCCGAAGAGAGCATTGTCTTCGAAGAAGTTTGCGAGTGCCGCAGGATCCGCACCAGGGACCGGTACATGGCTGAGAAGTCGGAAGATGATGAGCATGGCGCCCACGAATAGCAGCTTGCGTCGAATCTCTGGTGAGCGCACCGCGTTAAGCAGGGTCTCAATCATTGATCCGCTCCTCTCTCGCTCTCTCTATTGCGTTGTCTGTTGCGATCAGGCTTCGTGCGAGGTCTCGCTCGCTTCGCCCCCTTGTGCAGTCCGAGGCGTGGACTTGGTTCTTGATGGAGTGACTCCGAATGGCGCCGCACTCTCGGCGGTTGCCATCTGCAGCACCTGGGTGCTGCCGCCGGCCGCCTTGATCTTGGTAAGCGCGCTCTCCGTGAAAGAATCAGCGAGCACAAAGAGCTTCGCGGTTAGGTTGCCGCCACCCAGCACCTTGAGCGGCTTGCCGCGGCTCTTCATCAGGCCGGCTGCTTCAAGAATGTCTACGTTGACGGTGAGCGGTGACTCGCCCTTCAGCCGGCCAGCATCGATCCAGTTCTGGATCCGACCAACGTTGACGACTGCCGACTCCACGCGGAGCACATTGCGGAAGCCGCGAAGTTTTGGGATGCGGATATGGATGGGAGTCTGTCCACCTTCGAACCAGGCCGGAATGCTCCCGCCACTGCGCGCGGTCTGACCCTTCGTGCCGTATCCCGCGGTCTTTCCACGACCTGCAGCAATACCGCGACCCACGCGAATGCGCTTCCGCTTCGAACCTACCGCTGGCTTAAGATCGTGGAGCTTCACTTCCTCACCTTCGCCTTCTTGGCGTGCTTCGCGTGCTTCCCCTTCTTAGCGGCAAGAACCTTTGCCCCCGCCTCGGCTTCGGCGCCCGTTAGCTCCACAGCCTCTACGAGGAAGCGTACCTGACGGATCGCTCCACGCACGGCGTCGTTATCCGGAAGTATGTTGCTGTGGCCGATTCGGTCGAGACCGAGTGCGCGAATGGTGTCGCGATTGCGCGCGACGTGACCGAGCTCACTGCGGACTTGGGTGACCTTCAGTAACTTCTCAGCCATTGTGCACCTCCTTGGCCTCTTGCTGCCCACCGACCCGGGTGCGCACGCGCTTGCCGCGTGCCGCTGAGATCTGCGTAGCGGTGCGGAGCTGGCGGAGCGCTTCGATCGCCGCGCGCGTCGCGTTCACTGGGTTCGAGGATCCATATACCTTCGAGAGGATGTCGTGGATCCCAGCTGCAGTGATCACCGCGCGGATTGCGCCGCCGGCGATGACACCCGTCCCCTGTGATGCTGGCTTCAGCATGACGCGGCTCGCCGTGTGCTCCGCGTGCACTTCGTGTGGAATGGTCGTGCCCAGGAAGGGAACCCGGATCAGATGCTTCTTCGCGTCTTCCGTCCCCTTGCGAATTGACTCAGGCACTTCGCCAGCCTTGCCAACGCCAACCCCTACATGGCCTTGGCCGTCGCCAACAACGACAAGTGCAGAGAAGGTGAAGCGTCGGCCGCCCTTTACCACCTTTGCGACGCGGTTGATCTGCACGACCTTCTCGGTGAGGGTCAGCTTCGACGGATCGATTCGGCTCATCTCAGCGCCCTCCTAAAACTCGAGCCCGGCAGCCCGGGCAGCGTCTGCAAGCGCCTTCAGGCGCCCGTGATAGCGGAATCCAGCGCGGTCAAACACGACGTGCGCGACACCAGCAGCCTTGGCGCGCTCACCAATCAACGTGCCAACGGCGGCCGCTTCTTGCACCTTGGTCAACTTCGCTCCCCCCTTGGCGGCGGCATCAAGCGACGAAGCGGCGGCGAGGGTGGTTCCCCGTTGATCATCGATCACCTGCGCGTAGATGTGATTCAAGCTGCGGAAGATTGCAAGGCGTGGTCGCTGCGCGTTACCAGCCACGTCAATACGAATCGAGGCATGGCGACGCTTGCGCGCGGCGATTCGAGTCGTTGCTCGGCTCACTTGGCACCCACCTTTCCAGCCTTACCAGCCTTGCGGCGGATCACTTCGTTCTCATACTTCACGCCCTTCCCCTTGTAGGGTTCAGGCTTTCGAAGCGAGCGGATCTCGGCCGCAATCTGGCCGACGAGCTCCTTGTCGTGCCCCAAGACGGACACCTTCGTCTGGCCATCGACCTCAAAGCTGATGCCGGCCGGAGGATTGATTTCAATTGGATGGCTGTAGCCGAGCGCAAGGGTCAACTTGTTGCCACTCTTTGCCGCACGGTACCCCACCCCGTTGATCTCCAACTCCTTGCGGAAGCCAGCGGAGACGCCTTCGACCATGTTCGCAACAAGGGCGCGACAAAGGCCGTGCAGCGAGCGATTCGTCTTGGAGTCACTCGGTCGACTCAACTGCAACGTCTCCCCTTCAACCGCGATCGCAATGGCACCCGGCAGGTCACGCGAGAGCGTCCCCTTCGGGCCGACAACCGTGACCGTACGGCCGTCAATGGTCACCTTGACACCTGACGGGACGGTGATCGGTTTCCTTCCAATGCGTGACATCAGCGTGCTCCTCTCACCACACGTAGGCGAGGATCTCGCCACCGAGCTCGGCCTTGTGCGCCTGCGCTCCGGTCATGATCCCCTTCGATGTGCTCAGGATCACTATCCCAAGCCCGCCGAGCACGCGTGGTATCTCAGTCTTTCCAGCATAGACGCGCAGACCAGGCTTGCTGATTCGCTTCAGGCCGGAGACGACTGGGACCTTCCCATCAACGTACTTCAGGGTGATCTTCAAGTAGTTTTCTGGGACGCTGCGCGTCTCTTCTACGCTCGCCACAAACCCCTCGCGTACGAGGATCTGTGCCATCTCCGTCTTGAGCTTCGAGGCAGGGATGAGCACCTCGGCGTGACGAGCACGCGAGGCATTGCGAATCCGGGTCAACATATCTGCAATTGGATCAGTCACACTCATTTGCTCACCAACTCGACTTCGTTACGCCTGGAATCTCTCCGACCAGGGCACGTTCACGGAAACAGATTCGGCAGAGGCCGAATCGTCGGATAAAGGCGCGAGGTCGGCCGCAGAGCGAGCAGCGGCTGTACGCGCGGGTGGAGAACTTCGCTGGAGCCTTTGACTTTAGAACCATAGACTTCTTTGCCATTTCAGCCTCCCTCAGTTCGCGAACGGCATGCCGAGCAGTGCCAAGAGTCGCTTCGACTCTTCGTCGCTCTTCGCCGTGGTGACAATCGTGACCTCGAGTCCTCGTAGACGATCGATCTTGTCAAAGTCAATCTCTGGGAAGGAGAGCTGCTCCTTGAGGCCCAGGGTGTAGTTACCGCGACCATCGAATGCCTTCCCGGAAACACCGCGGAAGTCGCGGATGCGCGGAAGTGCAACGCGCGTGAGCCGTTCAAAAAAGTCCCACATGCGCTCGCCACGCAAGGTGACCTTAGCGCCGACCGGATTCCCCTCACGAACCTTGAAGGTGGCGATCGACTTCTTCGCCTTCGTCACGATTGCGCGCTGTCCGGTGATGAGGGCGAGATCGCCGACGGCCGCGTCAACTGCCTTGGAGTTCGTCAGCGCTTCACCAAGGCCAATGTTGACGACAATCTTCTCAATTCGTGGAACCTGCATGGCGTTCGTGTAACCAAACTCACTCTTGAGCGCTGGTATCGCCTCGGCCACGTACCGTTGCTTCAGTGTGCCGCTCACTTTGCGGCCTCCTTGTGTACGATGGCCGTTGCGCAGCGACTGCAGGTACGGGTCTTCTTGCCGTCCGATGCCGTGGCCATCTTGACGCGCACTGGCCGGTCGCACTTGGTGCAGACGAGCGCCACTTTTGCCAGATCAAGCGGACTCGCGATCTCGAGGATGCCGCCCTTGTCCACGGTTGGCGTCTGGGACCCGGAGCTCATCTTCTGTCGCGGCTTCTGATGCTTTTTTGCAATGTTCACGCCAGTGACCACGACGCGGCCAGGGTTGACGAGGCGCTCCACGGTACCGCGCTTCCCCGCGTCCTTGCCGCTCAAGATCGCGACGGTATCACCCACGCGAATCACCGTGCTGGTCTGGTATTCCGAACGCATCAGAGCACCTCTGGCGCGAGCGAGATGATCTTCATGTAGTCACGATCGCGCAGCTCTCGCGCAACTGGTCCAAAGATGCGAGTGCCCCGCGGGTTCCCGTCGGCGGCAATGAGCACAGCGGCATTCTCGTCGAATCGAATGAAGCTGCCGTCAGGGCGAGCGATCTCCTTGACGGTTCGCACAACGACCGCCTTCACCACATCACCCTTCTTCACTCCGGCGTTCGTGGTTGCCTGCTTCACGGCGGCGACGATCACGTCGCCGACCCCGGCAATGGTCGAGCGAGAGCGACCGAGGATGCGGAAGCACTCGATCTCCTTGGCCCCTGAGTTGTCGGCCACACGAAGGCGAGTCCCGGTCTGAATCACTGCGCACTCCCTTCGGCACGCTCGAGTACCTCAACCAAGCGCCAACGCTTACGCGCGGAGAGTGGTCGTGACTCTTCGATCGTGACCAGATCGCCAACCTTGGCGCTGTTCTCTTCGTCGTGGGCCATGAACTTGGCGGTGCGTCGGATGACGCGCTTGTAGACCGGGTGCTGCTGGAGGCGATCAACACGAATCACGATCGTCTTGTCGCCCGCATCGCTGAGCACCCTGCCCGTCTGCGTCTTGCGTTGACCCGTATGCTTCGCTGTCATCTTGCCCCCTACGCCTTCTGGCTCGCCTGGCGCTCGGCCAAAACCATGAGCAGCCGCGCGATACTCTTTCGCGTCTTCGTCACAACGCTGGTGTCCTTCAGCTGGCGCGTGGAGAGCTCGAATCGTGCCTGCCATAGGTCACGCTTCGCGTCGGTGATCGCCTGTACAAGTTCTGCGTCGCTCATGGAGCGGGCCTTCACGATATCGATCACGCCTCATCCTCCTTCGCTGGCTTCACCGGCTTCACAAGTTCTGGCTCCTTTGGCGCGGCGCCTGCTGCAACTGGAGCCTCCTCAAGCGATACTCCTGAAGCGACCTTGGCAAGGAACTTTTTGCCGAAGACAACTTCGCCGAGACCTGCAGCTCGTTCCAGGGTCACCGTGTTGACTGGGAGCTTCATCGAGGCGAGCCGGAAGGCTTCTACAGCATCCTTCTTATCGATCCCCGCGACCTCAAAGAGAACACGGCCGGGCTTCACCACCGCGACCCACTGGTCAGGAGCACCCTTGCCAGATCCCATGCGGGTCTCTGCTGGCTTCTTGGTGATCGGCTTATCAGGGAAGATGCGGATCCAAACCTTGCCGCCACGCTTGAGCGAGTGCGTCATCGCCCGACGAGCCGCTTCGATCTGACGAGCGGTCACCCATGCACATTCGGTAGTGGCGAGACCGTACTCACCGAACGCGACCGTTCGTCCCGACTTTGCCGGGCCGGACATTCGTCCGCGCTGCACTTTTCGCCACTTCACTCGCTTTGGCATCAACATGGTTATGCCCCCGTTCCCGTGTTCTCGCTCATCGCCTTCGGCTTCAGGACATCCGCAGGCGCATCGCCGCGATAGATCCAGACCTTGACGCCAATCTGACCGAACGTTGTTGGAGCGTGGTACACGGCGAAATCAATGTCAGCGCGCAAGGTATGGAGTGGGAGTCGACCATCGCGATCCCACTCCTCGCGACTCATCTCCGCTCCACCAAGACGGCCCGAGACCATCACTTTCACACCCTTTGCTCCCGCCTTCATCGTCCGCTGAATTCCCTGCTTGAGCGCCTTGCGGAAGGCAATGCGTCGCGTCAACTGACCGCCAATAGCGGCTGCCACGAGGAAGGCGTCGAGGTCAGGCTGTCGAATCTCTTTGATCTCAAGCTTCACCTTGCCGGCACTGATCTCACCGATCGCCGCTCGAAGCACCTCGACGTTCTGTCCCCCCTTGCCAATGACCACGCCTGGCTTCGCCGAGTGCACGGTGACAGTCACATAGTTCAATCCGCGCTCAATATCGACCTTAGAGATGCTTGCCGCGGCGAGCTTCTCCTCGATGAGCTTGCGGATGCGCAGATCTTCCTGAAGCAACTTGGTGTAGTCCTTGTGCGCATACCACTGCGCGCTCCACGTCTTAGTGACGCCGAGTCGGAAGCCAATCGGATGGACCTTCTGTCCCATGTCAGGCCTCCTTCGGGCTAACGGTGACCGTGATGTGGGTCATCGGCTTGTTGATGGAGAAGGCTCGGCCTTGTGCCCGCGGTCGGAATCGCTTCAGCGTTGGTCCCTCGTCGGCGCTCGCGTCGACCACCCAGAGGCGCTCGGCAGGTATGCCGTGATTCGCCTCGGCGTTGGCGGTTGCGCTCTTCAAGACGGACGCAACGTCGCGCGCAGAAGAGTGTGGCAAGAAACGTAGGATGGAGGCAGCATCTGCCACCTGCTTCCCCTTGATCGCGCGGACCACAAGCTGTGCCCGTCGAGTCGAACCTCGCACGTACTTCGCGGTGGCCTTCACTCGGATGCTCATGCGGCACCTCCTGGTGTAGCGCCTGCAACAGCGGTGGTGCGGTCAACGCGCGAGTGCCCCTTGAAGAGGCGAGTGGGCGAAAACTCACCGAGTCGGTGCCCAACCATGTTCTCCGTGATGAAGACTGGCACGTGCTTTCGTCCGTTGTACACGGCGATCGTGTGCCCAATGAAGTCTGGGTAGATGACCGACGCGCGCGACCAGGTCTTCACGACGCGCTTCTCATTCGAGGCGTTCATGGCCTGGATGCGACCAAGGAGCCGCTTCTCGACGAAGGGGGCCTTCTTGCTGGAACGAGACATGCCTCCTCCTTCCTACTTCGCGTGTCGCGAGCGGACAATCAACCGCTGCGTCAACTTGTTGCGACGGGTGCGTAGCCCCATCGCGCTCTTCCCCCAAGGCGTCTTCGGCGGCATCCCAGTTGGGGCCTTCCCTTCACCACCGCCGTGTGGGTGATCAACAGGGTTCATGGCGGAACCACGAACCTCCGGGCGCTTCCCCATCCGACGAGCGCGCCCGGCCTTGCCGATCTTCAAATTTTCGTGGTCGATGTTTGAGACCTGCCCAACGGTCGCCATACATGCGAGCGGAACGAGTCGCATTTCAGCGGAAGGCATGCGCACGGTGGCAAACTCGCCCTCCTTAGCAACAAGCTGCGCCGCAGCGCCCGCAGAACGGACCATCTGGCCACCCTTCCCAGGTACTAGTTCGATGTTGTGAATCGTGGTGCCGAGCGGCATGCGCGCCAGCGGTAGGCAGTTCCCGAGCTTCGCTTCCGCATTCGGGCCCGACTCAATGGTGTCGCCCACGGCGAGTCCGTTCGGGAGGAGCATGTAGCGCTTCTCGCCATCGGCGTAGTTGAGCAACCCGATGCGCGCAGAGCGGTTCGGGTCGTACTCAACCGTCGCTACGCGTGCGGGGATGCCGAACTTGTTGCGACGGAAGTCGATCTTGCGATAGAGACGCTTCTGTTCGCCGCCACGATGGCGCACGGTGATCTTCCCTTGATTGTTGCGACCAGAGCCGCGCACCATCTTCTCGGTGAGCGGCTTGTACGGGGCGTCGGTGGTGATCTCCTCAAACGTCGGCATGGTCATCCCGCGGACCCCTGCACTTGTCGGCTTTAGTCGTCGAAGCGGCATGACTAGACCCCCTCGAAGAACTGAATCTTCTCGCCGGGGGCGAGGGTTACCACGGCCTTGCGCCACGGAGTTGTCTTCCCGGGATAGATGCTGCGGGCGAGCGTGCCGCGCGTTGACTTCGCCTTGGTCGTCAGAACGTTGACCTCGGCAACCTTGACCGTGAAGAGCACGGCTACCGCCGCCGCGATTTCAATCTTTGATGCCTCTGGATGCACCGCAAAGGTGTACTTGCCAGCCTGCGATTGCAGGATGGACTTTTCAGAGATCACCGGGCGAATCACAGTTTCGTGTGCGCTGCGGCTCATCCGTACACCTCCTGGATGGTGGCAAGCGCGGCCTTCTCAACAATGATCGTGTCCGCATTCATCAGGTCGACGAGATTGAGTGAGTCGGCACGAAGAACTGCAAGTTGCGGAATGTTCGCGGCGGACTTCACGAGCGCGCTGTCAACGGTTGGCGCGACCACAAGGACGCGCTTGCCGGCGCTGAGGGCGACGCACATCTTGGAGATCACCTGGGTCTTTGGCGTCTGCATTCCAAACTCGTCTACGACCTTGAGCGTGTCTACCTTGGCGGCGAGTGCGCCGAGAAGTGCGGCACGTCGCATCCGCTTCGGCATTGGGGTTTCATGTGAACGCACCTGTGGGCCAAAAACAACACCGCCGCCCTTCCACTGAGGCGATCGCGTGGAGCCCTGTCGAGCGCGACCGGTCCCCTTCTGCTTCCACGGCTTTCGACCGCCGCCCGCCACGTCGTCGCGCTTCTTCGATGCGTGTGTTCCCGTACGGCGGCCTGCAAGCTGCGACACGGCGGCCTGATGCATCAGCGCCTCGTTCACTGGACTCGAGAAGACGGCAGGCAACTCTACGCTCCCCACCTTCGCTCCAGCCTTGGAATAGACGTCAACGTTCGGCATCAGATCTGCTCCGCCTTGCTCATTGCAACGAGCGCATTCTTTGCGCCAGGGATTGAACCCTTGACGAGAATCAGATTGCGCGCGCCATCGCAGCGAACCACCTTCATCTTCTGAACGGTCACGCGGTCAACGCCCATGTGCCCCGCCATGCGCGTCCCCCGGTAAACGCGTCCTGGAGTGGTGCCCGCCCCGATTGATCCTGGCTCGCGGTGGTGGTCGGCGCCGTGTGTCTCTGGACCTCGGGAGAAGCTGTGGCGCTTGATCGTTCCTGCGAAACCCTTTCCTTTCGAGATACCCGTCACGTCCACAAGATCGCCTTCGGCGAAGAGCGAGACGTCAAGGGTCTGCCCAAGCGTCACCCCGTCAACAGAATCAACGCGGAATTCACGGGTGACCGCACACGCGGGAAGTTCACCCTTGAACTGACCAAGATCAGGCTTGTTTAGTCGGCGCTTACCAGCTTCAATGCCTACCTGAACCGCGGTGTATCCGTCACGCTCCGGAGTGCGCAGCTTCGTCACCGTGTTCGGCTCAACGGCGACCACGGTTACCGGCACTGAGGTGCCGTCCGCTGCGAAGATCTGAGTCATCCCAACCTTTCGGCCGAGCAGTCCAAGCGTCACTTCATCCACCTACATCTTGATTTCAATGTCCACGCCTGCGGCGAGCGTCAGCCGCATGAGCGCGTCCACGGTCTTTGGGGTTGGATCGATGATGTCTACCAGGCGCTTGTGGGTTCGAATCTCGAACTGCTCTCGACTGTCCTTATCAATGAACGGCGAGCGCAGCACGGTGAACTTCTCAATGCGCGTTGGCAGCGGCACCGGACCGATCACATCGGCACCCGTGCGCTGAGCCGTCTCAACGATCGTCTGGGCAGACTGATCGATGAGGCGGTGGTCATACGCCTTGAGCCGAATGCGGATCCGCTGCTTGGCCATCGGTTACTCGGTGATCTTCGTGATGGAGCCGGCACCAACGGTGCGGCCGCCCTCGCGGATCGCGAAGCGCTGCCCAACCTCGATCGCGATCGGGGTGATCAGCTCGACGGTCAT
>Ga0172367_10000480_pt1 | contig 61531 bp, 51 predicted proteins | sample Lak10m_FD_114542 | JGI IMG/M metagenome (GOLD analysis project Ga0172367, IMG submission 114542) | Freshwater microbial communities from Kabuno Bay, South-Kivu, Congo - kab_022012_10m | ecosystem: Environmental > Aquatic > Freshwater > Lake | place: Democratic Republic of the Congo: South-Kivu... | reverse complement strand
GGAACGACCGTACAGGTCAAGAGCTCAAAGCTTGATCCGGCAAAAATTCGCTATATCAAAGAACACGTCCGGTCTATTTATGGAGATAGCAATCAGGTACGCATTTATTTAGACGGGGAGCTAGTCAACAAGCGTGACGGAGCCGTGTCCTTGACAAACGGGGAGCTGGACACCGGATATCTCAGCGAAGGACGCATTGATCTCATAACCTATGAAAATGGGTTTGAGCTCCGCGATCAAGCTGGTGGCATGAGCGAAGAAGTGATGATGGGAAAGCTCCCGATCCCTTATATCGGAGAGAACACGCCTGAACTTCGCGCAAAACTTGAAAAGGACCCTAAGGCGACTGAGGCTAAAGCTGAAACCACGGCTACCTTATCCGACACCATGGAGATCAAATTGATCGTCGGCAGCCGCAACATGACCCGAGCCCCTCTTATTGTTTCAGATTACGGTAGTCCTTTGCCTGAAAAGATCGTTGTGCGTTTGCCCATCATCACAACGCTTACGGATGATAAAGATGATATCGTTGTGGATCGCAAGACAGAAACAGCAATGCATGATGTTGTCAGGAAGTTTTTTGATTCCGCGATGGTGCAAAAATTTGTTCGATCGGCACCCGATACGCTTTTAGGCGCTGACGGACAGTATCTTATCGCGGTCATTAACGGCTTAAGCCGTGTCATGGCAGAATTCCAACCGGCGGTCGCGACCAACGGATACAATTTTGTTCCGTTCTTTGTTGAGCAGGCCAAGGAAAAGTTTTTCCGTCCGCTAGCGCAAAGATTTCAGGATAAGATCGTTTTCTTACCCAACAATGATAAATTCCGCAGCCTTTCCCTTTCAGGCGGGACACAGGTCTTTTATCTGGATGAAATGTTCTTTTCGGATAACACAGAGCTGTTCGATCTCTATTGTCATCCTTCAAGGTTCATCAAAGGGGGAAGGGCCTATGCGTTGGCTATGCAGCAAAAGGATGAGCAGCTGATCGCGCACAGCAAAGGGCAGGCATTGTTCGTTCCTGCGCGCATGGAACAGGCGCTGGAAGGCTCAGAGCAGCCGGCGGAAACAATGGAAGTGATCAATTTAATGCTGAGCGATCTTGGGTTGGCAAATTTTTATGCCGTGGACCCAAGCCTAGAGACTCCGGATACAAAGCATGATGTTTATCTTGAGAAGTTGACAGGGTTTTCCGAGCTTTCTGCAGAGCAGAAAAACGATCTTCGCCAAAGGATTGCGCATCTCAACACGGCTTCGCTGAGCCAGGTGGTCGGCATGACCCAAGCTAAAAGCATCATGGATCAATACGCAGAAACTGATGAAGCCCCGTCCGGCCCCTCTCAAGACCTTCCTCAAGACGCTTCTGGCCTTCCGGAAGATTACGAGATACAGGATAGCGATATCGAAGGAAAGCCTCTAACAGTTCGCTATCAAGTCAACAAAGAAAAAGACATAGACCGCCTCTGGACACGGGATTCTCGGTCTCAAAGATCTTTCTCGTCCGATAACTTCGTTTCAGTCTGGAAAAAAGAAAAAACAGGAAAACACAGCGGTAGGCTTAATTTTGGATACAACTCATCAGACTTTGTCTTCTCTTATCGGCCTTTACTGAATTCTTGGGGCAGTTTTTTTAAAACAAAGTTGAGCCATGGCAAGATGCTCTTAAGCGTTGCGGCAAAGAAAAGCATGAGAGGTCTTTCAGGGGATGAATGGGGCCTTCCGATCATTTTTAGCTTGATCGGATTTCTGGGAGGATGGACGTCCATTCTTTACTCTTCGGAAAATTTCTTGGCGAATGTCGAAGGCTTAAACAACTTTTCAAGTGATTGGCGAAGCGCTCTTTTTATGGTGCCAGCGCTTCTCTATGCCGTATGGCAGCTTTTTAAGAATCCGAGCATCAAGAATATCTTTAGTCGTCTAGTGGATTTCGGATTCCTCTATTTGGTGTCTTTTGCGTCCATGATGTATTTGTGGAGGGATTCTACCATTGTCCTAAGCGGCCTTTTGGCCTCGATCGCGGCTTGGGCTTTTTGGGGTCATTATCAACACAAGATCTTTAAAGGAGCTGCTTTTCGCGATGAAGATCCTGCCGGGGTTGTCAGAGAGTTTATCAAAAAACATAAAAAACAATCAGAGCAATATAACTCTCAGATGCCGGTTGTCGCGCGCGTCCGGGTCGGTGACAAGGAAGCCATCGCGGACATCGCAACAGGAAAGTTTGCCTTTATTGAGAATATTGATCCTGATTCTCCTCTAGAGATCGATGATGAGGGAAACGTTTATTACGCTGTTCGCCGCTCACAAAAAGACCCCTTAGTGATCAAGCGGATCAATCTTAATAGCGAAGAGCCTCGCGAGAGGGTTTTTGCATCACTACCTCTAACAGATAATAAAAAAGAAAATAGCTTCCATCATGTCTGGGATATTGTTGTGGATGGCAACACGGTTGTTGTGATTGCAAGCCGAGTTGGGCCTAGCCGGAGAATATCCACTAAGGTATCCACTTCTGAGATCTTCATGTTTGACCGAATGACGCGAAAGCAAAAAATACACCGAAGCTTTACGATCGAGCGTACTAATTCAGATGTCTATAATGTAGCTATTCATGTTGGTTCGAAACCAACGCAGCGCATTGATCTTCCGGTTGTCATTCCCAAAGGCTTTGCCGCTCGCCCAAAGACCGGCAAATATCGGCTTCCCGTCCCTGTGCCCCAAATGAAAGGTAGCTGGAAGAATAAATATTATTTGGCGATCAACGACTCAACTCTTATTTCTATTGATGCGCATTCCGGAGCTTTCCATGTGCCTTCGAATTTGGGCTACGGTCTTTTTCATGCCGACAGTTATATTGACAGCCAAGAGTTCTTAGAATCCAGTGGGCGATACGGGCTTCTTGGTAGTCGATCAGATGAGGGAAAATATTATTTCTCAGGCCGCATTCTTGATAAAGAAATAGGCGATTGGTTTTATATTGGTACTTTGCTAGGCAAGGATGTGGGTCAGTATGATTTTGATTCGATCTCTTTTATTGATAATGACATCTTAATAGGCCCCAAGGAAGAATTTAAACATCTTCCTTGGAAGCGTATATCGCCCAAGGCGAAAGCAGAACAAGAGGTATCTCAGCAAGAAGAGGTCGCTACCGTATCAGCCCAAGAAACAAGCGCAGGCCAATTCAACCCCGAGGTTTATCAGCAGCGCTTCCTGGGAAATTTGAGATTTTTGTCTTCTGATAGCCTGACAAGTGGGTCTCTGGAGGCTTTTCCTTATATGAATCATGTCATCTTCGATAAGCTGGACCAGAAAACCATTAAGGCAATGAATGACTTTCTGGCTAATAAGCTTCCCGGAGAAAAGGAAGATGCTTTGTCGTTCTTTCACATCGCAGAACCCATTCTGCAAAAATTGGACACGAAAAGCCTCAACATTGTGGTCACCAACTGGATGAGCGTTCTTGGTTCGGAGAGTCAGCAGACAGCGAAGCAGTTCCTGAGCATTATTTCTCGGCCACAGCGTGTGCAAGGCCAGGCGGTCGCCGGTGTTCAATTGCTGGAAAGTCAGTATTTTCATCAAGCGCCGGCCTTTATAAGGGATTTTTGGCTTGGACTTACCACAGAGGATGTCGAGAAAGCTCCCAAGCAAGCGGCTATTAACCATATGGTCAAAGAGGGTCGGTCGTCATCGATCATTACATCTGTGCCTCTAGAGCGTATTTTGTATGAGAAATCAAAATCACGCGTGGGCACTCTTTTGACACTTGACGGAACCGTTGACGGCGCGCGAAGTGAGCAGGCCTTAAATCTTAAAGATCTTCTCTCTCAGGAAAGTTTAACAGAAGACCAGCTTAGGTTTTTCCGTGAAAAGATCATCAAGATCGTCAAGTCCCAGGACCCTACCACATTTTTGCGCGAAATGATCCAGAACGCGCGTGATGCTTTGCGCCTTGTGATCCCGGATGGTGCCTGGAAGCCGCGCATTGATACACGCGTTTATTACATCGAAAGACCTGACGGGAAGTATGAACTTGTGACGGAGATCCAGGATAATGGCGTTGGGATGGATGATGCGGTTATCCTGAATAAGCTGTTCCCGATCAATGAGACAACAAAGTTCCAACATATGGGGATGGGTTTTTATACGATCTTTGCAGGGACAAAGCCTGGGGATAGGGTTGAGATCGAAACAACACGCGGCAACGGCAAGGCGACGATCTTGGAATGTTCGAAAACAGACAACCAAGGCGTTGCGATCGAGCTCATGAAAGAGGTTGCACTTTCTCCGGCGGACTCGAGGGCCACAGGAACATGGGTGCGGCAACGCAGGGTCTTTGACTCGCTTAACGAGCTCCATCATGAATACCATTTAGCCAAGACCCGACTGCAATTTTATTGCGGGGCTGTGACCGATGCTGAGATCTTTTTTAACGATGAGAAGATCAATGAAGACCTTGAGTTGGTGGCCTCTGAACCTTTTGGAAATCTGGGCCAGAGCCTGATGTACATTTATAAAACGATGCCAAAGAAGCTCTACAATCGTATCCTTCACGATGGCTTATCTATGCCAAAGTCCTTAGATACAGCCACAACGAGAAATCTTTATTGGAGATCCATTCCTAAAGAAGTTCAGGAAGCTTTATTGGCGCTAGGTGTTAACACGGACATTGCGGCTGGCATCATGTTGACCAAGGCGCGGACTGAGCCTGCTTATCATGAGCTTGTTCCCTCTATCCAGAAAATGGAAAGCCTTAAAGCTATGACGGCTTTGTCTAGGAAGATCGACAAGGTCAGCGATACGCGTGTTTTGGCAGAGATAGCCAAAGCTCTTAATGATTCTGCGGAAGATGAGAGAAAATACCCGGAACTTGCGACGGTGGCCGCATTCTTGAATAGAGAAAATGATAGTCCGCAAGCGCAAGCGCTTTTTGATTCGTTTGATATGACACAGCACTGGTATCGTCTGGCCATACGTATCAAATTTCCGACAGCCGCAGGACGCATCAGTCTTTTGAGTAATACGCCATCCGGAAATATGATCGCAGGGCTTGAGAGAAAAACAAGGTTTGTGGTTCCGCAAGTTCAGTATCAGGAAAAATCCCAAGAGCTTGTCCGGGAAAAAGACCAGAGCAGCAAAGAGAAGACAACCGTCCTGTCTCTGTTCCGCAATCGTGTCCCTTCTTTTGTCCGCAAGGCTGTTATCGCGATCGTTTTGTGGTCCATGCTTTTTGTCGGCATTAAGTTCACACTCTATAACCCGGGCAGCGTTACGGCACCTTTTCGATGGGTTTCTGAGCGCGTGGATTTGCCGAGATGGGACTTTATTGAGCTGCCAGGAGGCGGTACGCCTCAACATGCTACCGCGGATGATTATTTGAAGGATGAGCGAGCACAACCGCTTAAGGTTGACCTTGATAAATCTGTAGAATTTGAAGATGGAGCACCGCAGCAAGCAGGAGAGCCGATAGCTTTTGTTGAAGGGTTGAGTTACGGTGAATATCTTATAGAATATTTTTGGCCATCATATTCTTTTTTTGATGCAGCTGACGAAAGCCGTAGCGGAAACTCTCGTATGTCTCCTCAAGGAAATAAAACCGGAAAGAACGTAAGGATCGGCATCACGATCACAGATAGAAAGGCTGAAGAAAAGATCCCGCTGTTTCAGATCATCGATGGTGTTCCTGAGCAGGTCGAGTTTTTGGAAGGGAGTGAGAGCGATTTTGATATAAGCACGATCAAGGAAGGATATATTACAGCGGTGAATGATGTGAAGCATGCCAAGTTTATCTATACCATCCCTCGCCGGGACATGAATAATAAGTTTGATTATAACAGCTATCATTTTTATGGGGATGGCGATGGGCGCGACCTTGATGCGGAGTTTAAAGATATTAAAAGATATCCTGACCTGCATAAGGTGCTAGACCGTAATAAAAAAGGTCAAGATTATAAAGGTGCTGCTGAGCTTGAGAGTTTGGGACATGTCGCGGGCGACAGCCTTTTAGCGCTAAATCTTGTGTATGATGACACAAAAGGTATTAAGCCCGGCAGAGAAAAGACATGGATCAGTGCTATGAAAGATGTTCAGGCAGAAAAGATCGCCAGTGGAGAAGAGGAGGCGCGAGTACGAGGCCCTTGCTGGCTTATGACAGAAATTCAGGGGATATTTTTGCATTATTTGGGAGTTGATGCGATCGCAGCCAGTGTTTTTGTTTATAAAGGAGAAAATGCTATTTTTCCGAATAGCGCTCACGCAGATACCTATGTGCTTCTTAATGGTTCTACCGGAGCTCCGCAAGGGACTTTAAGGCCAATGCCATGGGAAGCCTACAACATCACGACAAAAAAAGTTTCTGGAGATTATTCGCCCGGCGATGGATCAGATATGCGAGAAGAGTTCAATAAGGAAGGCTCTGATGAAGACAGCGGAAGCGGGTCAGGAGAGGAGGCTTCCGAGAGCCAGGACGCGCCCGTGACCGATATTGCTTTGGATGAGCAAGCGCAGCAAGAGTCCTCGGAAGAATTTGTTAGTCCGGAGGGAGAGTCTGTGGATGTGGCCGAGGCGATTAAAGACGTTCCTATTCCATCTTTGGAAGAACTTCAGAACCGACAAGAAGAGATAGCGCAAAAACAAGAAGAGATCAAAAAAGAGGTTCAAGAGATCGTTGCTCAGCCGGATTCTGCGGGAGCTCAAGCTCAGCAATCGCCAGAAATCGTACCTGAAAAGAAGAATTCATATGCCAGCGACTTTTTCTATATCGGCGGGATCATTGGCCTAGTTATGGGTGTGATATTCTTTATCCAAACGTTCCAAGCGCTCAAGCGTAAAAAAGAAGAGAAGGCTCAGCAGAAGCCTGCGCCCAGAAAGGCTCCGCCTCGAGAGCCTCCTGCCGTGCAGACAGCGGACCTCTCATCGGAAGGTGTTTTACAGGCGCTCGATTCGATCCAAAAAGCCCTTGATGAAGAGCGTGCCAGAAAGGCCAACGAAAATTTTGCTCAAGAGGCAGGGCCTGGCAAAGAATCCATACGGAGGCTGAATGCGATTTTGGCTAACCCTATTCGCTTGTTAAGCGGGCAAGAGGGAGCTGTTCCTATCGTTGTTAACGCGCAGATGCCTTCGGCGATGAGTTTTCAAGACAATATCCTTTACGTCAATTCTTCTTATTATGATGAACGTATCGACCCCCTGTTGAACGCTGTTGATATGTCGGCGCTTTCCAAATCGTGGCTTATGATCGCCTTAGAATGCTCATGGACCATTTTTGCCGCACGTCATGAGATCAAAAAGAATAAGAAGCAGGAAAGGATCAAGTTTTATATCAAGACCTTCTTAAGATTGGTCCAGGGGGTTAAACTCAATGATGTTTTTGATGCCGCGTCCTTAACGTCGTTGTCAAGCGAAGAGATCATTGTCGCTCCTCAAGAAGGTGAAATATCAGAAATCGTTCAAGATGCGATCAATCCAGAGAACGAAGAACAGCCGATCGTGCCGCAAGAAATGATGACAGAGGATCTTTTTGTTCCCTCAGATCCGCTGGATGTTGCTCAGGAGATCGTCCAGGATGAAGGCCTTGAGCCCAGCCCTTTTGATGTAAACGACCAGAACTTAGAAACAAAAGTCCGTGATGTTTTTGTTTTGGCTGAATCAACGCTTCCCGTGGACCTTGCCTCAGGAAGCGAGGCATTTCAGGAACAACTCTCTGACAGGTTAGCGGTAGACCACATTGAGCAGGAGATCGCGCGGATCAAAACGTTAACAAGCCTGAAGGAGATCGTCACGCTTTTGGATCAATTGCGCACCCAAGAGGTCCCTCAACTTACAGATCGCGCTGCTCGTATTGAGCTTCTCAAGAAGATCGTCGAGACACATAAGGCCTCTATCCAGAAATTCCAAGAAGGACAAATAGGTTCTTCTGCTCTTGTCGTCAATGATCGCTTGATCCCAGGTCGTCAAGAGTTGGGCACGGGTAGCGTCACTCATCAAACCTGGGAGGATGTTGAAAAGTATCGCTCTAGCCTAAAAGCCCAGGGAATAAAGATTGACCCGTTCGTCGAGGCAATTTGGCTTTTTGAGGATCACGCGTTCTCAAAAAAAGAAAAGAATTCCCGTTCTTTTAATGAAACAAAGTTTCCTTCCGCTAGGCTTGGGCTTGACATCGAACAAAAGTGGAATTTGCCTGTAGGTTTGACAGAGCTTGATATCTGGCGTCTTTCTTGGAATAGCGGTTACGCACGATTATTATTTCCGCATAAAAAATACAAAGAGATCATGAAGAAGCTTTGGCAGGAAATTCAGAAGCTCAATCCGGAGCTTGAAAGTCTTAACATTGAGATCGACCGACAGATCGGATCTCATGGACTAAGCTCTAAAGCATGGAATGTATTTTGTGGCATCGCTTCAAGATTCAGCTTGGGTGATATTTTGTTCTTTGTTGATTATCGGGTAAATAGGCATTTGCCTCAAGGATATGAAGAGCGATTAAAAAACATCGAAGAGCGCCTAAAGATTTCTTTCAATTTCTTTCCTTCTCTGGCGACTATGGTTAAAATTGAACAAGGAATCGGATCTTCAGCCATGATAAAAGGCAGCATCGCTCCTTCAACTTCTCTTGGGAGCAATAAACAAGGAGTAAGTGATGTGGGCGGTGTTGATTTTAATCCTACGGCATCGAGCATTGAAACCAAGGGTCGCGGGATAGATTTCAATATTCCTCAGGAAACTTTGGATATCGATCTTATGCACATGGAAGGCCTAACACCTGTCATTATTAATATTGCTCCTGTCATGAATTTTAACGCTCTTTTGGGGATGGAGACGGAGAGTTCTTTAGAGGAGCTTTCGTCTTTAAGCAAGCGGTAGGTTTCCTTTCTTGACATTCAATTCTTACGGTGCTATATTTGAGGGCAAGTAAGAACCTTTAAGCTGAACCTGCGAGTTCGGCAAGGAGTAAAATGACGAGCAAAAATGAACAGATTATGAACCCCACATCTTAAAAGAGTGGGGATTTTTTTTGCATAAAAAAGGAGAAAATCGTGCAAAACTCAAGAATTATGGACAAGGAAACGATCCGGCGGTCTCTGATGCGCTTAGCGCATGAGATCCTGGAAAAAAACAAAGGCGTTCAGGATCTTTGCTTGGTCGGCATTCGCACAGGCGGGGCGATCTTAGCTGATAGATTGCAAAAATGTATTAAGGAGATCGAAGGATTCGATGTGCCGATGGGCGTTCTGGATATTACGCTGTACCGGGATGATCTGACGATCGCCAATACACAGCCGGTTCTGCGTGAAACACTCATAAGCTTTGACATCACGGACAAAAAGGTGATCTTAGTTGATGATGTGCTTTTTACCGGACGCACGATCCGTGCCGCGCTGGATGCCTTAACGGATTTTGGACGGCCTGCGAACATTCAGCTGGCTGTTTTGATCGACCGTGGGCATCGCGAACTTCCGATCCGTGCGGATTACGTCGGTAAGAATATTCCAACAGCTATCGATGAAGATGTCCGCGTTGTTTTACAGGAAACCGAGAAAAAAGAAGATGAAGTTGTTATAAAGAAACGAGGCGACAAATGATCGGCTGGAAACACGGAGATTTATTGGACTTAAATGATCTGACCCGCGAAGATATTGAAACGGTCATCGAAACCGCGAAGGCTTTTAAGGAAGTTTCGACACGCGATATCAAGAAAGTCCCTGCCTTGCGCGGCAAAACGGTTGTGATGCTTTTTGCTGAGCCTTCGACGCGTACGCGCATCTCTTTCGAGTTAGCAGCTAAACGCCTTTCGGCAGATACGCTTAATGTAACGGTCAGCACCAGCTCAACGCAAAAAGGCGAAACTTTATTAGATATGGCAAAGAATATCGAGGCCATGAACGTGGATATGATCATTGTGAGGCATAAGAGCGCCGGAGTTCCGCAAGTTTTAGCGCGAGCCCTAAAGCCTGGCGTGATCAACGCCGGCGATGGGTGCCGAGCACATCCCACACAAGCCTTACTGGACATGTTCACGATCCAAGAGAAGCTGGGGCGTATTGAAGGCTTGAAGGTCGCTATTATCGGCGACATCTTACATTCGCGTGTTGCGCGGTCAGATATTGATGGCCTTGTCAAAATGGGCGCGCATGTGACCCTTTGCGGACCGTCAACATTGATGCCGCCGGGTATTGAAAGACAGGGTGTAGGGGTTACCTATAAGCTTGATGATGTCCTGCCGGAATCTGATGTTCTTATGTTCTTGCGCTTACAAAAAGAACGCCAGGAAGAAAAATATCTTCCATCCATCCGCGAGTACGTTCAACATTTTGGACTGACAACCGAAAGGCTGAAGCGCGCAAAAAAAGATGTTCTTGTGATGCATCCCGGGCCTGTCAATCGCGGCGTGGAGTTGTCGGCTGAAGTGGCTGATGGAATTAATTCTGTTATTTTAGAGCAAGTCACCAACGGTGTCGCGGTGCGCATGGCGATCTTATATCTCTTATTTGGAAAAAAAGAAAAAGTCTCTTAACATAAAGTGAGGAACTGTCATGTCAATCTTGATCAAAAAAGCGATCATCATCAACAGCACCAGCATGAGCAAGGAGCCGCAAGATATTCTGATCGAGCGTGGCTCCATTGTTAAGATTGCTGCGAAAATCCTTGATTCTGCTGACAAGACGATCGAAGCGAACGGTAAATATGTGCTACCCGGGCTTGTGGACCTCCACTGTCATTTACGTGACCCTGGCTTTGAGCACAAGGAAACAATTGAAACGGGATCTCGGTCAGCGGCTAAGGGCGGCTTTACAACGATCGTCTGTATGCCGAACACAAATCCTGTGATCGATAATGCAAAGATCGTCGAAGGAATCCTTAAAGAAGCGAAGCGTGTTGGGCTTGTGCATGTTTTGCCTGCTGGAGCGATTACGAAGGGCCAGAAAGGTGAAGAGCTTGCGGATATCATGGAGCTCAAGAATGCTGGATGTGCAGCGCTTTCGGATGATGGCAGGACAGTGCACAATAGTCAGCTGATGCGCCATGCCTTGGAATATGCCAAGATGGCTAATCTTTTGATCATGGAGCATTGCGAAGACCCTACCGTTTCCAGAGGCTCGATGAATGAAGGATTTTATTCGACGCTTTTAGGCCTCAAGGGGATCCCGGATATTGCTGAAACGATCATTGTCGCGCGCGATATTGAGCTGGCACGATATCTTAAGACAAGGATCCATTTTTGCCATATGAGCGCCAAGCGTTCTGTCGAGCTTATTCGCCAGGCGAAGGCGCAAGGCGTGGCTGTCACTGCTGAAAGCTGCCCGCATCATTTTTCGCTCACAGAAGAAGCTTTGCAAAGTTTTAACACGCATACCAAGGTTAATCCACCGCTTCGAACCAAAGAGGATGTGGAAGCGATCAAGCTAGGGCTCAAGGACGGCACGATCGATTGCATTTCGACAGATCATGCGCCCCATGCACGCGAAGAAAAAGAATTAGAATTTGATGCCTCACCTGTGGGGATGATCGGATTTGAAACAGCGTTAGGCTTGGCGGTCCGCGAGCTTGTGGAAACAAAATGTATCACCTGGAGCACTCTTGTTGAAAAGATGTCCTTTGGGCCGGCGAAGATCCTCGGCCTTCAGAATAAAGGAGAGGTTGCTGAGGGGAAGGATGCGGATATTGTCATCGTGGATCCTCAAAAAGAATGGGTGCTCAAGGAAGAGGAAATTGTTTCTAAGTCCAAGAACTCACCTTTTATTGGGCAAGCATTCAAGGGGGCCGTAGAAACAACGATTTGTAGTGGAAAAATTTCTTATCAGGCGCAATAATGAGAAAGCAGCAAATTACAATTTCCGTGATCGGTAGCCATGATGCCGTAGGGCGAGCAGCGCAGAAAGCCTATCACGTTGGCGCGCTTGTTGCTGAGCTTGGCGCTGTCTTGGTTTGCGGCGGGCTTGGTGGCGTCATGGAGCAAGCCGCCAAAGGCGCCAAAGAACATGGCGGAACAACGATCGGGCTTTTGCCTGGCAAGGAAAAAAAGGATGCCAATCCCTTTATTGATATTGCCTTGCCAACATCGATTGGATATGCGCGCAACTGTTTGGTCGCCTGTTCGGCCGATATCATCATCGCATTGGAAGGCAGCGAAGGAACGAATTGTGAAATCTGCTATGGCCTTGTTTTCAAGAGGCCGGTCATAGATTTTGGGGGTTGGAATTTAAAGGGGATGGTCAAGGCCCGCAACCTTTCTCAACTAAAAACAAAAGTACAGCATCTTATTAAAAGCCTTTATTCGTAACGGAGCTTATCATGAAACAGCGTATCAAGATCGATGGCACGATTATGCTATCCACGATCGTTGTCACGGCCCTGTTGTATTGCTTTCCCTCTCTTTATTGTAAAGATATCCTTTGGGATGAGATATTTGATTTTTTAGGGTTCATTTTTATCTTCAAAGGGGTGTACTTGCGCATGGTCGCCCGGGGATACAAAAAAGAATTTTCTCAAAAAGGCCACGGGCTTGTCACGAGCGGCCCTTATACGTTCACGCGTAACCCTATGTACTTAGGTACATATTTGATCGGCGCTGGATTTCTGCTGGTCGTCTGGCCTTGGTGGTTCTTGATCCTTTATACCGCGGTGTTCTTAGCGCGGTTCAACGTTCAGATCGAAAAAGAAGAGGCTCATCTAAAAAGTATGTTCGGCAAGGAATACGAAGATTTTTGTGTGAAGGTCCCGCGTTTTTTTCCTCGGATCAAAACACTGTTAGCGCTTAACGTCGCGAAAGCTTTTCCTTGGAATTTGTGCTGGAGCACCAAGGAGCGCTTGAACCTTATTAGTTTGCCGGCTATAGCGGTCGCGTTGGAATTTTTGCAGGAGAAGGTCATTTTTGGGGTCTTTGACCCTCAGCGCGTTATTTATTTGTTCTGCCTCGCGGCAGTTATTTTTACAACAAGCCTGTTCATTCATTACCGGATAAAGAAATGATCAAGTGTCAGCATGTTTGTAAAATCGTTTGCAACAAAAGGATCACACCACGGCTTTTCTGTCTTTCTCTTCAGGCGCCCGCTCTGACGCGCAAAGCATTGCCGGGCCAGTTCATTCATGTGCGGGTGAGTAACGGTTTAAAACCATTTTTCCGACGGCCCTTTAGCATTTACCGCGCCCAGAAAACTCTCGACATCCTCTATGATGTTGTTGGCGACGGAACAAGGGCTTTATCAAAGAAAGTTAAAGCTGAAAACATCGATTGCTTGGGGCCTTTGGGCACGCCTTTTGCGATGCCGCCCAAAGGAGTAAAGCAGGTTGTGATGATCGCCGGTGGCGTTGGGGTGGCGCCATTTCTGGCCCTAACGGATATTTTGAAGAAAAAGAATTATCAGTTTGTGCTTTTATACGGCGCTCGGGACAAGGATCACGTTTTTTCGTTGAAAGAATTTGAAAAAAATGGCTGCCAAGCTCATGTTGCCACGGATGATGGTAGTAGAGGCGCTAAGGGCCGCGTGTCCATACTTTTTTCTAAGATCGATTTAAATTTGCCAACATATATTTATACGTGTGGCCCGAAGCCGATGATGGCGCGCGTGCAAGAGTTTGCGCGAGAAAATCATCTTCGCGGCCAAGCTTCGCTGGAAGACGTTATGGCCTGCGGCGTGGGTGTTTGTTTAGGGTGTGCGGTCAAGACAACCCAAGGTTTTAAGACAGCCTGTCATGATGGGCCGGTCTTTGACCTAGGCGAAATCATTTTTTAGAAGGAGCGAACAATGCAATATGCTGTTTATATTCTGATAGGGCTTGTGGGTGGGATCTTTAGCGGTATTTTTGGTATTGGCGGCGGTGCCGTTATGATCCCGGCGTTAACTTATTTTCTCGGCATGACGCAGCATCAGGCTCAAGGGACCTGCCTTGCCATTCTACTGCCTCCTATTGGCATTTTGGCTGTTTTACGTTATTATCAGGCGGGGAATATCGTTGTCCCCATCGCTATTTTTGTTGCCATTGGCTTTGTCATTGGTGCTTATTTTGGGGCGGATTATATTCATGCGGTTCCAGGGCCTGTTGTGCGCAAGGCCTTTGGGGTATTTCTTATTATTTTGGGATTACAAATGATATTTTTCAAATAGTCTATGAACTTAAAAGTCAAGATCGCTCATATCGAATTCCAAAATCCTGTCACGATCGCTTCGGGAACTTTCGGCTATATGAAAGAATATGCCAAGGTTTCCGATATCAAAAAGCTTGGCGCATTTGTTCCTAAGACCATTACGCTGTCTCGTCGCGAGGGAAATCCTGCGCCGCGCGTGGTTGAAACTGCGTCGGGAATGATCAATGCTATTGGCATTGAGAATGAGGGCTTGGAGTATTTTCTTACCCAAAAATTGCCTGATCTCAATAAGCTAAAGCTTCCGCTGATCGTGAGCATTTCCGCATCACAAGAAAGTGATTTTGCAGCGCTTGTTGCACGGCTCAGTCAAGAAAGCAGTATTAGCCTGATCGAGTTAAATTTATCATGTCCAAACCTAAAGAATAAAAAGCTTGTGGCACAAGATGCGATAGCGACAGCGGACCTTATCGCTAAGCTCAAAAGAATGTCCGCCAAGCCTTTGATCGCCAAGCTTTCCCCCAATGTGACAGATATCGCTGATATTGCTTATGCGGCGCAGGAGGCAGGCGCGGATGCGGTGAGCCTTGTGAACACTTTTTCTGCCATGGCGGTCAATGTACGAACACGTAAGCCTGTCTTAGGCAATATCACCGGCGGATTAAGCGGCCCCGCCATTAAGCCGATCGCCTTAAAAATGGTTTACGATGTTAAAAAGCGTGTTAAAATCCCTATCATCGCGATGGGCGGTATTATGACAGCTGATGATGCGCTAGAATTTCTCATCGTTGGCGCAACAATGGTAGCGGTAGGAACGGCGAATTTTATTAATCCACAGGCACCCTTAGAGATCTTGGAAGGCATTAGATCATATATGAAGAAAAATCAGATAATGGATGTGAATAGCCTGATCGGGAGTTTGGGTGTATGACCATGGCTCGCCTAGAACCCCAGTTGATCGTGGCGTTGGATGTGGACACCTTTCAAGAGGCAAGCACCTTGGTTAATACGCTGTCACCAGTTGTTGATTTCTTTAAGATCGGCAGCCAGCTTTTTACCTCCTGCGGACCGGTGATCGTCCGTTATGTCCAAGCCAAGGGCAAAGAAGTATTTTTGGATCTGAAATATCATGATATTCCCAACACCGTTGCCAGTGCTGTTTCTGCTGCCATCAAATCTTTGGATGTGGGGCACAAGGAAAGCCTTGATCATCGGACAGTTTTTATGTATACCTTGCACATAGCCGGCGGAGAGGAAATGCTCAAGAAATCCGTTGAAGCCGCTCAACAAATAGCGCAGGAGCGCGCTATCCGACGCCCTTTAGCTTTGGGGATAACTGTTTTAACAAGCGATTGTCGCCAGGCCAATACCCAGGCGCTTGTGTTGGAGCGAGCCCTTATCGCGCAAAAGGCAGGCCTCGATGGTGTTGTGGCTTCCGTGGAAGAAGCCGCGATGTTACGCAAGGAATTTGGAAAAGAATTTGTGATCGTAACGCCGGGCATCCGCCCCTTAGGCGCGGATGTTGGCGATCAAAAACGTGTCGCCACGCCTGCGCTCGCAATAAAGAATGGCAGCAACTTTTTAGTCGTAGGCCGTCCGATCGTTAAGGCTCAAGACCCTCTCAAGGCGGCCCAAGATATTTTAGACGAAATGAAAAGCGCCTACGCGCGCTAAGGAGTCCTGTTTATGGTTAAACAAGTCCAAGAACTTATCGATCAGATTAAACGAGAAGGCGTTGAGGCCGCCGAGAAAAAGGCTCAAGAAATTGAGCGCCTCGCTCAACTTCAGGGACAGAAGATCATTAGCGACGCTGAAAAGAAGGCCCAAGACATGATCGCGAAGGCGCAGCAGCAAGCCAAAAAACTTGAAGACAGCGCCAAGATCTCTATTCAGCAAGCTAGCCGTGACACGCTTTTAAGCTTACGCCGAGAAATAACGGAGATGCTGCACCGTGTTATCACTCGGGATGTTCATGCGGCCTTAACCGCTGAGGCCTTGGCAGAGATCATTCAAGCGTTGGTTGTCCAGATGACTGAAAAGTTGCCGGACGCGCAAATCGAGATAGAACTTAACGCCAAAGATAAAGAAAAGCTCCAGTCTTACGCGCTCGCGAAATTGCAAAAAGAGATCAAAAAAGAGATCGTTGTTCGTTGTGCTGACGATATCGGGGCAGGCTTGCGTATTAGCTGGGATGGAGGCAAATCTTCTTTTGATTTCTCCGACGAAAGCCTTGCAGAATATTTAAGCCTTCATTTGAATCCGCAGATCTCTGGCTTGTTAACAGCGCCAAAAAGCAAATAATTTTTTATGGGAAGCCAATATTATTATTTTGTTTCTAGCTTGCCGTCGTTAGATCTTCATCAGAAAACAAGCGTGTCTTATGAAGATTTTCTTTCGGCCTGCAAAGAGAATCTTTCGCCGCGAGATATGACTGTCCTGGCTCAAGCCCGTATTGACATAGAGCCAGAGGACGTTACACATGTCTTTTTGCATCAATGGGCTTTGTGCAATCGTCACCTTAAGAATGATGTCGCGCGATTACGCGCAAGAAAATTTTCGCAGAAAGAAGCGGATGTCCTTCGCGAGGGTTTTATCCTTGATCCACTTTGTACAGAAGCCGTGAGCCGTGCTGCAAAAGCCGCTCATCCGTTGGAAGGGGAGCGCATCCTTGATGAAGCCCGCTGGAAAAAGATCGAAGAGCTGTCCTCGGGGTATTACTTCGATGTTGAAGCCCTGATCGCCTATGCTTTGAAAGTACAGATCATTAATCGTCAGCAGTTGCTTTCTTCCGTCAAGGGGCGGGAACGGTTTGAGCGTTATCGAGAAGAAGAAATTTTTGAAAAAATGGTCCTGTAGCCTTATTGAGGAGTTTTTATGACACATGAACAGCGTTTAGGCCAAGTGATCGGTCTTAATGGAAACATGGTTTCCGTTAACGTACGAGGCCGCGTGATACAAAATGAAGTGGCGTATGTTTGCCAAGGGGCGGAACGATTGAAGGCAGAAGTCATTCGCGTTCGTGGTAAAAAAGCTGAATTGCAGGTTTTTGAGGATACCGCCGGGATCAAGGTTGGAGACGCGGTGGAGTTCTCCGGCGAGCTTTTAAGCGTGGAATTAGGTCCGGGCTTGCTAGGCCAAGTTTATGACGGGCTTCAAAACCCTTTGCCGCGTTTAGCGCAGGAACATGGGTTTTTTCTAAAGCGTGGTGTTTATCTTTCCGCGCTTGATGATAAGAGCCAGTGGGAGTTCACGCCTTGTGTGAAAAAAGGTGATAAAGTGCGTTCAGGCTCCAGGCTGGGAAGCGTTCCGGAAAAGATCTTTCAGCATGCGATCATGGCTCCTTTTGATCTGTCTGGCGAGCTTGAAGTCGTTGAGGTAGCAGCCAAAGGGACATATGATCTAAAGGCGCCTGTTGTCAAGGTGCGTGATGCTCAAGGGTATGTGCATGCGGTCACGATGAAGACCATTTGGCCTGTGAAGGTTCCTATCAAGGCGTATAACAAGAAGCTAAAGCCTGAGCGACCTCTTGTGACAAAAATTCGCACCATTGATACTTTGATGCCTGTGGCGATCGGAGGAACTTTTTGCACGCCAGGCCCTTTTGGTGCCGGCAAAACCGTATTGCAGCATTTATTGAGCCGCCATGCGGAGGTTGATATTGTTATTATCGCGGCTTGCGGTGAGCGTGCCGGTGAAGTTGTGGAAGTTTTAAAAACTTTTCCTGAGCTTGTTGATCCTCGTACGAACAAAACGTTAATGGAGCGTACGATCATTATTTGCAACACGAGCTCTATGCCTGTGGCGGCTCGCGAATCAAGCGTTTATACAGGTGTTACCATTGCCGAATACTACCGGCAGATGGGGCTCAATGTTTTTTTATTGGCAGATTCCACGTCGCGTTGGGCGCAAGCCATGCGTGAAATGTCGGGGCGTTTAGAGGAGATCCCAGGTGATGAAGCTTTTCCGGCGTATTTGGAAACACGTATTGCGTCATTTTATGAGAGAGCCGGCGTTGTGCAGTTGCGTGACGGAACGACAGGGTCTGTCACGATCGGCGGGGCTGTTAGTCCGGCCGGAGGAAATTTTGAAGAGCCTGTCACCCAGGCCACTTTAAAGGTCGTCGGGGCGTTCCATGGCTTGTCGCGTAATCGTGCCAATGCCCGTAAGTACCCCGCGATCGACCCCTTGCAAAGCTGGAGCAAGTACACAAGTTTTATTTCTTTGGAGCAATCTAAAAAGGCCGCGCATATTTTAAGGCGTAGTGAAGCTGTGAATCAAATGATGAAGGTTGTCGGGGAAGAGGGAACAAGCTTGGCGGATTTTGTTGATTATCTTAAGGGTGAATTTGTTGATGCGGTATATTTACAGCAGAATGCTTTTGATAAGGTTGACGAGGCGACAAACGCGCAACGTCAACAGCATGTTTTTGATGTGGTAGTTGGCGTCGTTGATGCGAAGATGCAATTTACAAACAAAGATGAGGCGCGCGAATTCTTTTTGGGCCTTCGTCAGCAATGTATTAATTGGAATACGACGGAATTCCAGTCCAAAGATTTTAAAGCGACGCAGTTTGCGATCGAACAACAGCTCAAAGCGAGGCTAAAGGCGGTTGACTATGCATAAAATTTATAATGAGATCATCCAGATCGTTGGAGATGTGATCGCAGTAGAAGCGCAGGATGTCGGTTTTGGTGAATTAGCTGAAGTGCAAACAAGATCCGGAGTATCCTTGGCTCAAGTTATTCGCTTGGAAAACAACAAGGTGTTCTTGCAAGTATTATCGGGAAGCCGCGGGATCTCTACCGATGATAAGGTGCGTTTCTTAAAGCATCCGATGCAGGTATCTTTTTCTCAGGATTTATTGGGGCGTATTTTTACCGGAAGCGGGATCCCCCGCGATCATGGCCCTGCCTTGACGGAAAATATGGTGAGCATTGCCGGCCCGTCCGTGAATCCCGCAAAACGCGTTGTCCCTAATAAAATGATCCGTACAGGCATCCCCATGATCGATGTTTTCAATTCACTCGTCGAATCACAAAAGCTTCCCATTTTTTCTGTGGCCGGGGAACCCTACAATGACTTATTGGCGCGCATTGCGATGCAGGCTGAAGTAGACTTGATCGTCTTAGGAGGCATGGGATTGAAATACGATGACTATTTGTTTTTCCGCGACACACTAGAGCAGCATGGGTCTTTATCGCGGTCGATCTTTTTTGTTCACACGGCCTCTGATCCAACGGTCGAATGTTTGTTGGTGCCGGACATGTGCCTAGCTGTTGCAGAGCAATTCGCCCTGCAAAACAAGCGTGTTCTCGTTTTGCTCACCGATATGACGAACTTTTGTGATGCGTTAAAAGAAATTGCTATTACGATGGAGCAGATCCCCTCCAACCGCGGTTATCCGGGAGATCTGTATAGCCAGTTGGCGCGGCGTTACGAAAAGGCTGTTGATTTTGATACAGCGGGATCGATCACGGTCTTGGCTGTGACAACAATGCCCGGAGATGATGTGACGCACCCTGTTCCGGATAATACAGGCTATATCACGGAAGGACAATTTTATCTAAAGGGAGGGCGTATCGAGCCTTTTGGGTCTTTGAGCCGCTTGAAACAACAAGTCAACGGCAAGACGCGAGAGGACCATCGCGCCATGATGGACCGCATGATCCAGCTTTATGCGGAATATCGGGAAGCTGTTGAAAAACGTTCCATGGGCTTTCATATGAGCGCCTGGGACGAAAAGCTTCTTAAGTATGGCGAGAGGTTTGAAAAAGAGATGATGGACCTATCAGTGAATATGACGCTGGAGCAAGCCCTGGACCTCGGATGGGAAATTTTTTCTGACATTTTTGAGCCGCAAGAAGTGGGGCTTAAGAATACGCTGATCGAGAAATATTGGCGTAAGAACGCACATGCCAAAAATTAAACTTACCAAGAACGAGCTTAAAAAGCAGCGAGACAGCCTGGATCAGTTCTCGCATTATTTGCCGATCTTGCAATTAAAAAAACAGCAATTACAAATGCGTATCGGCCAGGTCAAGGCCCTCTTGCAACAAAAACAGAGTGAGGTTGATCAGCTGCAAAAGAATATTTTTGTTTGGGCGGGTGTTTTAGCTGATGTGGGGGTCGATATTAGCCGCTGGATCGTGCCGAAGGAAATTCTTTGGGATATACAGAACATCGCGGGGATCGATATTCCGATCTTTCGGGAAGTTGTCTTTGCGCCTTTGGACTATGATCTTTATGTTATGCCGCTGTGGGTGGATGAAGCGATCGAGAAATTGCGCCAGCTCTGTTCGCTGCTAGCGCAAGGGCATATTTTGCAGGAGCAGATCAAGGTGCTGCATAAAGAGTTGATGGTTACAACGCAACGTGTGAATCTTTTTGAAAAAGTAAAGATTCCCGAGTGTTTTGAGAATATCCGCATGATCCGTATTTATTTAGGTGATCAGCAGGCCAGCGCGGTGGGTGTCAGTAAATTTGCGAAGAAAAAGATCGAGCAGGCTGCTTACGAGGAAGCTTTAGCATGATCGTCCGCATGAAAAGAATATTTTTGATCGCACAAGCGAAAGATGCTGCAAGTGCGCTGGGATCCTTACAGCGTTTGGGCATTGTCCACGTGGAGCATCAGCGCGCTATTCATGGTGAGGCTGTTGTAGAGCTCAAATCACAAGTTGGCCAGCTGAAGGCAATTATCGAGCATCTGGCAGAAAAACCTCTCGTAGCGCAAAAGACGATAACGCAGAAAAAAGAATTCTTGGAAGAGATCTCTTCGGATCTGCAAGATCTGCAACGCTTACGCGAAAGTATCCTGAAGCGTCATCAGGTGATCAATTTTTGGCGATCGTGGGGATCATTTTCTCCGGAAGATATTTTTGCCTTGCAGCAGAAAGGATTTTATGTTCAGCTTTTCAGGATCCCTGAAGCTCAATTGGCCACTCTTCCTGATGATCTGGCGTACGAAAAGATTTTTGTCCAGGAAAAGATAGCGCATGGCATAGCCGTTTCGCTTCAGCGACGACAATCGATCTTTGAAGAAGTGTCCTTGCCGACGATGAACCTTATGGATATGCAAACGTTGCAAGAAAAAGAGCAGCGAAGAATCGCAGCGTTGGAAGAAAAAATGCAAGAGTCTGCCGTTTATCTTCACGCGCTTCAGGATATGTTGGCAAGCAAGACATCAGATCTAAAACTTCAGGAAGCTTTAGCCGGGATGGGCGAGGAGAAAAGTTTACAGTATTTAAAGGGTTTCTGCCCGGTAGAAGCCGTTACAAAGCTGCAAGGTTTAGCTCGTCGAGAAAGATGGGGCTTGGTGATCGATGAGCCAGAGGAAGAGGACAGGGTTCCGACGTTGCTGCGCAATCCTGCATGGGTTGAGATGATCAAGCCGGTCTTTGGCTTGATGAACATCATTCCAGGGTATCAGGAGCTTGATATCAGCATCCTTTTCTTAATTTTCTTTTCTTTGTTCGTTGGGATCCTTATTGGCGACATGGGGTATGGGTTCGTTATTTTATTAGGCGTAGCATTTTTTCATTGGAAAAGCCGTAAGCGGGATGGAAATGTCATGGCTTTGCGCCTGATGTATCTTTTGAGCGGATGCGCTATTCTTTGGGGGGCCATGACAGGTGTTTTCTTTGGACAGGCTTGGCTGCCAAGCTCCATGAAGCCTCTTGTGCCGTGGCTTACGGATGCGCGCAATATGCAGTTATTTTGTTTCTTTGTGGGGGCGTTGCATTTGAGCTTTGCGCATGCGTGGAAAGCTTTACTCAAAGCTCCGTCGGTGGAGGCGCTCGCGGACATAGGTTGGATCATGATCTTATGGTTCATGTTTTTCTTGGCCCAGCAGCTTATCCTCAACACGCCGTTGCCGGGATTTGCTTTTAGCTTGGTCTGGGGAGGTACATTCTTGGTCGTGTTCTTTCATCAGCCCGTCCGGAATATTTTTAAGCGTATCGGTTCAGGGCTCGGGACGCTTGTCTTAAGCATTGTGAATATGTTCACGGATGTTGTATCTTATATTCGGTTGGCCGCTGTCAGCATGGCGTCTTTGGCTGTGGCGGATGCCTTGAACCAAATAGCATTAGGATTGGGTTTTGAAAGTTTCTTTTCGGGGTCTTGCGTCATTCTTATTTTATTCTTGAGCCATGCCCTGAATTTAACGCTAGGTTTTATGGCCATCATCGTGCATGGCATTCGTTTGAATATTTTAGAGTTCTCAAGTCATTTGGGCATGGAGTGGTCTGGGATTTCTTATGAGCCGTTAGCCAAGCCAGGAATTGCTAGAAGCCTGGAGTAAAATTATAACAAGGAGAGCATATGGATAGTAATACGTTGGTACATTTTCGAGAGTTAGGGGCGGCAGCAGCTTTAGGGCTATCAGCTGTTGGTTCTGGCCTGGGCACGGCTATCGCTGGTATGGCGACTGTCGGCGCCTGGAAGAAATGTTTTTTGCAAAACAAACCTGCACCCTTTTTAATGGCGGCTTTTGTAGGAGCTCCGCTATCACAAACGATCTATGGTATGATCTTGATGAACGCTATTCTGAATGTCTCGGCGCAAGGCGTCTTTTTATGGTGGGCAGGTATTTTTGCAGGATTAGCGATCGGCGTGTCCGCTTGGATGCAAGGCAAGGCGGCAGCATGTGCTGCGGATGCCTTTGGCGAAACGGGTAAGGGATTTGGTAATTTTCTGATCGTTATCGGCATCGTCGAAACAGTGGCTATTTTTACCATGGTTTTTACCTTGATGATCGTTGGCCGTGTAAGCGGTTAAAAGAAATTGACAGCAAAATTCTTTTATTGTAATATAACGCTTCCATCGGGCGATTAGCTCAGCTGGTTAGAGCATCTGACTTACATTCAGAGGGTCGGGGGTTCAAGTCCTCCATTGCCCACCATTTGGTTAGGAAATTGAAAATTTTGGACCGGTAGTGTAGCTTGGTTAACATGTCAGCTTGTCACGCTGAAGATCGCGAGTTCAAATCTCGTCCGGTCCGTATATATAAAAAATAGCTCCTCTTCATGAGGGGCTATTTTTTTATATGGACTTGGTCAGTTTGAAACCGCAAGCGATAGCTATCGAGCGACCGAGCGTTAGCGAGGAGGGAGCCGAGGAGTTCTTTATTGAGGGATCAAAAAGCTTTTGCGCTTAAGGATCCTTGTCGCGTGATTATCGATCCAGCCTACAGGATAGCCCCAGTTCCCGAAACTTTCAACAACGGTAAAGTTTTTGATCAGATAGTTGGCTAATAGCGGACAATATGTTTTTCCGAGAGTGCCAATGCTAGGTTCCGTTGGGGAATCATAGCGATTCGAGAGAATGACATAGCCTACGCGTTTTTTTTCAAGATTTAAAATAACATCTTTTTCTTGCTCTACAGGGATATGCATAAAATCAAAAAAGCATAATTCTTTGGTCGGACTTTTTTGCTTGGCTAAGAAATAATAGAGCGGCTCATAGGGAAGCGCAAAAAAAGTTTCGCCTGGATTCAATAAATTCTTAAGAGCGTAAGCTGTCTGATGAACTGTAAAAAACCAATCTGGCGCATTGGTTGCATAAACATCGTTGTTGTTCATTTGGAGATGGTGCAAAGGATTCTTGAAAAATTTGATAAAGCGATGTTGGAGACCTGTTCGCGATATAATGATACTGCAAAAAAAGATGGCAAGGGCAATTTGTAGAATTTTGGGGGTTTTAGGTGCCATCAAGCCGATCACAAGAAAGATAAACAAGATCTGGAATGGCTCTGCCCAATATTTGGAATAGATCATGGGGCTTGCGAGATGCTCATGCAGGCAGAAGAGAAAAAAGACCGCAACGGCTAACATACCTAGAAAAACTTTTTTATTCACTGTCCCAGCCCATCCATCCTTGATCAGCGAGAGGATCCCAAAGAAGAAAAAGTCAGCCACCAGGATAAAAATAGCTAAAAACGGTTTGTAGTTGATGATCTGGCCGAAGGTATCTTTGGCAAAGAAAAGAATGCCCATCCACAGAGGTGTTTCAGTGGCGATCTGGCGATAACCGCCGATAAAAGGGAAGCACTGTAAAATGTAATACATAGGCAGCTTGCGGACGAACCAAAAATGAATCACAGCCAATGTTATGACCGTTAGCAGGGCTCCGTAGACATAAGTACGTAAGTTTTTTTTGATCCTTTGATGAAGAAGATCAGAAAATAGAGCGCACGCTAAGAAACCCGCGAAGCTGTAGATACCGACATTAAATTTTATGAGAAATGTGATAGTGATCGAGAGGAGTCCAAGCCATAAGAATTTTTTATCATCCTTTTTAAGATATAGGAAAAGATTGAGGGTCGTCCACAAGAGTGCCGTAATCCCTCCGGCGTGGTTGTAAGTGTGGGGAAAGTGCGGCATGAATGCGGCAAGCCATGCAGCTCCCACAAAAGCCCATCCAGCCTGAATAAAACAACCTAAAGAAAAATAGCAAAGAATAATAGCGGTGAGCTTTAGGAGCCATTCACCGAGCAAGGCGTTTTGGACTAGAGGCCCGAGGGCTTTAAAAAACGAGCCATAATAATATGGCATCAAAGGTCCGTAGCACCACCAATAATCTTGATAGGGTGTTGCTCCATGAGATGTTTGCCAGAAAGCGTAAAGCTCTCGCCCGTGATCACCTTGCGCAAGGGGCGCTTGAAAATTTCTGATCGGGAGTAAAATAGCGACAGCTACAAGGATGACGGCAAGAAGAAAGATCGTTTTCTGATATTTTAATAATTTTTGCAAAAGGGCGTGCATAGGATATTACTGTAGCTTTCTTTTTAATATTTTTGTTCCGTGATGTAAAATTTTTGTCGGGTCACCGGTCCAATCGCCAAATGTAGCGACAGCAGAGAAATGTTTGTTTATATATTCTGCCAAGATGGAGCAGTGTGTTTTTCCAAAAGTTCCCAATCCTATTTCGGTAGCACTTTGACGACTAGAAAGAACAATGTAACGGATGTTGTTTTTTTCAAGGTCTTTGATAGTCGCATGTTCTTGTTCTGCAGGGATGTTGTCGTGTTTAAAGAAGATTAAATGTCGCGTCGGACTTGTTTTATTTGTTAAAAAATAATAAATTGGGTCATAGGGCAAGGCAAAAAAGGTTTCTTGTGGGGTTAGGTGGTCGTTGAGGTATTGAGTTGTTTTCTTAACGGTTAGGATCCAGTCAAAAGAGTTCTCGATGTAAATTTTTGTTTTGCTGATATCAAAATAATGATAAGGAGATTTGAACGAGTTGATCAGAAGATGATAATTAAATATAAAGATACAGCATATTGCAAAAAGGACGCTCACAAGAAGGGTTTGCAAGGGTTTGGCGAGTTTTTGTATGCCTGTGCCGATAAGAAGAAATAAAAAAAGATTTTGAAAAGGGTTGACCCAAAAAAGACTATAGAGAACACCAGTAGCTAAAAATTCGTGGAGAACTAGCGCTGTAAACAAAAGAAGACAGACGAGGGCCAAAAAAAGATTTCTTTTTAGTTCTCGATCGTCCGGATGAAGAGGCTTTTTGAGAAAAAATACAAGACCCAAGATGCTTGCCAAGGAGGCCAAGAGAAGGCTTGTTTGGTTTGACAGAATGGAAAAGATTTGCATTTTTATAAAAAAGAAAAATGTGGGTAGCAAAGGTGTGTCGTAGAGATGATCTACCGCTAGGACAGGAAAGCATTGGCGGATCGCATAGAGCGGCAAGCCCTTAAGAAAGAATATCCAGTGGATAGCGCAAATTATGATCGGAAGCAGTATTGCCGTGGCGAGATATGTTTGCCAGTTTTTGATTTTCTTTTTTTTGATCCAGTCAAAAAGGATTAGCGATAAAAGGGAGCCACAAAAGGCGTAGAGGCCAATATTGATCTTAATGAAGAAAAGAAAAAAGTTCACGGTAAGCGCTGCAAAGATGTATTTTTTTTGAGGATTTTTTAGATAGCAGAAAAGAAAATAAACGATCATCAAAAGGCTCAAGATGCCGCCCGCATGATTATAGGTATGAAAGAAGTCAGGTTGCGAGAGAAAGAACCAGCAAGCCCCTAAGAGGGCAAAAACAGGAGCGCAGAATAGGCTTAAGCATAAATAAAAGAAAACGCCTGCGCCGATCTTCAAGAGAAGTTCTCCTAATAAAATGCTTTGAATGCTTATTCCAAGGATTTTATAGGCTGCCGCATAATAATAGGGCATCAAAGGACCGTAAACCCACCAATAGTCTCGATAGGGAAGCGCCCCATCTAGGGTTTGCTTGAAAGCATAGAGGTCTCGGCCATGATCGCCTTGGGTCAGCGGCGCTTGAAAATTATGAAGGGGATAAAGGATCAGGATCCCTGCCGCAATGGTTAAAGCAAGAAAGATGATTTTTTGATGACAGAGAAGAAAAGTGTAAAAGGATTTCATGATCGCGCCTGTGCAGGCAGTATAACATGAAAGCGCTGGAGGGGCAATTTAGCGCTGATGTTTTATCGTAAAGCACTAGGATTGCACTCTTGAAAGAATGTGTTAAAATAGCGCATTCGCGGACAACAAGATAACCTTAAGGAGAAAGACATGGTTAGTATTAAAGATTTCCAGAATATTGAACTGATCGTTGCGCAGATCAAAGAAGTCAAAGAGCATCCCAATGCGGACAAGCTCTATGTGGTCAAGATTGATACTGGCACGGAAATAAAACAGATCGTTGCCGGTATTCGCATGGCGTATGCGAAAGAGGCGCTTGTGGGGCGCAAGATCATCGTGGTGAACAATTTGGAGCCTGCGACCTTGCGCGGTGAAGAATCCTGCGGCATGCTATTAGCCGCCTCCGATGATAATGGACCGTCGCTTTTGGAGGCTGACCGTAACGTTAAGATCGGCAGCCGCGTAAAATAAGAAGCATCAGTCATACTCTATGAGGACGCCGTCATTTCCATCTCAAGAATTTTGCTTATCATGTCAGGGCTGCTGTCGTTTTCAGGATAGCCGCAGTCCTTGGCGGCCGAAGGTGTATGCGCGGGAAGAAAAGTTCTTTTCCACGGCAAAAAAGATCCTTAGGCCTGATGGCGAAGGTTTTCTGGAGGCAAAATGTGTTCAAGGGTTTTGGCTGTGTGAGCATTTGGAGCCAAAGACGAACCGGTGCCAGGCCTATCCCTGGAGGCCTTTTGAGTGCGCGCTGTATCCTTTTCTTTTGGTACGACAGGGAGCCGAAATCCTTCTGGCGGTGCATGATGCTTGCCCGTTCGTTCAAGAGAAAAAAGATTCTCCCGGCTTTGCCGCGGCATGTCGAGAATTAAGCGATTTCTTTGCGCAACAGGATGCGCAGAAATTTTTAACATCTTGCCGAGACCAGGTTTCTTCCGCTCATATTAAACCTGAAGAAATACGAATTCTTTTTTCCATTCTCGCGCCATGAACGCCTCTTCCTTGCTTGCCCATCAGAAGACCGTTAACGCCTTTCTTAAGAAGACAAGTTATCAGCTGTCCTCTTTTGCCTTTGTTAATATTTTTTCCTGGAAAGATTTTTTTCAGTTTGATCTTAAGGTCAAGGAGGGCGCTCTTTGTATTTTTGCTAAACATTCGCTGGGGACATTTCTTTATTTGCCACCCTTGGGAAAACCTTTGTCGTTAGCGCTTGTGGAAAAATGTTTTGATTTCTTATTTAAGGTGAATCGGGGCCGTGGTGTTTCCCGTATTGAAAATGTTGAAGAAAAAGATCTAGGGCTTTTTTCGCCAGAACGATACACTATTTATAAAAAAAGTGATGAGTTCGTTTATCGGCGATGCGAGATCGCTCAGCTTAGTGGCAACAAATATAAATCAAAACGTGCGCTCTATAATCAATGCGTTCGGCAACATCGTTGTGTTTTTGCGCCCTATGCGACAGGCATGAAAAAAGAATGCTTGTCTCTTTATGCGGTGTGGGCGCAGGAAAGAAAAATAAAACATCAGGATGCTATTTATCAGCAGATGATCGATGAGAATTATCGCGTTCACGATATTTGTTTGACGTATATGCAGAAGTTGGGGCTTGTGGGGCGTGTTGTGTTGATCAACGACAAAGTGCAAGCGTACACCGTGGGCTTTCCTTTGAAAAAAGATACTTTTTGTATCTTGCTCGAGGTTTCCGACATGCAGGTCAGGGGATTGCCGACGTATGTTTTTAAGGAATTTTGTGCTGATCCGGCGTTAAGGAAGTTTGATCTTATTAATGTGATGGATGATTTTGGGCTTGAAAACATTCGAGCCACAAAACTTTCGTTTAAGCCTTGTGCCATCTATCCTAGTTATGTTGTGTCACGGAAAGCCTGACAGCGATGAACGTTCTGGAAGAAAAAGAATTTATTATTTTTGATGTGGAAACGACGGGCTTGTCGCCAAGCTTCGGGGATCGCATTGTCGAGATCGCGGCACTCAAAGTCAAGGGGCTGAAGCCTGTAGAGCGTTTTCATTCGCTTGTCAATCCGGGCCGCCCTATTTCGTTAGCTGCTTTTGAAGTGAACCGCATTAGCGATCAGATGGTCGCCAAGGCTCCTTGCATTCACGACGTGTTGCCGAGCTTTCTCACCTTTATCGGGCAAACAACCCTGGTCGGGCACAACATCCGCTTTGACCTGGGGTTCTTGTATCATGAGCTTGAGATCGCAGGCTTGAGCCTTGGTCACGCTGTGGAATCGCTTGATACGATCCAGATCGCGCGGCGTATATTGCCGGATCTGCGTCGTTACCCTTTGTGGCTTGTTGCGGATACGCTTGGTATTAAAGAAAATCAAAAGCACCGTGCCATGGCAGACGTTGAATTAACTTTTGAAGTTTTCTGCCGCCTTTTGCGCATGGCAAACGAAAAGAATATCCTCGAAGAATTCCTTGTCTAGCTTCCTGTCCTTTTTGGAGCCTTGTATATCCTCTGGATTTTTGTTGGCGGCCTGCTATTTGCCCACTATAATATAAATATCTTATGCATCATTTTCTTGAAAGAACCATAATTCTTTTGATCATTTCTTTGTGCGCCTGTTTTCTTTGTGTTTTTCCCGCAAAGGCTCAGGAAGGCGTGGCAGCTGCCTTGCAGGATCAGATGGACGGCGTGACATCTGACTTGCAAGAAAATGTTGAGGCTGTTCTGCGGGAGAATGAGCGGTTAAGCACAGAAAACAATTCGTTGACGGCAACGTTAAGAGAACGCCAAGAAAGAATTCTTGATGTTCAAAGGCAGATCGCGCAATCCCAAGAATTCCTTCAGGCGCACCAGAACGTATTAATGTTTATCGAAGAAGAAAAAGCCGCGCGGCAACAAGTAGAAGACTTAGGCAAGCGAGAACAGGTTCTCAGCGAAGAGGTGGCTTCTCTTCGCCAAGAACTTTCTGCGTTGCAAAATGAAAATCAGCAGTGGCAATCCCAAGCCGATAGCCTAAAAGCTCAAAAGCAAAGCCTTTTGGAGTATCAACGAAAAGATCTCCAGTTTAAGGTCCAAGAGCGAATGCGTTCTTTGACAGATCAAACACAGGCTTGGCGTAAGCGATTAGAAGGGATAATGTTACGGCAAGGCCTTTTGGACCGGAAAATACGTAGCAGTCGCCAAGGTATCGCTTTGTTAGAAAAGAATCAATCTGAGGCGGTTGACGTGAAGCTGTATCATCAATTGTTGCGGCTTTTGAACTTGAACGGCCAGAGCGTTCAACCTAAAAGCAAGGAAAGCGTGCTTTTGTGCGATATAAAAAAGGATTCTTCCTCCGACAAGAAGATAGAGGATGTTCTCCGCAAGACAAAAGATCTCGGTGATTTTTTATTGGACATGCGTGAAAGATTTTCTTTATTGTCTGAGGCTAGTTCAGAGGATGTTGCCTACCAAGACCTCTTTGCGGGGCAAGTGGAATGGGTTCATGGACAGTCCTTGGATACCTTTAGCCAGTATCAGAAGCTTGCCCAGGATATCACAAGCGTACAGCAAGATGTGAAGAATAATGAGATGCGGGTCAAGAGCCTTCAGGCACAGAATCAGAAGCTTGATGTTCAGCTGAGCAAGCTAAGAAAACGTCAACAAGATGCCCAGGCGCGAGAAGAGCGCGCAAGAGGTGTTTCTCAAAAGATAAAAGAGCAAGGCTTCATCGACACACAGAAAACAGTCGCCAAAGAGCTTTCACAGGAAGAGATCGAACAAGTCCAAACAGAGATCGATCGTTGCGAATCCTTGAAACAAAAAGTTATTCGTTCGCAAGAACGGAGACTAGAGGGACTGCTAGGCGATCTTAACACTCAAAACAAGATATTGCTTGGGAAAATATCTGATCTTCAGGGAGATATTCTTCGCGCGCAAGGCGAAAAAGAAGTTCTTGAAAGCGCGCTAGGGTCAGGAGTGAATCAAGAAGCAGGGAAAGAGATAAAATCTCGCACTGTTGCGACGGCGGGCGCTTCTCCTGCGCCTTCTCAGAAGGCTGCGTGGAAGACGCCCAAGATCCTGCAGGAATAGCAGCAGGAGCCTCCAGTAATTTATTTGCGTTGATTTTAAAAATGATATAGAATGGCAGAAGTCAAAAGGAGGGTTTATGAACGAAATTTTAGAAATATTGTCCAAGAATGCCCGCATCACCCCCGGAGAAGTCGCTAAGCTGACCGGACAGAGCGAGACAGCTGTGAAAACAGCTATTAAAAAGTTTGAAAAAGACGGTGTCATTGTTCAATATAAGACTGTTATTAATAAGGACCTGCTAGACGATAATCCAAACTTTGTGCGTGCGTTGATCGAAGTCAACATCACGCCGCAAAAAGATGTTGGGTTCGATTATGTGGCGGAAAGAATTTATAGCTTTCCGGAAGTCAAAAGCTGCTATTTAATGTCAGGGTCATACGACCTACTCGTCGAGGTTGAAGGCGAGAATATTCAAACCGTCTCGAATTTTATTGCTTCCAAGCTCTCGCCGATGCCGCATGTCAGAGGCACGGCGACGCATTTTCTTCTCAAGAAATATAAAGAAGACGGATATACGCTCAAAAAAGAAAAACAAAAACAGCGTCTTAATATTTCTTACTAAAAGATCGGCCGTGAAGTTCTATGGAAATCGCAAAGAAAGTTGAACAGTTAAAACCTTCGGGTATCCGTTTGTTCTTTGACCTTGTTTTGAATATGAAAGATGTCATTTCATTGGGGGTCGGAGAGCCGGATTTTGTCACGCCCTGGCGTATTCGGGAGAAAGCCATCTTTTCCCTGGAACAAGGATACACCTCCTACACGTCGAACAAGGGGATGATCGAGCTCCGGAAAGTTATTTGCCATCATTTGCAAAGGCGCCACGGCCTCAGCTATGACCCCGAAGAGGAAACGTTGATCACCGTAGGCGTGAGCGAAGGATTGGATCTGGCTGCCCGCGCTATTTTGAACCCAGGAGAGAAAGTTCTCATCCATGAACCTTGCTATGTTTCTTATCCGGCTGTTGTGGAGCTCGCTGGCGGCGAGCCTGTTGTGCTGCCGACGGGTATCGAAAGCCAATTTAAATTATCTGCTGAGCAGATCGAGCAAGGATGCAAAAAAGGCGCCAAGGCGCTGCTTATTAATTATCCCTGCAATCCCACAGGAGCTTCTTACACGAAGAAAGAATTGCAACGCATTGCCCGCATTGCCGATAAATACGATCTGATCGTTCTAAGCGATGAAGTTTATGATGAGCTGACTTATGATTTTGATCATACGCCGTTAGCTTCATTGCCGGGCATGAAAAAACGCGTTATTTACTTTAATGGATTTTCCAAAGCCTTTGCTATGACGGGTTTCCGCTTAGGGTATGCTTGCGGTCCGGCTAAGGCCATTGCTGCAATGACAAAGATCCATCAATACACGATGCTGTGCGCTCCGATCACAAGCCAGATGGCGGCCATTGAAGCCTTACGCGGCAATCTTCACGATGTAGGGGAAATGAAGAAAGAATATATGCGGCGTCGACGCTTTGTGGTGTCACGCCTGAACGAGATGGGCCTCGATTGCCATATGCCCGAAGGCGCTTTTTACGTGTTTCCTTCCATCAAAAAGTTTAGTAAAAGTTCTTTGGAGTTCGCAACGGACCTTTTGAACAAGAAGAAAGTTGCTTTGGTCCCTGGCGTAGCTTTTGGTGATTCAACAGAAGGGTTTGTGAGAATTTCATACGCATCAAGCTATGAAAACCTCAAAGAAGCCCTGTTGCGTATTGAAAGCTATTTAACGCCGTAATCCTCCCTTTTTTATTTAAAGGTTTCTGACAATATGAAAATAAGAATCTTTTTTGCGGTGGCTTTCTTTCTGTGCCTTGTCGGCTGCGAGAAAGCGCCCGCTGGATGCCCGACGTCCTTGCCGTCGTTACAGCAAGCGACTCAGCTGGCGCAGCAATCGGAAGAGGCCTATCAGCAGGCGGTTAAAGTTTATCAAAAAATAGCGACACAAGATCCCGCCAACGCTCAAGCAAAATTTCGTTTAGGCCAATTATACTTTGATCATGGAAAGTATGATCTCGCGATCCAGACCCTTCAGGGTTGTCCTACGCTTCCCGCGCAAAAATTATTAGCAACGAGTTATAGCAAGAACGGAGAAGATACGGAAGCCCTTGCGGTCTTTGAGAAGATCGGCGAAGAGCAGGACGAAGACTATCTTCTGTCTTATGCAGCCGCATGTGAAAAACATAATTTGTATATGGAAGCCTTAAAACTTTACAGCAAGATCCAGAAGGCCCCCTTAAGGTCGTTAGCTCAGGCGCGTATACAGGAGATCAATGCCCGCATGGTAAAGACCCATGTTGATAGCCTTGACCCTGTGATCCGCTCGCTCATCGAAAAAGCTCCTTTGGCGCAGGATTTTCCTGAAGCCGGCGCCATTGTTTTGTATGTTAAAGAAGAAGTTATCGTCCATGAGAATAACACCGTGGAAGAAGTGCAGCATATTCTGGTCAAGATCCTCAACGAGCGGGGGAAACATTTAGGGGAGGTTGAGATCGGGTATGATTCAACGTATGAAAAAGTTGATGTCGAGTTCGCGCGAACGATCACGCCTTCCGGCGATGTGATCTCTGCCGGCGCAAAACATATGCGCGATGTGTCACGGTATCTCAATTTTCCTTTATATAGCAATGCGCGCGTTAAGATCATTTCGATGCCGGAGGTGAGCGTTGGGGCTTTCTTGGAATACAAGGTACGAACGACGCAAAACAAGATGGTGGCTGAAGATAAGTTCAATATTGATTATTTCTTGCAGAGCGATAATCCGATTCAGCACGCAGAGTTCTTTATTACGTTACCGAAAAAGCATACGCTGAGCCAAAAGAATATTAATTTGAAATTCGCGAAGGATCCGGCTGTGCTGATGCCTCAAAAGACCGAAGCAAAAGATCAGGTTGTTTATGCGTGGACATTCGACAATGTCCAGCAAATTATTCCCGAGCCAGACATGCCGCCAGTCTGTGACATTACACCGGTGATCCTATTGTCAACGTTTGAGTCATGGCGGCAGATCTATGATTGGTGGTGGCCTTTAGCCAAAGATAAAATGCAGGCGGATCAGGCTATCAAAGATAAGGTTGCAGATCTTGTTAAAGAGGCGAAGACGCCTCAGGAAAAGGCAAGGGCGATCTATAGTTTTTGTGCGCGAGATATTCGTTATGTGGGCATCGAATACGGACAAGCTGGCTACGAACCTCATCCTGCGGCAGAGATCTTTGCGAATAAATATGGCGACTGCAAAGATCAGGCGATCTTGCTTGTCACGATGCTACGGCTTGCCGGGATCGAGGCGCATCCTGTTTTGATCGGCACCAAAGGCGTGCCCAAGCTACAAAAAGATTTTCCATGCCTTTTGTTCAATCATTGCATTGCGGTCGCGAAGATGGGCGGCCAGCTTATTTTTATGGACCCTACCGGAGAGACGGTGCTCTTTGGTGATCTACCTTCAGGGGATCAAGGTAGGGATGTTATTGTGATGACTCCCGACGCTTTAGAGATGATGTATATCCCAGAATTTCCTTCCGCGCATAATCAAGTTATCAAAAAAACGATATTGAATTTTGTTGATGAAAGAAATATTAAGGGATTTCGCGAGGTCAAGACCTCGGGGCTTTTCGACCAGATACAGCGCGGATGGCTACGCTATACAATGCCAGCCTTGATCGAAGAAACTTTAAGGCAGAAAACTCAGGAGATTCTTCCCGGGGCAAGGTTGATACAATATCGTATTGAGCATATCAAGGGTATGGAAAACGACATTATTTTGTCCTATGATTTTACGGGATCAGATTTTCTGATGAAGGCTGGCCCTGCGGCTTGGGTCATTCCGCCGCTCGGAGGCGTGGACTTAAGTGTTGTGACACGAGACCAGAGGCTATTCGACATTGATCTGGGTGTTCCGCAGACGCATATATCAACCGTTGAGATTCAATTGCCGGATGGCTATACGGTCAAAGCGTTACCGGAACCTGTTCTTGTGGAAAATGAGTGGTTAAGCTATAAACATGTGTACACCCGGCAAGAGGGCAGGCTTCTTTTTGTAGAAGAAAGCATTTCAAAGAAGGATGCTGTTGACGCTCACCAGTATTTTCAGTATAAGAGTATGTTGGAAAGTTTATCCAAGGATGTCCGACAAAGCGTGATCGTGGAGAAAATGCGTGGCCAATAACAAAGAAAAGAATGCGATCGAAGACCTTGATTTTGAGATCCAATTCCTCGAGGGTGTCTTAAGAAATAGTCCCCATTTTATCGAAGCGTTGATCAATCTTGGAGAGCTGTATACTAAGAGAGGCCTTTATCTTAAAGGGCTCGAAGTTGACCTGAAGCTTTCGCAATTGCGGCCCGACGACTCGACGGTTTTTTATAATCTTGCCTGTAGTTATTCATTGGTGGATGATCTCGAGAAGGCTTTCGCGTCCATTAAGGCCGCTATTGAAAAAGGGTACGGGGACTTCCAGCATTTAGAGCAAGATGATGACCTTTCTAAGCTACGGCAATTTCCGCCGTTCGAAGATTTTTTTGCTCAGTTAAAACCTAGGCAGCGAAAGAAAAGAACGTGAAGCATTATCGAGAAGAGCTTTGGTTTGAAACAAAAGCCCGGCGTGACTATCTCAATATTACGCCACAGGTGCAGCAGGCTATTACCAAAAGCGGTGTTCAGGAAGGTTTGTGCCTTGTGAACGCTATGCATATCACAGCATCGGTTTTTGTGAACGATGATGAGTCAGGGCTGCATCAGGATTTTGACGACTGGCTTGAAAAGCTTGCTCCGCATGAACCTGTGACGCAGTATCGTCATAATGTCGGCGAAGATAATGCCGATGGGCACATGAAGCGACAGATCATGGGCCGGGAAGTCGTAGCGGCGATCACAAAAGGAAAGCTAGATTTTGGGCCTTGGGAGCAGATTTTTTACGGGGAGTTTGATGGGCGTCGTAAAAAACGCGTGCTGGTAAAGATCATAGGGGAATAATATGGACTTGCTTGTTTCAGGAACAGTGGCTTTAGATAACGTTAAAACACCGTCAGGAATGAAGCGCTTGATGTTAGGTGGTTCGGCGTCTCATTTTTGCATGAGCGCTTCGCTTCTGACAAAAGTCTCTTTGTCGGGGATCATTGGGCGTGATTTTCCGCTTCAGCATTTGAATTTGCTGAAGAGCAAAAAAGTTGACGTAAGCTCTCTGATACGCTCTGAAGGGAAAACATTTTGCTGGAGCGGTGAATATAAACCAGAAGATCTTAACAGCGCGATCACTTTGGCGACAGAGCTTGGCGTTCTTCAAGATTTTAAGCCTTGCCTTGTGTCGGCTCATCGCCGCCTTCCGTATGTTTTCTTGGCAAATGATGATCCGGGCATTCAGGCGGAAGTTTTACGTCAGATGATACACCCTCAATTCGTTGGTATGGACAGCATGAATTTATGGATCACGCACAAAAAGAAAGAGTTGCTGAAGCTTATCAAGAAGGTGGATCTGTTTGTGGCTAATGATGGCGAAGCGCGCATGCTGACCGGTGAATCAAACTTGATCAAAGCGGCTAAATGTTTACGTCGCCTGGGGCCGCCCTTGATCGTTGTAAAGAAAGGGGAGCACGGCGTCTTGTTCTATAGTGACAAGTATTTTTTTGCTTTACCGGCATTTCCTATCGAGAAGGTTGTTGACCCGACGGGTGCGGGTGATACCTTCGCTGGAGGATTGATGGGATTTCTCGCTCAGCAAGGAAGGATCAGCGAGGCGGTTTTAAGACAGGCTGTTTGTTATGCGACCGTGCTAGCCTCTTTTAATGTGGAGGGTTTTGGCGTGATGCGAACAGCTACCCTAACATTGCGCGATGTAAAACATAGATTAAAGAAACTTTTGCAATTTATTTCACCGTCAAAGGATTAGCATGAACACAAAGGATTTCAAAAAAAGCCTTAAAGCTTCTGTGGAGATGATCCGCAAGAGTCAGCGTATCGTTCTTGCCTGTCATATGAATCCTGATGGCGATGCCATCGGATCGATGCTGGGCCTTGGGTTGGGTTTAAAGAAGATCAAAAAAGATATTACACTGCTTTGTCCGGATAAAATTCCAAGCCGGTACATTTCTTTGCCAGCGGCAGTCGATGTTTGCCAGTCGTATGATCATTCGCAGTCTGCAGACCTTGCGATCAGTTTGGATTGCGCCAGCCTGAATCAGTTGCCGGGAGTGGATAAGGTTTTCAAGCAATCAAAATATATCATTGAGATCGACCACCATATCTATCGCGATCAATTTGGAGATGTCCAGCTAGTTTCTGCGAGGACCTCTTCCGTTGGAGAGATCGTTTATGTGTTGTTGATGGCGTTGGGCGTGAAGATCGACAAAAAAATTGCTGAATGTCTTTTAACGTCTGCGATCGTTGAAACATCATCTTTTAGCCGGGCGGAAGTCAATATCAAGACATTTGAGATTTGCGCGAAGCTTCTTGAAACAGGTGTTGATTTTAATAGTATTTCAGAAAGATATTATTGGCGCAAAAGTTTGCCGGCTATGCTCTTGACGGGGCTGTCATTCACGCGCATAAAAACCTCCTGCGCGGGAAAAGTGATCTGGTCTATCATTTATAAAGAAGATTTTGCGCAGCTGAAAGGACGCCAGGAACATGTGGATCCTGTCGCGGATGATCTGCTGATGGTTGCCGGAACGCAAGTCGCTCTTTTCTTTCGTGAATCAGAAAACAATATGTTACGCGTCAGTCTGCGCTCCAAAGGTGGTATTGATGTTGGATTTCTAGCCACAACGTATGGGGGTGGCGGCCACGACACTGTTGCCAGCTGTCGTATCCATAAAACAAAACAAGGTGTTGAGCGCTTGATCAAGCAGGCGGGAGCTTTGCTAGCTTCATCTTTGGGTACACAATATGAATGATGGGTTGATCCAGTTCTTAGGTTTATGCGCCGCGGTGATCTTGCCTTTATGGAATATTCCGCTCATCGTGCGTATCGTTGAAAGAAGATCTTCTCAAGACATCAGCCTTTGGTGGGCTCTGGGCGTGTGGGTGTGTTTGATCATCATGGCCCCTTCAGGCTTAACATCCAAAGACATCGTATGGAAAGTTTTCAACATCGTTAACTTGGTTCTATTTTCAGCCGTTGTTGTTACGACGCTGATCTATCATAAAGGAAAGTCATGACAAAAGCCCCTTCTTTAGATTTTCGTAGTGGTTTCGTTTCTATTATTGGCCGGCCGAATGTCGGTAAGTCAACGCTTTTAAATGCGATCGTCGGCCAGAAAATTGCCATCGTCTCGAAGATCCCGCAGACAACGCGCAATCAAATACGCGGTATTTATCATAGCGCCCAAGGGCAGATCGTCTTTATTGATACGCCGGGGCTTGTGCGTGGCAAGGATAAGCTTGATGAATTAATGAAGCAGTCATCGTTTGGCACGATCGATGACGTGGATTGTGTCATTCATCTCGTTGACGCGAATAAAACCCTGGGCGAAGAAGAGCAGATGATCATTGATAAGGTGACGGCTATTAAGGCGCCGCTTGTTTTAGGATTGAATAAAATTGACCTCAAGGGAACCTGTGTTCCGGAATACATTACCTATTATCAAGAGCGCCTAGGAGAAAGGTTTAACGACCCCAAGAAATTTATTCTCTTGCCGTTGTCCGGTGCGCGATCGACGAACGTGGATAAATTGATCGAACTTCTTTTCGAGCGCTTGCCGGCAGGGCCAGCACTTTATCCACAGGATGCGGTTTCGGATATTCCAGAAAAAACCATGATCGCTGATATTATTCGAGAAAAATTCTTACAGCTCGTGCGCGATGAAATTCCTTATGCCTTGGCGGTTCAAGTTGATCAAGTGCAGCGTCGGCGGAATAAGCTGACGTATATCGCGATAGAAGTTTTTGTGGAGCATGAATCGCAGAAGGAAATCGTTATCGGCAAAAAGGGGCACATCCTGAAAGATGTCGGCGTTGCCGCCCGCCCCGAGATAGAAGCACTTTTAGATCAGCGCGTTTTTCTTGAGATCCACGTTAAGGTCAAGGAAAAATGGCGCGACAATGTTTCTCTTCTAAAAGATCTAGGCTATGTCTAAAACGTTGACCGTTCGTCAAGCGCAACGTTTGGATCGTTACGCTATTCACCGCCTCGGCATTCCCTCGCTTGTCCTCATGGAAAATGCCGGCCGTCAGATATCAAAAGACATTGTTAAGATCGCAAGAAACAAGAAGAATTTTTCCGTCTGTATCGTTTGCGGGACTGGTAACAATGGCGGTGACGGCTTGGTGGCCGCACGATATCTTTTCAATGAAAGGTTACGGGTCCGCGTTTTTGTGATAGGGCAGAGGCGAGATTTAAAGCAAGATCCGGCGACGAATTATCGTATTTTAAAGAATCTCGGGTGCTCGGTTAAGTTTATCCCTGGCGTGACGCCGGCCACCTTAAGGGAGCTAAGGCACGCCAGGGTCATTGTTGACGCGATCTTTGGCATCGGGCTTTCGCGACCCGTCGGAGAACCGTTTAAATCAGTGATCGAGGCGATCAACCAATGCGCAAAGATCGTCGTTTCCGCCGATGTTCCCTCTGGGCTTGATGCGACGACAGGAAGAATTTTTGGTGTTTGTATCAAAGCTTCGCGTACGGTGACATTTGTCGCTATGAAAAAAGGATTCTTAAAGCATGAAGGGCCGCGCTCTGCGGGCCAGGTGAAGGTCGTTAAGATCGGCATCCCTCCTAAAAGTGTGCAACATTTTAAATAACATGACTGATAACGCACGTATCCAAAAAATTGTTATAGCTCTTCGTAAAGTAGCAAGCAAATTTGACGACCCGTCAGTAACCATGGTAAGCAAACGTTGGCACGACCCTTTTCTTGTTCTGGTCTCTTGCATGCTAAGTCAGCGCACGAAGGATACAACAACGATCCCTGCTTCGGAAAGGCTCTTTGCGTTAGCGGATCGTCCGCAGAAGTTTTTGAAGCTTCATGTGAAGACGATCGAAAAAGCTATCTTTCCCGTCGGATTTTATCGCACAAAAGCGAAGAATATCAAAAATGTTTGCCAGGTTCTCATGCGTCAATTTGGTGGGCGCGTTCCAAACAGCATCGATGTGCTTTTGACATTCCAAGGCGTCGGACGCAAGACGGCCAATCTTGTTTTGACCGAAGGTTTCGGAAAACTCGGCATCTGCGTTGATACGCATGTGCACCGTATCTCTAATCGGTTAGGCTATGTTCAGACGCAAACGCCGGAAGAAACAGAAATGGCGCTTCGCAAGAAACTTCCTAAGCGTTTTTGGATAGAATATAATGCACTTCTTGTTGTCTGGGGGCAAAATATCTGCAAGCCTATATCGCCTTTTTGTTCGCGATGCATTATTAGTGCTTTTTGCCCGCAAAAAGGTGTCACCACGCGCCGCTAGAAGAGATCCTTGTCGTTCTCATAGGTTTGTAATATATACTTATAAAATTTTATATATTTTTAATATCTTTATTAAAAAAGGTTGACATAGAATTTTATGTATGTTAAAAAAATGTAGTAAAAATAAATTTTATAATATATATTTTAAAGAACATTTATTTTAAACTTAGAAAGAATTTAGGAGCAAGAATAAAACAATGAATACCAACAAGGAGGCTATAGGCAAAGACTATAGTCTCCTTTTTTTTGACCTATGAGTTTAACTATTGGATTAACATATGATTTGAAAGAAAGTCGTCCGATTCAGCCCGGCGAGCCGGCGGATATTAATGCCGAATTTGACTCGCAAGAAACGGTGCAGGATCTAAAGAAGATCTTTGAATCGGCTGGATATAAAGTCAAATTGATCGGCAACGCACACCAGCTTTTAGCCCAAATAAAAGAGCTTAATGTGGACGTTGTTTTTAATATTGCAGAAGGTTCGTCGGGGCGTAGCCGCGAGTCTCAGGTTCCGCTGCTCTTAGAGATGCACAAGATCCCTTTCGTTGGCGCAGATGCATTAACGCTGGGGGTTACGCTGGATAAAGCTTTAGCTAAGAAGTGTTTTGTAGCAGACAACATTCCAACGGCAAAGTATTTTTTAGCGGCATCGATTGAAGACTTGGAGAAGCAAAATCATATTGGCTTTCCGTTAATGGTCAAACCTTGTTGCGAGGGGACATCCAAGGGGATCAGCGCCTTATCGCGCGTGGAAGACCATGCTGGCTTAGAGCGGCAAGTGAAACTTGTTGTCGAGAACTATCACCAGCCAGCTTTAGTTGAAGAGTTTATTAAGGGTTCTGAGTTCACCGTCGTTGTTTTTGGTAATGAAAAGCCGGAAGCGATGCCGGTCATCCAGTATGCGATCAATAACAAAACAGATTTAGGCAACGAATTTTATACTTTTGAGAACGTGAAAAAAGAAAACGTCAAATATATCTGTCCAGCCAAGATCCCTGAGGCGCTTACAAAAAGATTGCAACGCATTGCTCTTGAAGCGTACGCCTCTGTTCAGTGCCGGGATTTTGGGCGCGTGGATTTCCGCGTCGATGAACAAGGAAACCCCTTTGTATTGGAGATCAATCCGTTGCCAAACCTTTCCAAAAAAGATACGTTTTTTTATACGGCGCAAGCACTCAATCGTCCTTTCGAGGAGTTGGTCCTCAGGGCGTTAGAAGAAGGATTACAAAGACTAAATCTTAAACACGCAGAGGTAGGAGTCTAGCATGAATCCCATTGAGCAAGCTGCAGGAAACGCCCAAGAAAAAATAGCGGTCATAAAGCCGAACCTTTCCTCCAAGGAAAATCGTTTTATTAATTTCTTTGAGAATGCCACTCCCATGGACTGGGAAGATTGGACGTGGCAGGCGCGCAATCGTATTAATACCAAAGAAGCTTTATCACAGATCATGACGCTGACGGAAGAAGAGATCCGCGGCATTGATCGATGTGGCGAGAAGTTGATGATGTCCATTCCGCCTTATTTTGCCAGCTTGATCGATCCTGATGATCCTGATTGTCCTATTCGTCGTCAGTGTATCCCGCTTGAGAACGAGCTGATCCGTTCGCCGCACGAGCTAGATGATCCTTGCGGAGAGGACGCGAACATGCCCGTTTACGGCTTGGTACACCGCTATCCTGACCGTGTTTTATTTTTAGCGAGCGAAATGTGTGCAATGTACTGCCGTCATTGTACGCGTTCTCGTATGTTCTCCAAGGGCCGCGTGAAACCAAAGGCCTCTAGCTACGAAGCTGTTTATGAATACATCCGTTCCAATAAAAAGATCCGCGATGTCTTGATCTCAGGCGGAGATCCATTGATGTTGGGGGATAATATTCTTGAAGGGATCATTAAGAACCTGAAGGCTATTCCGCATGTTGAAATGGTACGCATTGGGACACGCGTTCCGGTGACGCTGCCGCAGCGCATTACCACAGAGTTTGTGAACATGCTAAAGAAGTATAGCCCTATTTGGATGAGCATCCATTTTAACCATCCCAAAGAGATCACTAAGCGTGTCCGCTTTGCTTGTGAATTATTGGCTGATAATGGTATTTTGATGGGAAGCCAGACAGTTCTTTTAAAAGGCATTAATGATAAGCCTTATATCATGAAGAAACTTATGCATGAGCTTTTAAAGATCCGCGTCCGGCCGTACTATATCTACCAATGTGATCCTATCGTAGGGTCGTCGCATTTTCGCACGTCATTGTCCACGGGGCTCAATATTATAGAAAAATTACGTGGCCATACATCTGGATACGCTGTTCCTACCTTTGTCGTGGATGCTCCTGGCGGCGGTGGAAAGATCCCGATCGAGCCCAATGTTGTTGTCTCGCAACAAAATGGATCTTATATTCTAAAGAATTATGCTGGCAAAGAATTTGCCCATTACGATCCTGCCTAGCGGATTATTTCTTGTAGAATAACGAACGTTGACTATTTGTAAGCGCTATGATATTATTGGCGCTTGTTGAAGCCTTTTCCTTGTTAAGAGGAAGATGTTTTCTTAATAAAAGCAGGACAGATCCTTGTTGGTGTGATCAAAGACTTATTATCCAAGAAAGAGGTGAATTTGTTATGGCGGAAGTTAAAGTAACCGACAGCTTTGAAAAAGCTCTGAAGGTTTTTAAGCGCCAATGTCAGCGGGAAGGCTTTTTGATGCAGATCAAAGAGAAACGCTATTATTCTAAGCCTTCAGAAGTCAAAAGACGCAAGAAGTCACGCAGCAAACAATTTTCAGGCTAGCACGCTGTTTTTATCCCTAGCATTTTTCCTCGCGTCATCAGAGGATTGTGTATGAGCGCTCCCAAACGCATTGCCATTCTTGTTGAAGATCTCTACCAAGTTCTCGAAGTCTGGTATCCTTTTTATCGGCTGAAAGAAGAAGGATTTGAGGTCCTTGCCGTTGGCACAGGAACAAAAAAACAATATAGCAGCAAAGAAGGTTATCCCATCGATGTTCAGGCCTCGATCGATCAGGTCAAGGCGAAAGATTTCGACGCGGTTATCATTCCTGGCGGTTGGGCTCCAGACATCATGCGACGTTATGAGAAAATGGTAACGTTTGTCCGCGACCTTCATCAAAACGGTAAGGTTGTGGCGTCGATCTGCCATGGAGGATGGATGCTTGTTTCTGCCGGTATCTTAAAGGGCAAGAAGGCGACAAGTTTTTTCGCGATCAAAGATGACCTGATCGCCGCCGGAGCGCAGTTTGAGGATAGAGACGTGGTCGTGGACCAAAATCTTATTACATCTCGAAAACCCGATGATCTGCCTCGTTTTGTTGAGGCGATTATTCAACAACTGAAAAAATCCTATGCTTAAAGTTAAACGTGTCTTAATGAGTGTCTCGGATAAAACAGGCTTAGTCGAATTTGCTAAAGGGCTGCATTCTTTTGGCGTTGAGATCATCTCCACCGGGGGTACGGCAAAATTATTACAAAATGCCAATGTGCCCGTGAAGGAAGTGTCAGACTACACCGGATTCCCTGAAATGCTCGACGGACGCGTGAAAACTTTGCATCCCGCGATTCATGGCGGGCTTTTAGCTATCCGAGATAATCCTGAGCATATGAAGCAGGTTGCCAGCCAGCATATTGGGCTGATCGATATGGTCGTGATCAACCTTTATCCTTTTGAAAAAGTGAGCCAAAAGCCCAATGTACATCTCGAGGAAGCCATCGAGAACATCGATATTGGCGGGCCCGCCATGCTACGTTCTGCTTCGAAGAATTTTAAACATGTCGCTGTGATCTGTAATCCAGAAAAATATAAAACGATCTTGCAAGAACTGCAGAACAACAGCGGTATTTTGCCGGATCGCCTGCTTTTCGGACTTGCCGTGGAGGCGTTTGAACATACAGCACGCTATGACAGCATTATTCACCGGTTTCTAGAGAATCGGATGCAGGGATCTGATCTCTCAGCTTTGCCGAAGAATTTGACGCTTCATTTTACGAAGGTGCAAGATTTGCGTTATGGAGAGAATCCGCATCAAGCCGCTGCCTTCTATCGGGATGCAGGCATCGCAACGGGTCTTGCGAAAATGAAGCAGCTGCAGGGTAAAGAACTTTCTTACAATAACATTCTTGATCTGAATAGTGCCGTTGGCGCGATCAAGGATTTTGCGGATCCCGCAGCTGTTGTGATCAAACATAACAATCCTGCCGGATTGGCGGAAGATAAAGATTTAGCAAAAGCGTACAAGGCTGCCTTGGCTTGTGATCCGCTTTCAGCTTTTGGGGGTATCATCGGATTGAATCGCCGCGTTGATGTTAAAACAGCGACGCTCATTGTCAAAAGCGGTTTTATGGAATGCATTATTGCCCCTAGCTATGAAGCAAGCGCATTGGCGCTGTTTAAAGAAAAGAAGAATTTGCGCGTGATCGAATTTGATTTTAATGATGTAAAAACAAATGATTTTGATTTTAAGAAAGTCAAGGGTGGGCTGCTTTTTCAGCAAGAAGATGACTTAAAAATCAACGCGTCCCATACTAAGATCGTGACAAAAATAAAACCAACAAGATCTCAGCTAGAATCCTTACTGTTTGCCTGGAAAGTTGTCAAGATCGTTAAGTCAAACGCCATTGTGTTGGTGAAAGGGCGTCGTGTCGTTGGTATCGGCGCTGGTCAGACAAGCCGCGTGGGAAGCGTTGAGATCGCTATTAAAAAAGCTGGTAAAAATGCCCGCGGTTCTGTTTTGGCCTCGGATGCTTTCTTTCCCAAGGTTGATAATATTCAATTAGCTGCCAAAGCTGGCATCAAGGCTATCATTCAAAGCGGCGGGTCCATTGCCGATGAGGAAGTCTTGCGCGAGGCTGACCGCAAAAAGCTTGTGATGGTCACAACCGGTGTGCGCCATTTCAAACACTGATCTTAATGGCTGATTTTGCTACAACCTATCTTGGCTCATTTGTCAATTATGAACATCATATCCTCCCGTCGCATTCTGCCGCTTTTCACTTAAGACGTGTCAAAAGGTTGTTACGTATTCTAAAAGATCCCCAGAGATCCTATCCCGTGATCCATGTTGTCGGAACCAAGGGTAAAGGGTCAACGGCGATCTTTTTAGCTTCTATATTAAGGGAAGCTGGTTTAAAGGTAGGCCTTTACACATCACCCCATTTGTACGATCTCAAAGAGCGCATTCGGATTTTAAAGCCACGCGCGGTCTCGACACAAGCGAAGGACGTGTTTGAAGGTAAGATTTCTACGCCGGCGTTAACCAAGATATTAAAAGACATGAGGTCAGCGGTTAACAGTGTGCATCGGCAAAAAGGATTGGGGCCGTTAACGTTCTTTGAAGTTTTGACAGCTGCAGCATTCTCGTTCTTTGCGCAAGAAAACGTCGATGTCGCGGTTGTTGAGGCAGGCTTAGGAGGGCGCCTAGATGCCACCAACGTTAGCAAGACCGATATTTGCGTCTTGACGTCGATAAGCCTTGATCATACGGCGCAGCTGGGAAAGACCTTGTCGCGGATCGCCTGTGAAAAAAGTGCCGTTATTAAATCAAGTACACAAGCTGTTTTTTCAGCTCAGCAAGCGCCGCAGGTGCGCGCCACGATCCAGCGAGTAGCCCGGAAATATCAAGTTCCTGTTTTTGAAGTAGGGCGCAACATAGATTACAGGATTCTCAAACAAGACTCCCGCAAGACATTTTTTTCTTTAAAGGTGCAGGAGAAGCGGTGGCCCAAGCTTCAAAGCTCTCTTTTGGGTTCCCATCAAGTGATGAACGCCAGCCTAGCCGCGAGCGTTGCGCAATATTTTCTTGCTGCCCAGGGCATGGATAGTCAGCAAGCCGTTGCGCGCGGTATGGCTCACGCTATTTGGCCAGGACGGTGTGAAATCTTAAAGCGTTCTCCCTTTGTTGTAGCCGACAGTGCGCATAATGGGGATTCGATGAAAAAAGTTCTCCATACCATAAAAACACTCTTTCCTCGCCAAAGAATTTTTGTTATCTTTGGGGCTTCCAAAGATAAAGATATTCAGGCGATGTTGGAAATCTTAACACCCAATGCGCAAGCTATTTGCCTCACGCAGTCTTCGCACCCGCGATCGTTTGATTTTATGCGTACGAGGCAAGATTTTTTAGCACAGCAGAAAAGGCCAGAAATATTCTCAACCGCTACCGATTGCGCGAGCGCGCTCAAGAGTTTTTTACAGAAAGCCAAGCGACGCGATATAATCTTAGCAACAGGTTCTGTTTTTATAGCGAGTGAAATACGAAAAATATGCCTACACAACATTTAGACGATACGATCGCGGCCATTGCAACGCCGTCTGGAGAGGGCGGTATTGGTATTGTTCGTCTCAGCGGACCCCGATCTTTCATGATCGCTGATAAAGTCTTTGTCGGCCAGTCTCTAAAAAAGCCTTCCCAGTTTTTAACACACACCGTTCATTATGGGCGGATCATTGCCGGAGAAAAGGATGCGTCAGCTTTTGTGGATGAAGTTCTTTTGATATTAATGCGTGCGCCTAAAACGTATACGCGGGAAGATATCGTAGAGATCCATTGTCATGGAGGGCTGGTGGCTGTCCGCGCGATCTTAGATATAGTCCTACAACAAGGTGCTCGGCTGGCACAGAGAGGAGAGTTCACCAAGAGAGCTTTCTTAAACGGCCGCATAGACCTGACGCAGGCAGAGGCGGTGCTAGATATTATTCAGGCGAAAACAGATTTTTCTTTACAGTCTGGCGTTCGCCAATTAAAAGGCGAGCTTACGCTTGAGCTTGAAGCTATTCGAGAAACCTTGGCTGATCTTTATACAGAGCTAGAGGCGGTTGTTAATTTTCCTGAAGATGATATTGATGCGGCAGGATACGAAAACTTAAAACAAAAGAATCGAGAAGCTTGCGAGCGCGTTCGCAGGCTTTTTGAATCTGGGCATGAAGGGCGTATCTTAAAAGAAGGCGCGAAGGTTGTGATCTGCGGCAAGCCCAATGTTGGAAAATCATCACTTTTAAATGTTCTGTTGCGTCAGCCTCGAGCGATCGTAAGCGCCATTGCAGGAACAACACGGGATACTATTGAAGAGCTGGCACAGATCAATAATATTCCCGTGCAGCTTATTGATACAGCTGGAATTTTGCAACCGCGTGATGAGATCGAACAAGAAGCAGTCCGTCGCAGCCGTTTGAACATCGACCAGGCTGACTTAATTCTTTTCGTTCTGGACGCCTCGGCCGCGGTAGATGCGAAGGATGCAGAAATTATCCAAGCTATCAACGCGAAGAATGTGATCGTGGTTTTTAATAAATGTGATTGTTCGCTGAAGATGGATTTTGCAGGTATTCAGAAAAAGTTCCTGGGAGCGAAGACTGTCAGCATTTCTGCCTTGCATCAGAAAAATATCGATGAACTAAAAGAACTGATAGTGCAGAATCTTTTGCATGGGCATCCTTTGGACGCTCATCGTATTCTTATCAGCAATGCCCGCCAGCTAGAGGCGCTAGGTCAATGTTCTCAGGCGCTTGCGCTTGCCCAGGAACATTTTGATGCTAAAGTTTCCTTGGAGTTTATTGCTGAGGAGGTCAAAACCGCTATTCATTATCTCGATCAGATCACCGGACGAGATATTAGCCAAGATCTTCTTGAAAAGATCTTCGCGTCTTTTTGTATCGGAAAATAATTTCTTAAAGATTTTCGCTGGCGAACCGATTATAGAAATCCAAAAGCTTTTTGACAAAATCTTTATCTTTGAGAAGGGCTTGGATTTTAGGGTGAGCAACAAGGCGCGCGACATCCTTGTCTTCGATCAGCTTTATAATTTTGTCATCTTGCAAGATGGCTTGAAGTTTTTCATCCTGATAGATCGCGCGCGCTTCCTCGCCTGATATTGCTCCATCCATTCCCATTTCTTCTCTACCAGCCGCGGAAGATTGCATGATGAGCTCGGGTTGTTCATGCATTTTTTTCAACGCTTGATAGATCGGATAGCGGGAGAAAAGCTTGGATTCTGCCAGCGTATAAAGATATGATTCTTCTGTTAGGCGCTTCGCTTTCTTAAAAAAAGGTTTGTCAATGCGGACGATCGCGAGAAAGAACATAACCGCAAGAATAAGGGTCAACGACCAGCTAAAGCCAACGCTAGCTCCCAGCGCTCGACTAAGAGGAGAGCATTTTTTCGACTTTACTACCATGCGATTCCAGACCGATAGGCCAATCCACAAGAGAACCGATAATCCTGCGGACAGCAAGAAAAATATTTTCAAACTTTCTAAAATATCGTATGTTCCTCGAAATGATACCAGCGCGATCTGCCCACTGATAAAAAGCGCCGCAAAGGCTAAGGCAAAACGCATAATACCTTGAATCCATCCTAGGCAAACAAAATAGAAAATGATGAGAATGGCTACAAGATCCGCTTGATTGAGCATATCCATAAGGCTCCTCCCGTCATTTTTACTATAGCTGAAACTCTTTTTTCAATCAAGAAGCAATCACGTAATTCTTGATCGGATATATGAAGATTATTTGGCAAAGACGCTTTCGTTAGATTATAATGATGGCATATCAAGGAGGTGGACGTGAGGATTCTTTTGATCGTTCTTTTCATGGCCATTGCCACAGGATTAAGCGCCTGCAGCAAGATCCAGACAGGATATCTGTCAGCCAAGGCCATGGCAGCTGTTAACGGTGGCAATTTTTCTAAAGCGGAAGAGCTTTACCTAAAGATCATTGAGATCGAGCCCAATGTTCCTGATCATCATTGGCAACTTGCGGGTGTGTATATTTCTTCTCGCAGGAATGCGAAAGCCCGCCAAGAGATCGAGACCTTGCGCCGCATGGGGCGCGACGATCTTGCGGATCAGCTTTTTATCATTCTTCATAAACCAGATGAATAATCTTGCTAGGGAGTTGCCGATGGGGGTGTTACCATACAAATGCCCCAGTAGATGAGCAGTCCAACAAAGGGGATCGCTAAAATAATAAGAATGATTTGAACGATCTTGCTTGTTGCTTTTGACGATTGGATCTTTTTCTTGCGTAGTTCTGTAGACTTTTTGTGTTGCTCTCGATATTCTTGCAGGCTGACTTGCTCTAACCCCTTGGGAAGAGGTTTCTTTTTTTGTTCTGAGGATGATAGTTTTTCGCTTGTCATGATGGTCAAAATCCTTCTTGAAAACGAGCTTACTATACCACAGCGAAAAAAAGGCTTCAATGTTAATTGTTGGATTTTTTTGGGGCGAATGCCTTGATTCTCGTAACAAGATGTGTTATATTTAGCTTAGCCACGAAGCCACGTAACAATTTTTAACAACATAAAGGACGGGTTAGTCTATGAACAAGCGTGAAAATACACGCTACGATTGCCGTGTTCCCTTGATGGATGAGCGCAAGGAAAACCTAGCGAGCAGCTATACAACCGATATTAGCCGCACAGGGGTTGGTTTCGTGTCTACGCGTTTTCTTCCCATCAACAGCAAGCTTGTCGTTGAGCTTTCGTTGGCGCGAGAAGGAAGCCCTGTTTTAGTCCAAGGACGGGTTAAATGGGTTGAAAAGATCCCTCATTCGCCTAATTTTCGTATTGGCATGAATTTTTCTGATATTTCGACAGATGTGCAGTCGCGCATTGAGGAGCGCTTCAGCGCAACTGCGTAAAGCTTTAAAGCCACGGGGAAAAGAGAATGTCCCTTGAAGAATCGACTTAGTAATCAGCGTCTTTTTGAGCGCGTTGAAGTTCGTTTTCCGGCCAGGGTAAAGACCCTTCAAGCCGCAGAAGAACGCGATATCGTAGTTAAAGATTTCTCCCCTGAAGGCATCAAAGTCCTTACCTACCAACGCCTTTCGTTGTTTGACCATCTGTCGCTTTCTTTAGCGCCAACGAATGGATCCGATCCTGTTGCTATGGACGGGCATGTAGTGTGGACAGGCAAGGATAGCTCTAATAATTGGCATGCGGGGATCAAGTTCGATCAAATTGATCTCTTGAAAGCCAATCGCATCATTGAGTTCTGCCAGCGCCCTCTTTAGCCGCTATGAAATCATAAATAAACTCTTGACCTGCCCGCTGTTGTCATGTTAAACTCACTTTTTAATTCACGTCAATAAAATAAACATTTAACCCATTTAACCCATAAAAATATATGTCCTACGGTCACTTTTCTTCAGATAATACAGAGTATATTGTCACGAACCCTGAAACACCTTTTCCTTGGATCAATTACCTTACCAACGAGCAGTATTGTTCTATCATCTCGCAGTGTGCGGGTGGATATAGTTTTTATCGTGATTGCCGCACTAATCGGGTTACACGCTGGGCTCCGGAGAATTATCACCTTGACCGCCCTGGAAAATATATTTTCTTAAGGGATGAAAAAGGCCACGCTTGGTCTGCGACATATCAGCCTATTCGCCAGAAACCTTCGTCTTATGCATGTCATCATGGTTTAGGTTATACAACGATCCGCGCGAAGAATTTTGGTGTCGTATCGGAAGTCACGTATTTTGTGCCTGAAAACGATGATTGCGAGATCTGGATCGCGTCACTCGAAAACACGACCTCACAAACAAAAGAGCTTGAAGTGTTTCCCTATGTCGAATTCCTTCTCGGCGATTATCAGGAAGAATTGCGCTATCGAAATATTATGAATTTGTATAACCGCATCTGGTTCGACAAGAAACAAAAGGCTATTTTTGCCAAGAAAACGGCTCAATGGGCAGGGATGAATATCCAGCCATTCTCGAGTCTTATTTTCTTTGCATCGTCGTTGAATCCACAAGGCGCCTGTACCCGCAAGGAAAGCTTCCTCGGCCGCTATAACAACGAAGAAAAGCCCAAAGCTGTTGTCGAGGGGAAATTTGAGGATTTTCATCTTTGCTCCGGCGAGGACGGCATAGGGTCTTTTAAGCATAAGGTGGTGCTCAAGCCCGGACAGCGTGTCGAATTCACAGTTGTCTTAGGGCAGACGGAGAAATTGTCAACTCTTAAGAGGCGTTTAGCGAATTATAAAAAAGTTTCCTACGCTAAAAAAGAACTTGAAAATACAAAAAATGTTTGGAAAGAGCGCATTCTTGATAATATCGAAGTCCAAACACCGGATAAAGATTTTAATACGATCGTTAATGTTTGGTTGAAGTATCAGATGTATATTTGCAATTTGTGGTCTCGCTCGCCAAGCTTTTTCCACGAAGGTTCTGGTGGCCGTGGATACCGCGATTCTTGCCAAGATTCTGAATCGATCGTTTCTATTAATTCAGAGTTGACTCGCAAGAAGATCCTGAAGATCGCCTCCCTTATCCGTCGCGATGGTACGTGTGCACCGGGATGGTCAGAAACCGTTGGGCCGCATAAATTTTTGCCTAACAAAGATCATCAGGTATGGTTGACCGCTACGGTTTGTGCCTATGTGAAAGAAACAGGCGATGTGGGTATTTTGTCAGAACAGGCTCCTTATATTCGTGATAAATGGATTGGCGGCTGGCATGAAGACAAGAATTGGAAAGGTCCCGCAAAAGAGGATGGTACGGGAACCGTTTTAGAACATTTGGAAAAGAACCTTAGCTTTTGTTTTTCTGATACTGGGGCGCGGGGATTTCCTTTGATCGGCCATGCGGACTGGAACGACGCGATCGATGCCGCTGGGATCAAGCATAAAGGCGACAGTGTTTGGTTGGCGCAGGCTTTAGTGCGGTCGCTACGGATGTTCGTTGACTTGTGTGAATTCATCGGAGAGACAGAAAAAGCGCGAAAATATTGCCAGATGGCCGATGTGATGGACAAACGCATTAACGATAAAGGCTGGGACGGCGCTTGGTACTCTCGAGGATTTGACGATAATGGCCAGGTATATGGTAGCCGTAAAGATAAAGAAGGGAAGATTTTCTTAAATACGCAAGCTTGGGCTATTCTTTCCGGCGTTGCTAAAGGCGAGCGACTGAAGACGATCATGAAGAACGTTGATAAATATCTTAACGGGCCTCATGGGCTAGCGCTTTTCTATCCAGCGTTTACGTCTTGGGTGAAGCGCTTGGGACGCATCAGCATGTTCTCTGAAGGAACCAAGGAAAATGCAGCTGTCTTTTGTCATGCGGCAACGTTTATGACCGTCGCCTATGCGATGAGCGGTTGCGGGGATAAGGCGTATGAGGCGATGAAAAAGATCATGCCTAATGCCCAGAAAGATATGGAACTTTATAAGACCGAGCCTTATGCGTATGCCGAATATTTAGTAGGCCCTGGGAATCCTTACCGCTATGGTGAGGGAGCCTTTACTTGGATCACCGGAACAGCTGGATGGAATTTTATGGCTGCGACCGAATGGGTCTTAGGTGTCCGACGGGATTTTGACGGCCTGCGCGTTGACCCTTCTATTCCTCGGCACTGGAAGAAATGTTTTGTGCATCGTCCATTTCGCGGAAGCGTTTATGAGGTTACCATTGAAAATCCTCACGGCAAAGAACATGGTGTTAAGGCGGTATTTTTAGATGGGCGAGAGCTTGACACAAATTTATTGCCGGTCTTTGGCGATGGCAAAACACATCAAGTCAAGGTTATCTTAGGATAACGTTGACTCCTGTCGTTTGAATGAAATTAGCACGCTAAAAGTATTTTGTGTAGAAGAGGCGGATAATGTGTTGCGTATCCACTGTCGGAGAAGAACTGCCGATATAAGGGGTTCCTGTTGCGTAACCTGTATAGATCGAAGGCCCGACGCCATAGGAAGCCGTTAGCTTGCTCTCGTCTCTAAAGAGGTATTGTGTTTCAAAGAAGAAATTGTGATGGCTTTGAAAGTCGATCTCCCCTTTGTTGTTTCCTAAAGAATCTAAATCCAGCAATTTGCTTAAACTATTCCAGCGGCTCCAGGTATATTTTGTATACATCTGAAGATTGGCTGTCGGCATATAGCTTACGGCTAGCCCAACGTGGTTCATGTTGTCGTCAATGGGCCCGGCAAATTCATTCGGGTTTCGAGTGTAATCAAGATAAACATCCCATTTATCACTTAGCTTGAAATCCATTCCTGTGCGGAAGATATTATGGTATTCGTAAGGTGGTAGCGGGAAAAATCCTTGGCTATAAAGGTAGTTGTAGTCATAGCGATAAACCCTGCCGTAAGAGTCATACGTTGCTGTGCTTGTATCGTTAAGAATGCCGCGAGGAAAATTGTCAGCAGCAACAGTGAAGTCATTAGTTCTTTCCCAAACACCGTTCCAGGCCATCCAGTCGGTCAGCCAATATTTTAGACCCAGGGATGTTGTATATAAGTTTGCATCTTCTCCGTCGGGAATAGCCGTATTTGCCATGTAGCCGCCATCAAGGCGAGTCATGTAAGGGTCAAACCCTCCCGTGGTTCGCGGCACATGATGAGCAAGCAAAAGGCCTTTTGTTTCCCATCGAGTATCCGGTTGCCAGCCCCATTCTGTGCGTGCGACAGTTTCGACATACTTGTTGGTACTTGCTTGATGGACGTTGCGGATATCGGCCAACCCGGTAACTTTTTTATCCCAGAACGAGAGATCTGTGCGCCAATTTGCAACATAGCGGTCATAGTCGATACCGTTGCCGATGCGAAAGGCGTCGATGTCATCGGAAGAAATTGTTTGGAAGCTTGTGGGGTCGCGGAAGGTCAGATGGCGCCCCCAAAATTCATCATCGCGTGTTTCAAGGTATGTTGAAAGGCTGGACTGGAAACCTTTATCCATGCGAGAAAGACGTAAGCGTGTTTTGTAGAATGTTGACTCGCCATCTTCGGGCCTGATACGGAAATAGTCCTGATCGGCGCCTTCAAGATAGGAGGATGTTTTCATTAACTGTAGATCATACGCAGACCCTCGATCTCGTGAGTCATAGTCATTATTGGTCAGATCTTGCTGCAAATATGAAAAGGCGTATTGTGCGGAAACTTTTGAATTTGGAGTTAGCATGAGCCCTGAATCAACGCTTGTGACGACGTTATAAGCATCCAAATCTTGGTTGATAAAGCCGAGATGGGCATTATCAGTAATACCCATATAAAATTGGTCAGAGAAATTTTGTTTAGCGCGGACGCTGGTCGCTAAGGCGTCAAACACGTCGTAATCCTGCCAGAGAGTCTTAGGGGACGCGATGGTTGTCAGGATCTCAGTATCTTCCTTATTAAAGCTTGCAGAAACCCCCCGAAGGGCTGTTAAGCGGTTTCCCTCGCTGTCGCGAGTCGCAAAAGCCAAGTCATCATTCCATTCGCCTTTGGTGAAATCATCGGGAGTCGCCCCTTCATTGATGTGTCCCGGCTTCCAGTTGGCCAGCCAAGGACTTTCTTCCCACCAGGTTCTATTGTTAGAAAGACGTAAAGGATCGTCGCTCGACAAGGCCTTGTCTTCGAGGCCGAAAGGAAAGACTTGAAGCTTGACGGTTTCATTGGGCTCGTAATCCGTCCAGAGTTCGCGGACAGGTTGAAACCACATATTTAATTTTGTGTCAGGCAGGAGGAACTGATTGCCAAATTTTGTGTTTAAGGTGGTGCTGGCGATCTGGCCGTTAACGACCTTTAATTCAGGGACTGCCATTAGATCGCCCGAGTATAGCGTATCAACGTTGAGGCCCATGGTGTAAGCGCTGTTACCTGCGTACAAAAGTTGAATGTCAGCTGAATCTGCCCAGACAGTTCCTTGCAAAGCCATCTTTTTTGATTTTCCGACATAGCTCCACGGGTCAAGAGCGATATTGGTGTGGAACGAAAAAGGGTTTTCGATAGGCTCAACATCAACGTCGAAATTCATTTGGCTGTAGATCGCAGGGTCATAGGTATTGATGCGCTGATTTAATTGATCGCCTGAAAGAAGGCGGTAGTTCTTTTCGTTTAGGTCAAAATTTGCACGCTTCCAGAGGAATTCGCCGCCACCCGATGTCTCAAAACCAAAGCCTGCCCGCACTTTTCCGTGGATTAGAAGCTCTGACGGCGTGACTTTCTCGTAATCTTTTTTATTCGGTGACAAGACGGCGTTGTCATAGAGTGTTTGAGGCGCTATGTCTTCATTCCCGAAAGCAGCGAGCATTTTTGACTCTGATACGGCCTCGGCATTGACAGCCGACGCAAGGGTCTGGCGGATCGTTCGCGATGGCGAGGGATTTGTCGTTACTATTTCGGGACTTTTTCTTTGCTGGGCGTATTCTCTTTCCAGCTCTTTGATGGCATTGATCTTGTTGAGTTCTTGATTGATCGCTTGGCTGCGGCTTACGCTAGATTTTGCAGAAGAGGCAGTATTTTGGATGGATCCTTGACAAAGCGAGAGATATTTTAGGGCTTCTGGGTTTTTTGGTTCTTTAATGAGAGCTGCTTCAAATTCCTTGGCGGCCTCAGCGTATTGTCCTTGGCTGTATAAGAAAAGACCCATTTCAGTGTTAATATTCGCAAGGGAAAGAGAGGGGAAGGCGCAAAAAAGAGCAAAAATAAAAAATCCAGAAAAATAAATCGTGACCGATCTTAAGGTACGGTTTTCTTTATTCAAAAGATCCTCTAAGTTCTATAAAAAATATTGATTTATGTTTGAAGCTAAATAAGTATAACATAAAGAAAATAAAGAAATCAAGATAGGTCTTAATATTCTTTAAGGTGGGTGTAAAAGGAGCGGTGGCTGTTTGGGCGTGGTTAGGGCTAAAAGGAGGACAAATCGTTGTTTTTGACAAGAAAAAACCTTTATGATATACTGCGTTTTCTAATTCTTTTTGTGAACAGGGTGTTTTTAAAACAATCTCACATGATAAGGAGATTCCAGCCTCGTGAAAAAAACATTTCTTTTTGCTGCCCTTCTTTTCTGCCTCACAGGATGTTTTTCATCTGCAAAACAATCAAATACGATCACTATCTGGCATTGGATCACCGACCGCCAAGATGCCTTTGTTAGGCTCGCCGAGCAGTACGAGCAGCAAACAGGGGTCAAGGTCAAGTTTGAACTTTATGCGCCTTCTGATATTTATTCTCGCAAGATCATGGCTGCCGTGCAGAGTAGCGTTCTTCCAGATATTTTTGGAGTTTTAGGCGAAAAGAAGAAATTTGCCTCTTTTATTGAAGGTGGATTTGTGGCAGACTTGACGGAAGAGTTTCGACAAAATGACGCCGCGTGGGAAAAAAGCCTCTTCGAGAAAGCTTTGAACGTTAATCGTTTTGAAGAGGGTAATATTTATCAGGTCAAGCCTGGTATTTATGGCGTTCCGATCGATGTCACCAATATTCAAATGCTGTATAATCAAGATCTTTTGGTCAAGGCGGGGATCAAGACGCCTCCGACAAATTTTGATGAATTCTTAAGCGCAATCGCCGCCCTCAATCGTATTGGCGTTGATGGCCTTGTTTCCGGATGGGGAGAGATTTGGATGATCGAGTGCTTTGCCTCAAATTATGCGTTTAATATTATGGGTGAAGAGAAGGTCATGGCCACTTATCGAGGAGAAGTACCTTATACAGATGAAGACTGGATCAAGGTGTTCACATTATTTAAAACTTTGCGAGATAAGAAGACCCTGGCCCTGGGCATCGTCGCAAAAGGGAATAAGTATGCAGAGCAAGATTTTGCTTTAGAGCGGGCTGCTTTTGCTTTTAATGGTTCCTGGTGCGTGAATGTTTATGACAAGATGAATCCAGGATTAAAATATGGCGCTATGCTGCCGCCTCGCGTTAACCTGGAAAGGCCTATGCAGGTTTGGGGAGGCGCAGGAACATCCTTTGTGGTCAACGGGATGTCAGAAAATAAGACCATGGCCATTGATTTTCTCAAGTGGCTTACAGCAAAAGAACAACAGGTATTTTTAGCGCGAGAAACAAAAAATTTACCGTCGAATCGTGAGGCTTTGGCTGATATTCCGACAGTGTTGTCGCAATTTGCAAGCGCCATGGATTTGACGACGCATCCATCGATCTGGAAGTATAATGAGTCGCCTCTTGTGATCGAAGCTTTTTGCAAGGGGATCCAGGCGATTGTGATTGGCGAAGCAATGCCTGAAAGAGTTGCTGCGGATGTTCAGCGCATCAAAGAACGTGAACTACAAAGAGAACAACGCTAAATAATCATGAGCATTGTAGGCGTTAAGAAATTATCGATCGAAGAGATCAGGGATATGGTCGGTAGTTATTTTTTTATCCTTCCTGCCGTCTTTATTTTTTCCGTTTTTTATATTTATCCCTTCTTTGAAATATTCAATCTTTCGTTGCACGATTGGAACGGCATTAGCCTGACCCGTCAGTTCATTGGTCTTGATAATTTTGCCGAGATCATGCAAGACAAGGTGTGGTGGATGTCGATGTGGCATGCCGCGTACATCACGCTTATCGCTTTGACGTTCCAAAATGCTCTTGCGTTTGCGTTGGCGCTTGCCTGTGACCGCGATATCCGCATGCGGCGGTTTTATCGCGTTGTTTTTTACCTTCCGCCTGTTTTGTCAGAGGTGGTCGTAGGCCTTATCTGGCAGTGGATCTTGAATTCCGGTATGCAAAACGGAGAGCCTGTTGGCTTGTTAAATTATTTCTTGACCAAGGCACATTTGAATCATTTAGTCCGCGATTGGCTGGCTGACCCGCAGACAGCGTTGACGTGCATTGCAGTCGTGCATAGCTGGAAAGGTTTTGGGTGGGGCTTTATTATTCTATTAGCAGGGCTTCAGACGATCGATCGTCAGCTTTATGAAGCGGCCCGTGTTGATGGCGCAGGTTCTTTAAGTGTCCTAAAAAATGTCACGATCCCAATGATGATCCCTGTGTTTGTTGTGGTGATGGTCTTGACGATCTTAGGCTCGATGCAAGTTTTTGTTTTGGTCCTTTCCATGGTAGGGCAGGGATTGGTCTACCATACGGAGGTTCCTGTGACGCGGATCATTGCGTCGATGACCGGAACGAGCCGTTTTGGCTATGCGTGTGCCCAAGGCATTATTTTTGGCGGCATTCTCCTGGTAAGTTCTTTTGCGTTAAACAAATTTTCAAAGAAATTAAAGCAAGGCTAATGATTTATGGTTGTTGATAATTACAAGCTGACCAAGATCACCACCTCGATCTTTTCGCATATATTTTTGCTTGCTGTCACAACGACATGTTTATTTCCGCTTTTGTGGATGGTGCGTTCGTCGTTGATGACCAACGCGACCATTTTTTCGGATAAGGGCCTGATCCCGCAGGTGATGCACTTTGAAAACTTTTATCTTGCCTGGACGCAGGGTAATTTTGGAACATATTTTCTGAACAGCGTTGTTTACACGGTGAGCGTTGTTTTTGGTATTGTCGTCATTGCTTCGCTGGCGGCCTATGCTTTTTCACGCTTTCAATTTCCTGGAAAGAATTTCTTTTTTTATATGTTCTTAGCGGCTATGATGATCCCTTTGCCGGGAAGTTTCGTTCCTTTATATGTTCTGATGAACAAGCTTCACTTGGTGAATACGCGCATCGGCTATATCCTTTGCATGATCAACGTCGGATTAGCCCTGAGCATCTATATCCTTAAAACATTTTTTGATAAGATGCCCTCTGCCTTAGAGGATGCGGCGCGTATGGATGGATGCTCAAAGCTGGGTATTTGGCTTTATGTCGCGATGCCATTGGCACGGCCCGCGATCGCGATCGTTGTTATTTTTAACACTTTAAATGTTTGGAACGAATATATTTTGGCGACATTGCTGCTCAATGATCAATCCTTGATGCCGCTGCAAAGAGGGTTGATGGTCTTTCAAGGGGCGCATAGCGTGGATTACCCCTTGTTGATGGCAGGCTTATCCATTACCGTCGCCCCCGTCGTTCTGGTTTATCTTTTCATGCAAAAACACATTATTAAAGGCCTTTCGGCAGGAGCTGTGGCGGGATGATGAAAAAACAATTTTATTTCTTAATGCTTTTTGGTTTCATGATGAGCGGTTTCTTGTCGGGACAAGCGTTTGCTCAAACGCTTACCTCGGAAGAATATGTGCGCAAGGCGTGGGAGGCTTCATCACAGAACAATTTTGAAGAAGTTGAGCGGCTTACGAATGAATGTGTCGCAACCTATAGCGAAAAGGCTAAGCAGCAGCAGGCATCATTGACAGGATTTGCCGACAAAGGAACTGAAAATCAGTACCAGACGTTAAATGATGTGGCCACCGCCTTGTTCGTTCACGCGGAAGTCTTAATGAAAAAGGGTGACATCAAGCAATCTCGTGAACTTTTTGCGCGCATTATTAATGAGTTTTCGTGGGCGCAAAGCTGGGATCCTCGTGGTTGGTATTGGGCTCCAGCAGAAAAAGCTCAGGCAAGTATTGATAAGCTGGATGGCAAGTATGAAGAAAAACAGGTTGTCAAGGTTGATCGTGGCCCCAAGACCCTTCCGACGCTAAGCTTTCCGGGAACAGAACAAGTGGTGCAATATGAAAAATATGGACATTTTGTTGGTGTCGGTACAAAGGACTATGCTTATGAAATGGATGACCCCGAAGGCTTGATGAAGGCCATTGGCGAAGGTATTTATCCCAACACGAGCAGCCTTCTTAAAGATCCTATTTATAAACAAATGATGAAGGATGGAAAGCTTGGCGGAAGTCATTGGGATTTTGTTCACACGGATGATCTGCAGAAAGCCGTTTATAAATGGGCTTCATCCTCAGAAACTTGGGGGGTTAAGCTTTTTTATTTGGGGCTTTTATTCGAGCGCGCGAACATGTGGCACGAGGCGATCAAGTGCTACCGCGCCATCCAAATTCATTTTCCGCAATCCGTCGGGCGTACATATTGGAACACGCCGTGGTATCCGGGGCAAGCGGCGATCGCCAAGATCCGCCATTTGCTTAACATTCACCCGGAGCTTGATCTGAAATATGTCGGAGCGCGCATCCAAGTCATCAACGGCTTTGATAATGATGTTGCTAACGATATCGTGTTGACCTGGCCTGGAAAGCTTATGAAGAAGAACGCTTGGGATAAGATCCAAGAAAAAATAGCATCCTTTTTTCCAGCCAAAACGTGTTTATTAAAGACGTCTGATGCCAAAAAGGTTCTAGGTTCAGGACGCGTGCGGTTGGTTCAATGCAAAAAAACAGGGCATTGGCAGCTTCAGGTTGACGGGAAGCCCAGGATGATCAAAGCAGTTACGTATAATGCAACAAAGGTCGGCCAGAGTCCGGATAACGGTACGTTAGCAGACTGGATGATCGAAGACACGAACCATAATGGAAAGGCCGATGGCCCCTTTGATACGTGGGTTGATAAAAATCATAACAACAAGCAGGATGCGGATGAGCCGATTGTTGGGGATTTTCAACTCCTCAAAGAAATGGGTGTTAATACGATACGTGTTTATAAGCAGCCTTACTATCCAAATAAAGAGATCCTGGGAAAGCTTTATAAGGATTACGGCATTATGGTCATCATGGGTGATTTTTTAGGGAAATATGCTTTAGGTTCTGGTGCCAGTTGGTTCGAAGGGACAGATTACGATAATCCTGAGCATAAGAAGAATATGATGGAGTCAGTGCGCAAGATGGTTGAGGAGTTCAAGGACGAACCATATGTTCTTTTTTGGTTGCTCGGCAATGAGAATAACTATGGCTTGGGATGTAATGCCGATAAAAAGCCAGAAAGTTATTATAAGTTTGTTGAGGAAGTGGCGCAAATGATCAAGTCCATCGACAAGAGCCATCCTGTGGCGATCTGCAATGGAGATATTTTATATTTGGATATTTTTGCTGAGAATTGTCCTTCGGTGGATATTTTTGGTTCCAACGCGTACCGGGGTGATTATGGCTTTGGATCTTATTGGGCGCAGGTGTTTGATGCGACAGGCCGCGCGGCTTTTGTGACAGAGTACGGATGTCCCGCCTACGCTAATTATCTTGATCGTGAAGGCGCTGAGCAAGCTCAGGCGGATTATCATCAGGGGGCTTGGGAAGATATGCTGATCAACGCCGCTGGCACAACGGATGGCACAGGCAATGCTTTAGGCGGAGTCGCTTTCCAATGGCTTGATGAATGGTGGAAAAACTACGAACCTTATTTTCATGACAAGACTGCCGGAGCCAAAGGGCCTTTTCCGGATGGATTTATGTATGAAGAGTGGTTTGGGCTTATTGACCAGGGGGATGGAAGGCATAGCCCTTTCTTGAGGCAATTGCGTAAAAGTTATGAGTATTATAAGAAAGTCTGGAATTAAAATTTTCGGCAAAGCCCAGAAATCTATGCTATACTCTTTTTTACATTTGACCTGCAGCATTTCTTATTAAAATTTATAAACAAAACAAGGAGGATAACGGGTATGAGAAAAATTCTTATCGCGGCTTTGTTGATCCTGGGGGTTGGGATCTTGAGCCCTATGACAGCGTCTGCGTACAACTTTGGAGATTACCGCTCGGTGACGCTAGCAACAAAGGCATGGGAAGCGCTTAATGCTGGCGACGTGGAAGCGGTTTTGGCATATACCAACAAGTGCATGGAGCTGTATGGTGAACAAGCCAAAAAGATGCAAGCTGCTTTGACGGATTATGTGAAAGGATCTAACGAAGAAATTTTTAAGAACTGGGCTTTGAACGATGTTGCGGTCTGCCTTTTTGTCCAGGGTGAAGCGTATCGCAAAGCTAAGATGATGGACGAAGCCAAGGAAGCCTACCAAAAAGTCATCAATGATTATAAATTTGGCCAATGTTGGGATAATGGCGGATGGTTCTGGAAACCTG